>Ga0210384_10001133_pt1 | contig 37614 bp, 37 predicted proteins | sample IncBWH2MmetaG_FD_160574 | JGI IMG/M metagenome (GOLD analysis project Ga0210384, IMG submission 160574) | Forest soil microbial communities from Barre Woods Harvard Forest LTER site, Petersham, Massachusetts, United States - Inc-BW-H-2-M | ecosystem: Environmental > Terrestrial > Soil >...
ATGGGATTCGAACCCACGACCTCCTCGATGCCATCGAGGCGCGCTCCCAACTGCGCCACGGCCCCACCGGGTCGATTGAGTGATGTTAGCATTCGCGCGCAGGCTTCGTCCATGAGAGTGCCCCAATCAGTTGTAGTCTCCCCGTCCAATATCAGCGGTGAGTCTCAGGAATTTTCAAAATTCAACAAATGCGTTAATTGACGGAGAATTCAAGCACAATGTGTCGGACATCCTACCAACACTGTTTGTCCTTGTGAATATGGTGGAGAACTTATAGAAGAGAACGACAACTTTTTGTCGCGAGCCTGGTTAATCAGAAACATCGGTACGCGGCCATTTCAATTTCCGATAGGAGAACGAATTCGTGAAGAAGAAGAAGCGCGCTCCGCAACCCGCTCGGCGCAGTAATTCGGCGGGCAAGCCTATACACAATGAAATTCTCCTGGCCATGACACCCCGCGAATTCAATCTAGTGCGGCCGCATCTTCAATTCGTCGATCTGGAGCAACATCGCATTCTTTATGAGCCGCACGGAAAGTTGAAATTCATGTATTTCCCAAATTGCGGAATCATCTCGTTAGTGGTGGTGCTCAAAACAGGGAAGACCGTGGAAGCCGGGATAGTTGGCAGGGAAGGGGCGTCCGGGACGGCTCTCTCCGCCGGCCTCAGCAGCAGCGCAGTTCGAGAAGTTGTGCAAATCTCCGGCGACGGATTCAGGATCAAACGCGAAGCGTTCCGAAAGCTGTTGTCAGCGCTTCCCAATATGCGCAAAGCGTTGAGCCGCTACATTGTGTTGCTCGGCATGCAAGTGTCGCAAACTGCCGCCTGCAATCGCCTGCACGAAATTGAGAAACGCCTGGCCCGTTGGCTGCTGATGGCCGAAGACAGCGCCGGAACCTCCCTGCTGCGGATCACTCATGATTTTCTCGCCACCATGCTTGGAACGGATCGCCCCAGCGTGACTCTTGCTGCAGGCTTGCTGCAGAAGGCTGGCCTGATCGAATACGGCCGCGGTGCGGTGAAAATTACCAACCGTCCGCAACTAGAGGCCTTCGCCTGCGAGTGTTATTCCGTGATTCGAGATTATTCCAACGAGTTCTAAGTCCGTCTTTCTTCTTCCGGGCACTTAGAACTCGTTCCGCTGCACCCCGTGCTCATGTGAACATAAGCCCATGCCTGAGAATCCGCGCTTGCGGTTGTTCGCTAAACGGGCCCTGATATGCCTCGTGGGGGGCCTGATCGTGACCTATGCTTGCGATTTCGTTTACTTCCGGATTCGAATGATTCACCCGCAACCCTCAAATCCACTGGAAACGTTTACGTCGCCTCGGCTTTATGCGATCGCGGTAAAAGGCGGAAAAGTCGACTACGAGCTTGACGAGCAAAATCCTGAGCAGACTTGGATATGTGCCCACTCACTCTTTCCGCACGCAGGTTATTCGCCCTGCTGGTACATCAAGCCGAAAAGCCGGCAGCCCATCCCGATGTAAAGGGCTCACTCTCGCGGCACCAAAAGAGCCATTGTATAAGCACCCAGCATCGTGCCCACCGGGATAAAGGGCACTGCGAGCAACGCCGCCACCACCGCTAGAATTCGGCTCGCTCCGGCCCCTGCAAGCAAACTAATCCCCGCCAAAACCCCAAAAATCCCGCTCGCGGCCGACAGCACAATCCATCCAGCGTAAATCAAATGAAATGCGCTCATCAGTGGGTACGGATTAGGAACTCGGTTGAGTAGCGCGCCAAACATAACTGTAGCGACGGGAGTGAAACTCAACATCCAGATGGCCCCGATAATGCGGAAAATGCCATAAATCAGCCAGAACAGGCCCAACGTTCGCCCACTCCTTAACGCCACGGCAGGCCTGGAAGTGTCGGGTGACACGTCGTCCTCCTTAGGTAAATCGTCGTGCGCGGCTTCTTTTCAGGCGCTAACTTTATATAAGGGGGAACACGAACACAAGTCTGCGAGATTAAATGTCGATGGAAGGAATTCAAATCGGAGGACTTGTCCGAAGGAAAAGAGGAGAGACGTCCCAGCCCGGTTGCTTCGATTTCTCGAAGCGTTTCGTCTGTCCCCTTCTCCCTCGACTTGGCGGATGTCAATAACCGCACGCGCATAGTCGCAAAAAACAGGGCACAGCTCTATCAGGGAAATCCTGTAAATGTGCTTGGAATTTACTTCAAATTAAGCGGGAGTCACGGTGCTTGACGGATCCACCACAAAACCTTGCCCATAATTCGCCAGCTGCGATTCTTTCCCAGTTTCACCGCCTCGTAATCGCGGTTCTCGGATTCCAGAAGTTGCACACCGTTTACTAGCAAGAACCTTGAGAGCGTCAGGCCGCTTTCGCGCTGCCAAGTCACCACAATTTTGCCGCTCAATTCGCTGGGGTTGGTCGACGAACGGTCCACCGCCACGATGTCATCGTCGTTGATCAGCGGGCTCATGGATGCTCCGCGCACTCGCAGGCAAGTCGTATCAGCTGGATGCGGGCACCATACCGCAGGCGCCGCAATCATTTCCTGGGCGGGGATATCATCCAGGTCCAGGAAGGGATCGCCCTTGCCCCCATGTGTGGCCGCGTGTGCCGCCAACACCGGAATTGCCACCAGTCTGGCCTTGGGTGCGAGGTGGTTTTTCTTTTTATGGCTTCCCGCCACTACAATTTCAAAATCCGGAAAAGCCGCCTTCCGCATCATCCCATGGCCTTCCGGCAACATCTTGGAAAGATCCGAAGTCTTGAACCCGGCGCGTTCCCAGAACCATGACGATTCAGGCTCGCCGATCAGATTTCCAATCTGGATATACGCCTGTGCCGGCGGTTCGTGCGTGCCCCGCTCCCATCGCGATAAAGCCATCGCGGAATAATGGAGCCGCGATGCGAAAGCCGACTGCGTCAGTCCCATGCGCCGTCGCAAACCTAAAATTTTGCGCGCCCATTCCGGATTTGAAGTCTTTCGGGTTCTCATCAGGCTATGTTTATGATGCCCCCCCATTACCATTTGTGTTAGTCTTACCCCGCACTGCGTCTGCGCTTGGTTCCTGAAAGGCTCGTCATGAATGGTGACAAAGTGGATAGTACCACGAATTCTATCCCTTCCGTCTCACTTTTTCGGGGCATCTATAACCGCGTGGCGAAGCGCTTGGGAGTGGATCCGTCTTACGTAAGCCGCGTAGCCCGTGGCGAGCGAAAGTCCGCCGTTGTGGAAAAAGCTTTAGCGGAAGAAGTGAGCCTCATTCGAGACTATCTGAATAACCACGAGAACAATCACCACAACAATCACGACGACAACAATCACACCTCGGTCAACCAAAAAAAGAAATCGAAAATAAAGCCCCGTTCTGGCGAGCCTCTCGAGGCCTAACTCCAGAATTCATCTCTGCGGGTCAAAAATCACCATTTGAACGGTATCTTCCGACGATAGCTTGTGGGCAGGGACGGTAACGCGTTCACACCAAGATTAATCTACGCTCCGCTTTGGTGTGCGCACTAAGGCAGCAATCGCCCGGGATCTTCTTTCGCTTCGTCGATCCAGCTTTTCAGCACTTCCACATTTTTCGGATCCGGATCCAGAAATACCAATCCCACGCCTAAATTTGAATGTGCGTAAACGACCCGCACCTTGGTTTCGAAGACCTTGCCGCCCGCCGAAATCTTTACCAGCGCGATGGTGTCCTCCGGGAAAGGGTTCAGCATATCTAGATAACAGCCGCGCACGCTGAGTTCGGTCACGCGGGAGGCGATCCGCATTTTGGTGGCCGGTTCGAACAGTTCGGCACTAGCGATAAATGCGTACCGTGGGTTTCGCCGGCGTTGCTCTTCGCTCATCCTCATCCCCCAAAGAACAGAAGCGCTGCCTGATCTGGTGCCCGGATCCGCCCAGCCATTAGCCCTATAGAGCGGCGATAGTCGACGCTACCAACGATGGCGCGGAAAACGCGCAATGCCAGCCGCCGGCCCGTCGCGTTGGCAATGTCAAACTAGGTCATGCCTAGGGTGGAGAACACTTCTTTGCGCGGTAGTATAACGTGCCTTCGTCCAACTCTGCTGACCGCTCATAACGCGTGGTGGCCGAAGAGATATCGGTACCCATTTCCGATCCTATTTGCCTTGTAGCTTAGCCTTCGACGTCTCGAGCCGCGAATTCCGGGCCACCACGCCCTCGCCTGTGATCGGGTATTGGCGATACGCCTCCGCAACAGAACGTCGGCGAGACACCCGCAACTCGGCCGAGCGGTACTACTCCCTGGTAGGGAGAACCTCACCAGCCGTCCGGCATGGCCATCAAACGCATCTCATCTTCAAGTACTAGACCGGACCGCATATTGCGCCGAGCGAAACAAGGTGCCAAAATCTACCGCGCAATTGACTTCGTGCGGGAAACAAGTCACCGCCACGTGGTGTCTAAATAAGTAGCGCCATTACCGGTGGCGTGACGCTGCAACGCTCGATCAGCCCGCGAGTTTCATTTTGGGACTCGTGCTCGGGCTAGGAAAGGCCAGAGTGTCCGATTGGGCCAGTGCGCTCCCTTGGGGGCGCGACGAATCCGAACTCCTAACCGAGCTGCAGGCCGGTTCTGAAACTGCCTTCGATTGGCTCGTCACTCATTACCACGCCCCTGTCTACAATCTGATCCTCGGTATGCTCGGAGACGCTTGCGATGCCGCCGATGGTACCCAGGAAGTTTTTCTAAAGGCATTTCGCGGTATACGTGGTTTCCGCCACGGCAGTTCCCTGAAGACCTGGCTGTACCGCATCGCCATACGCGAAGCGCTAAACCATAAGCGCTGGTTTAAGCGCCATCTTCAAAAAACCGTGTCCATCGATGCCGAACTTGAAGAAGGGCGCGAGCATCTTGAAATCGAAGATCTTTGTGCCACGCCCTTCGAACAATTGGCTGCCCGGGAAATGCAACTCGTCGTACAACGTGCATTACTCAGTGTCCCTCACGTTTTTCGCGTCGCTGTCATATTGCGTGACCTCGAAGGTTTTAGTTACGAAGAGGTCGCTGAGATTCTGGAGTGCAGCATCGGAACGGTGAAGTCGCGCATTTTGCGCGGCCGCCGCGCCCTGAAAGAAATTCTTCAGCCGCTTTTGTCGGAGCAAGACTCCCATCCGGGAACTGAACCTGGAACCCACCACCCAGCCCCGGAAAAATCTTTCCCCTCTGCAAAGAGGGCACGTCACTCTCCTTTCAAAGATGCCTACGCAGCCGCATGGCCTGTGGCCAGTGTCGTTCCCGCCAACGGCGTCTCCTTGGCCAACGCCCCTGCTGGTGAGGTGTCCGATGAACTGTAACTCGGTACGCACCAGGTTGGCAGGTTACCTTGACGACGGACTCAGTGGTTCGAACTGCATCCAGGAGCGCGCCAGTGTCCGGGAGCATTTGGAATCCTGCGCCGATTGCCGCGAGGATCTTCAGCGTTTTCGCAAGTTGGGCGTAATGCTATCGACTTTGGCCAAGCACACGCCTCCGCCCGATCTCTCCGTACGTATCAAACTGGCTGCCGCCCAGTTCCAGGCCTCTCAAGGCTGGCGTGCCCGGGCCCGACAAATTGCTAACCGTGCTGAGATTTTGCTCGACAATGTTTTTCGTCCGCTTACATTGCCGGCCACCGGGGGGTTCGTGTCTGCCATCCTGGTTTTCGTTTTGGTTTTTCAGATCCTGGCCCCTGGCATCACTGTGCGTGCGGTAGAAAACGACGTGCCTATTAACTTGATGCGGCCGGCGGAATTGGTTTCACTCTCGGAATATCCGCCAGCGTGGGCACCCGAACATGATGTGGAGTTGGCCTTGCCTCATGGCTTATTGGTTGACGTTACCGTCGACGCCCAAGGTGGAATGACCGGCTACCAGATTTTGTCCGGACCGCACAGCACGGATATGCGCCACCAGCTCGATCAGTTGCTGATGTTCTCGCGCTTTAGCCCCATGCTTAGCTTTGGGCGTCCGACGGCCGGCGGCCACGTAATTTTGAGCTTCAGTGCCGTACACGTTCGCGGATAATATCCTAAGTACACTCTCGCTGTTAAAAACAGCCTTTAACTAGCTAGGGCCAATAGGGTTAGCTTTACCTGTCCGTCGCTCCCCTCTATCACTGCACGCCCGTTCAGCTTACGACTCGTTCGCACCTGACCCTCCCACTTTCTCTTACCCCAGGCCCCTACAGGCTCAATGGATGAGGAGGCGCCCATGCCCCTCAGTGTCACATTTTCTGTACCAGTACCCACGCGCACAACTTTCCGCGTGCTGCTTCGAATCATCCTGCTGGCTGGGATTGCCGTCCTCGTCGCTTCTTGCTCCGTTTACGCGCAATCTGACGTCTCCAGCGCAGAACGCGCCCTCTTTGACGCCCTCAACCGCGAACGTTCCGCGCAGGGTCTTCCGGCTCTCCAGTGGGACGCTGCCCTCGCATCCGCTGCACGCGAACACGCAGCTCGCATGGCACAGCGCAACGTCTTATCGCATCAACTGCCGGGTGAACCGCAGGTTCAGGACCGCGCCACCCGGGCAGGTGCACGCTTCACGACTATCGCCGAAAATATTGCTGTGGCTCCGAACTCGGCAACCATTCATTCGGCATGGATGCAATCACCGCATCATCGCGAAAACATTCTCGACCCGGGACTCAACGAGGTGGGCATCGGAGTAGTGAAAGGCAGCGACGGACTGTTCGCCGTGCAGGATTTTTCTCAAGGGGTCGCAAATCTAAATTTCAAACAACAGGAACAGCAAGTCATCTCCAATTTGAATGTTCACGGCATGTCCGCAACCCGGGCCACCAGTGATGCTCGCAAGACCTGCGAGCTGGGCCGCGGCTTCTCGGGCACCCGTCCACTATCCGTCACGCGCTTCGAGACCGCTGATTTGAGCAAGTTGCCTTTTGATTTGGAGCAGAAACTTCGCTCCGGCCGTTATCATTCCGCGGCTGTCGGCGCCTGCGAAGGTGGCAGCTCCGCCGGGTTCACCCACTTCAAGCTTGTTGTCGAGCTTTTCTAATTAATTCCCGTTCGTAAGATCAAGAGATTTCAACGCCGCAAAGCAATCGCCATCCAGTGCGTGCGGCACATCCGCAGCCATGATCTTAAATACTTCCGCTTTCGTTAAAGCGCCACGGTAAGGGCGTTTCGAAGACAACGCCTCGTAAACGTCCGCGACTGCAATAGCTCGCGCACCCGGCGCAATTTGCTCAGCGCGTAGATTGCGGAAATATCCCGAACCGTCTAACCGTTCGTGATGCGAGCTCGCCAAGAAAGCCAGGTCCTGAAAGCCTCGTATGCGCTCCAGTATTCGCTGCGTGTAATACGGATGCAGCCGTACAGTCTCCCATTCCGCGGCGGTTAATCTGCCAGGTTTGTCGAGAATATTGTTGGGTACGCTGAGTTTCCCGATATCGTGCAGGAGAGCGGCGCGGCGCACCAGGGTCACCTGCTCTTCCGGTAGTGCTAATCGTTGGCAAATCGCCACCGCAATGCTCGTTACTCCCCGTGAGTGCGAATGCGTGTACGGCGATTTGATGTCGATAACGTTGGCAAAGGCTTCGCAAACATTGTCGAGCTTGGCCTCATCGGCATAGAGCGAAATGTTGATTGGCTCCATCTCAATCACCGCTTCGCGAACGCGATCCTGTTCGATAAGCTTCCACAGTTCAGTATCCTTTTCTAGCTCTGTCACTGCCCGCACCAGTTCCGGGTCAAACCATGATCCGCTTCTATCGCGAAGCACCTGGAAACCGTCGGAAACTCCGTTCAAGGTGACGAACACCTCGAGCGTTTGGCACAAATTCATGATCCGCGAGAAAAGCGGAATATCCTGCGCCTTGCGTCCGGCGGGAAACCCTTTTCCGTTCCAGTGTTCATCCAGGCTGTAAATTGCGGTCGTCGTGGAGTCGGAGAATCCAATTTTCTTCGCGATTTGTGCACCGCGATCGCAGCGCATATTGATGAGCTCACGTGTTTGCGCATCCCGGTTCGTGGCCACGCTGGCAATGGCGAACACGCGCTCCAGCCGCGACCGTCCGGGCATCACGTTGCGCAATAAATATTCCAGCCCCTCGAAGCTCACCTTGGTCCAGTCGGTCGATTTGATCTCCTGCTTGGCTTTGCGCTCATCCCCACCCAGGATCTCGTACATGCGTGCCGCATTGCTGCTACACCCGGCGTCCTTCAGCAACGTTGCATAGTAAAGGTCAGACTTTTGTTGCACGGAAAGACTCAAGATATCCGCTAGGCGCATGCCCAACACGCAGCATTTGACCGCATGGCCCATGGGCTGGCCTTCCGTCAAATCCAGTGCGTAGGAGAGTGCAGAGATCAAATCCGACATGCGGAGTTGGGTCGGTGAAGATACTTGAGGCGGAGTCTCGGTGATCAACATGTGCGCGAAATACCAGTATAGGGTGACCCGTCCTTAACACTTCGTGCTCGACGCAGCACGGTGCGCTGAGAGGAAACATCCTTTGTGCGGGCGACTCCTCAGTCGTTTACGCAACAAAATGTTGTTTTTAAGTGGCAAACGAAATACACTGACGCCACGCCATGAACCACTATTATTGGTTTCGATTTAGCAAGCCACCCAACTAAGAGCGAGTGGCGTTTTCTCTAGGGTGCACGCAAAAAGAGATTTGGCCCACTCGGTAAGAGTGGGTTTTTTATTTTTAGCGATCACAACAGAGAAATAACCAACAGCCGAAAGGAAATCCCGATGATTATCTCCATGAGAGTTCATTCCACTCCTGAAGAAATCGCTGAAGTTCGCAAACGAGTCGAGCAGTTCGGCTACAAAGTGCACTCCATCGAAGGCGAGGAACGCGTGGTGATCGGTGTCGTGGGCGTCGGCGACGTTAGCGCCTGCCTGGAATCCGTCGAAGCCATGCCGCAGGTCGAAAAAGTGGTGCCCATTTCGGCTCCTTACAAATTTGTCAGCAAAGAATTTCGCACCGGCAAGACGCGCATAAAAATTAATGGCCTCGAAATTGGCGGCAATGAATTTCTCGTTGCGGCTGGACCGTGTTCCGTGGAGTCGGAAAAGCAAATCATGCAGGCTGCGGAAGGTGTCGCTAAAGCCGGCGCCAACATGCTGCGCGGCGGGGCCTTCAAGCCACGAACATCCCCTTATGATTTTCAAGGCCTGGAAGAAGAAGGTCTGAAGCTTTTACAGAAAGCCCGCAAGGAAACCGGTCTGGCCATCATCACTGAAGTGATGAGCGATCGTGATGTCGACCTGATTGCTCAGTACGCGGACGTGATGCAGGTAGGTGCGCGTAACATGCAGAATTTTATTCTGCTGAAGGCCCTCGGCAAATGCCGTCGCCCAGTGCTCCTGAAGCGCGGCCTAAGCAGCACCATCAAGGAACTCTTGATGTCCGCCGAATACATCGTCGCCCACGGTAACTCCGATGTAATTCTATGCGAACGTGGCATCCGCACCTTTGAGACTGCCACACGCAACACCTGCGACATTGCCGCCATCCCGGTGTTGAACGAGCTGACCCATTTGCCGGTAATCCTCGATCCTAGTCACGCGACCGGAAAACGCAGCCTGGTGCCCGCCTTATCTCGCGCGGGCGTAGCTATCGGCGCGGACGGCTTGATTGTGGAAGTTCATCCCGCTCCGGAAAAGGCCATCAGCGACGGTGCGCAATCATTGGATCTAGTTCAGTTTCGAAAAATGATGCAGGAACTGCGTCCTTACCTGGATTTATGGCAAGCCGCGAGGAAAGTTGAACAGGGATCAACAGTGGCCGTCGCTTGAAAATCTGAGCTAGGCCGACTCTGGTTTGAACCCGCTTGACATGCTCAGCTATGTAATTGCAACACGCGCATCAGGGTAGCTTGCAATTTCTGGCACTCCGCCTGTCGTTCGTGCTCGTCTCTGGTGCGGTCGTTCAGCGCTTCCTTCAAGAGCATCAAGTTTCGCCGGAATTCTAGCTGCGCCAGAACCAGCCGGCTCAACGCCTTCAGCGCATCCTTCTGGTCAGGAGCGAGGTCTCGCGGTTTCTTGTCGATCACGCATAGCGTTCCTAAGGCGAACCCGTCCTCGGTAATCAACGGCGCTCCGGCGTAGAACCGTATGTGCGGCTCAGACACTACCAACGGATTGTCTCGAAATCGTTCGTCTGCCAATGCATCTGGCACGACGAATACATCCGGCTGCAGAATAGCTGTCGAGCAAAGCGCGACGTCGCGAGAAGTTTCCGCGACAGAAATTCCCACGCGCGATTTGAACCACTGGCGCTCTCCATCGATCAGCGAGATTAATGCAATAGGGGTTTCGCAAACATAGGAAGCCAGCAGCGTGAGATCGTCGAATGCCAATTCCGGGTCGGTATCGAGGATGGCGTATTTCTCAAGAGCGGCAACGCGGCTCTCTTCGTTCTTGGGTTTTGTCAATTCCATGGTTCCTCCAACTATCGCGAATCGATCCCGGTCAAGATGGCGGCGGCAAGCTTAACTCTATTGCGTTGTATATCCGACCGCAAGCCTGCCTGCGCCGCGGATAGACTCTGCTGGACCGGCTCTATCTCTTTCCGAACCGCCTCAGTTTTTCATGGAATTAGATGCGGCTGGGCGTAATTTTGCCAGAGGACGCAGCCTGTTTAATGATAGGCTCTGCACTTTTACGGGGGGAACTTGATGCGTAGGTGTTTTCACATGATGGCCATTGTTGCAATTATTGCCCTGGGTTCCAGGATTTCTGTCGCCTATGCACAGCAAAAAGCGGCCGCCCCAGTGAGAAAAATTGCCATTCGCGCCGGTCATTTGATTGATGGCCGGAACGACAAAGTTATCGACAACGCTCTCATCCTGGTTGAAGGCGACACCATTACCTCGGTTTCATCAGATGGCCAGCCGTCTGCCGGCGTCGAAGTGCTCGACCTTTCGCAATACACGGTGTTGCCCGGCTTCATGGACACCCATACCCATGTGCTTTTGAACGGCGATATAACCACAGAAGATTACGAGGTGCAGTTGTTGAAACAATCCATTCCGTATCGCGCAATTTTGGGCGCGCGCAATGCACGCATAGCGTTAGAGCACGGATTTACCACCATCCGCGATCTGGAAACAGAGGGCGCGATGTATGCCGACGTAGATGTGAAGACCGCCATCGCCAACGGCGAGGTGCCCGGACCGCGCATGCAAGTGGCCACCCGGGCCATGACTCCCACTGGCATGTATCCATTGCTGGGATATTCCTGGGAGCTGAAGGTGCCCACCGGCGTGCAATATGTCGACGGCGTCGAGGGCGCCCGCAAAGCGGTACGCGAGCAGGTGATGTACGGCGCCGATTGGATCAAATACTATTCTGATCGCAAATATCATTTTGAAGCTGACGGCGTGCTGCACAGCATGGTGAATTTCACCGACGAAGAAGCAAAAGCGATTGTGGACGAATCGCACCGGCTGGGGAAACGAGTTGCGGCACACGCAATTGGTGCGGACGGAATTGCGGCGGCGTTGCGCGCCGGCGTCGATACCATCGAGCACGGTGACGGACTTAGCGATGCCTTGCTGGATGAAATAGCCAGGAAGGGCGTCTATTGGGTGCCGACCATCACCGTGGGCGCTTACGTTGCTCCTGGACGCGGCGGAAACTGGACCCGCATGGTGGACCTGGAACGCCTCGCCTTTCAAAAAGCGTTGAAAAAAAACGTGAAAATTGTTTTTGGAACGGATGCCGGCGGATTTGATTGGAAAGAACTAAATCAAGCCAGGGAGTTTGAATACTACGTGCAGTACGGGATGACTCCCATGCAGGCAATTCGCTCGGCAACCTCGATGGCCAGTGAGCTGTTGGGCTGGAAAGACAAGCTAGGAACGATCGAGCCCGGTAAATGGGCCGATATTGTTGCCGTGAGCGGCGATCCTTTGAAGGATATTTCAGAATTGTCTCGCGTGAAATTCGTGATGAAGGGCGGCGTGGTCTACAAGAACGAGCTGCACTGAGTGCGGGTTGCACATTAAGCCCGTATCTTCGCGAGCTACCGGCACTAAAAGAACGCGGCGCCGCCGTCTACGTTGATGGCCTGGCCCGTGATCGCGCTGGAAGCGTTCGAGCACAGAAACAGCGCAGCGTGCGCGATTTCGTCGGCGGTTTGTCCGCGCCCCTGCAAAATGGATTGCAGAAAACCGGCAAGTTGTTCTTCTGAACTGACACCAGTTTTTTTTGCCAGTGTGGCGCCGAGTTCCTGGGACATGACCGTTTCGGTTACTGGGCCCGGACAAATGGCGTTCACACGTACTCCTTTGCGTGCGGCTTCCGCAGCGGTCACGCGGGTTAAGCCCAGCATGCCGGCCTTGGCGGCGGCGTAGGCAGAACCCCACGAAAAAGCTGCCTTGGCCGACAAACTGGAAATGTTGAGAATAACTCCGTGTTCATGCTCGTACATTTCTGGCAATGCGAGCTGCGACATCAGAAAAGCGGCCCGCAGATGAACCGCGATCACTTCATCGAAATCGGCCAGCGGATATTCTTCTACGGGAACAACCGGCCCGTAGTGACCTGCGTTGTTCACCAAAATCGTCACCGGGCCAAACTTTTCGCGTGCCCCGTTGACCACCCGTCGGCAATCGTCTTCGCTGGCTACGTCGGCGGTTGCGAATGCGACTTGACCGCCGGCATTCGAAATCTCTGCTGCAGTAGAAGCAAGTTGATCCTGCGAGCGTGCGCACAGAAAAACCGAGGCACCTTCTTTTGCGAAGAGCAGTGCAATGGCGCGGCCAATACCGCGACCCGAGCCGGTGATCAAGGCAGACTGTCCCTGGAGAATCATAGGGAAGGAGAATAGAAGGACCAGAGAGCGCATGCAAGGGCGCTTCGTTCGTCAATAGATTTGGGCTTAGTCCCAATTTTTGATATTGGGCCAATCCGTCTGAAGATTCTTCTTACGGTGCCGGCAAAGTAAAATTGGATTTTTTTCGAAGGGCATGGCGTACGGGTTGTCCAGCGTGGCAGCTACCCCGACGCTCTCATAGGAATCGAACGCATCTTCAGGTTTGATTCCAATGCGGATAACGATTTCGCCGGTATAGTTGCGGGGTCCCCAAAGAAAATAATTCTGATGCGTACATATTGCTTTCGGAAGGCCATAGCGGTCGCCAAAAAAATCGATGGCGGCGGCTTCCCCGTAATTGTTCGCGAAAATTGCTGTTTTTAATTGCTCCTCGGGCGAGAGCGAATGATAGACGCCAGCCACGCGGCTGACCATGTCTTCCCAGCCAAACTCATCGGCATAAAACTGCGGCAACGTTGCGGTGTCCTGATTATGCTCGGATTTCGGAACAACGAATGGCAGATGCGCCTGATAGCGCAGATACCTTTCGATCGGTAAAACAGGAAGCACGACCGGCAACAAAAGAAGTATCCCGATTGCGAGCCAGCTGAACATCGCCACTTCGAATGCGGTTCGCATACCGGGACGCTCTTCGAAAAGTTTTTTGCTTAAGAATTTTTCCGCGGCAACGGCGCCAGCAGCGAGGACCAAGGGATAAACCGGCGCAGAATAATAATTCTTTCCGTGCGCTAGCAGAAAAAACCCGAGGGTAAAAATAAACGTCCAGCCAAAGACGCGAAATTGTTTGCCGGCACCAGAAAAATAAAACCATAACCCGCCCAGCCAAAAGGGAAGCGTTGCCGGAGTCATGATGAGAATTTGTTGTGCCAGGAAGGCCACCGGCGAAAGCATCACATCGCGACCGGACGCCCGAATGTTCCTCATCAGCTCCAGAAATGGCCAATGGTGTTGAATATTCCAGATCAGGTTGGGGAGAAATAATAATAGGGCGAGGAAGCCCCCGGCGAGAATCCACGAAGAAAACAGGAATCTGCGCTGGGGCGTCAGCAGAAGGCCAGCCAGAAGAAAAACTGCAAACGCCGCGATCGAATATTTATTTTCAAGGCCCAGCCCGGCGATGGCGCCGAAGGCGATCCACCATTTGGGATTCTTCGTACGGATCAAGCGCGCCACGGCAAATGCGCAGCCTGTCCAGAAAAGTGGCTCGAAGGCGTTCATCGCGAATTGGTGATCGTTTACATACCAAACCGCAGGCGTAGCAGCCAGGGCCGCTGCCAGTGCCGTTCCAAATTTGTTCGCTCCAAGCTCGCGAGCGAAAGCTGCCGTCAAAATGATGACAGCGGCACCAGCGAATGCAGGCCAGAAGAGCAGGGCAGGGAGCGAAACTCCTAACGTATGACGAGCAACCCAAGCGATGAAAACGATCAGCGGCGGCTGATCCACATAACCCCAGTCCAGATGTTCAGAACAAGCCAGATAATAAAGCGCATCACGAAAATACCCGTAACGCCTCGCCGTCGCCACGTGAGTTAGAAAATAAACCACAGCGATAATGGTCGGCACCAAAAGGGGGATTCGCGGTTTACTTTCGTTATCCGGGACTTCAGGCATGCGAAACACGATAGCAGAGCAAGTGTGATGGACACCGTCTATCAAAAAGACAAAAAGCTGGATAGCCCGTTCACCGTCCAGCCTTTTTAGGAATGGTTAGTTCGGAGGAAACCGCGGAGCCTCAGCCTTCCGATTGGCGGCGTCAAGCCCGCTTTCAGGAGAATGACGTTCCGGGGAACGGCATGACGCAACCGCCGTTAATCTTTGCCGTGTTTTAAATCGCGCAAGAGGCGATGCACTGCATCACGCACATGGTCGGTCGAAAATGATTCGTGATTCATTTCCTTCCGTCCCACAGCGCGGAAGGCCACTTTATTCGAACTCTGTTTCACGAAATCAAACACGATAGTGCCTTCGCGATAGTTCGGATTCCGGTAGCCATATCCAGGACCGCCCCAGTAACCCCAGGTATAGGATGCCCAGCAGCCAAACGGGCCGCACACAAACGCGGGATAGCCGCCGCGATAACCGCCCTCGCGATATCCGCCTCCTTCGGCCGCAGTGTGGCGCCGAATGGCAAAGTGATAGTCCGCAAGAAATTCGGCAGCTGCGGGATCGTCAACCTGCTTGAAACCCTTGGAACGCATCTCCTGCTCGATATCCGTGCGGATGGCCAGGCGCAAAGTTTCGTTATCCGAACGGGGATCACGCGAAACGGTGTCGGAGCGGCCATCTTCGGATATCACGTCACGAGATATTACCTCGCGGGATGCCTCGTCTTTATCCTTATCCTTTTTCTCAGGGCTCTCCGGTCGCCAGGCCCAGGTAGCGTGTTTTGGGATGCGCACACTATGGTCACGTACCACATCGACATGCTCGTCGCAGCCCCCAAAAAACAAGCCGGAGGCGACTAGGGCCCCCAGCAATAGCGGCGACGTTGTGTTGCTTACAGTCGGATGCCACATTTCAGAATCCTCCAATGTCCAAACCAGTCCTGGGCGTTTAACCCTATAGAGGCGCAATAGTTGCGGGCGGTTGCGGTCGAAGACCGAATCATGTCCAATCAGGCAGCGGCAACAGAATGGCATATCAAGTCGCGAAATCTGGTAATCCCATGCAGGGGGAAGATTGGTAAGGTATGATAGAGTCTTCGAATTCTAAAGCTTAGGATGGCGATGGATACTGCAACCAACGGAAAAGTGCTACTTAGGGTCAGACCCAGAGGATTTTGCGCGGGCGTGGTGCGTGCCGTGGATATTGTAGAGCTGGCGCTGGAAGCTTATGGTGCGCCAGTGTACGTGCATCACGAAATTGTCCATAACACCTACGTAGTAGAGCAGTTGCGGCGGCGGGGGGCAATTTTCGTAGAGTCCATTGCTGATGTACCTTATGGCGCGGTGCTGGTCTTCAGCGCGCATGGAGTACCGCCCACGGTACGGGAAGAAGCTAAAGCCAGATCGCTCAAAGTAATTGACGCCACTTGCCCGTTGGTGACCAAGGTTCACCTTGAGGCCCTGAAGTTCGCCCGCGAGAAGCGCACCATCATTTTGATCGGTCACCGCGACCACCAGGAAATTGTGGGCACCTCGGGCGAAGCTCCTGATCGCACCATTGTGGTGGATTCGGTGGCTGCCGTCGATCAGCTAGAAGTAGACGATCCGGATAAGCTGTCCTTTCTAACCCAGACGACCTTGAGTCTTTATGATACGCAGGAAATTGTGGCCCGCCTGCGGCAAAAGTTCCCCGCGATTAAGGGACCAGCCAGCGATGACATCTGCTATGCCACGCAAAATCGGCAAGAGGCCGTGGAACAAGTTGCTAAAGATGTGGACCTGATTCTGGTGGTGGGTTCACCGAACAGTTCCAATTCGAACCGCCTCGTCGAAGTAGCGCAGCGTAGTGGAGTCCGGGCGCAGCTGATCGATTCCGCCGCGGACATCGATGTCAGCTGGCTGGAGGGCGTGGCCCGCGTAGGACTCACTGCCGGGGCTTCCGCGCCGGAAGTGCTGGTGGAACAGGTGAGCCAGAGGCTGGCGGAGTTTGGATTTACCGACCAGCGCGACCTGGATTTAATTCGCGAAGATGTGCGCTTCACGTTGCCGCCGGAGTTGGCCACCATTGCGGCGGCGCCTCGACGATAATTTCGAGGTTGGAAGTTTGATGTTTGAGGTTCGAAGAAGATTAGAACGTAGGGCACGAGTTTCGCCCACAATTTACACAGGGTCATTCGCTGAACTGTAACGGTAAGGAGCAAAATTGGCGGCGAAAATCACGCGGCAGCCGAAGAAGATTGCTTTGATTGGCGCACCGTCGAGTGCAGCGGCATTTTTGGGCGGCAGCGAGAAAGCGCCTGCGGCATTGCGTGCTGCCGGCTTGGTGCAGCGCCTGCAAGACGCCGGATATGAGGTCATCGATCATGGCGACTGCGCCGTTCGCCATTTTGCCGATGACGACGAAAACCGCCGCGCGCGAAACCTGAAAGAAATTGTCTCCGGATTGAATGATTTGAAATTGCGCGCGGAAGTTGCCGTGAAGAGCGGCGCGCTGGTTCTGGTTCTCGGCGGAGATTGCGCCCAGGTGATTGGTCTTTTGACCGGTGCGCGCCGATATTACAAACGAATCAGCTTGCTGTGGTTTGATCGCGATGCGGATTTAAATACTCCCGCAACAACTCCTTCGGGGCGCATCGATGGCATGGTTGTGGCGCACATTATTGGAAAAGGCGCGCCCGAGTTGGTCCGCTTTTGGGGCGAACCTCCGCTCGTGCGCGAGCCGGACGTAACACTGTTTGGGTTGGAACGTGTGGATGCGCCAGAGCAGGAGTTTCTGGATAAATCTCCGATGCGAAGAGTTTCGTCTGAAGTTGTACAGGCTAAAGGCGCGGGCGAAGCGGCCAAGTCCACGTTAATGCAGATGCACGCCGACGCGCGGCAGGTGATCTTGCATCTCGATACCGACGTCATCGCCCAGGAAGAATTTCCGGCAGTAAATGTTCCGGGCGGCGGTGGATTGGGATTCGCGGATGTACGCGACGCATTGATGGAGTTTGTGAGGAATCCGAATTTGTTAGGCCTGGATGTGGCGCAGTACAATCCAGATAAAGATAATGACGGTGCAGGCGCTAAAAAACTCGTGGACCTGCTGGTGGAGGCGCTAACCGTAAGATTGCAAGCCATTCCCGAGAGTGAAACGACCGCCGCGGGAACTGGCGCTACCTCGCCGGATGCAAGTTCGGCGCCCAGAGCAACAGACGATGCGATCGCTCCCTTGACCACGCATCAAGATAGCCAGGAAACCGCGTCTGGCTCTGAAGAAGAATCCTCAAGCGGTATATCTGCGCACGAAACGAACGCATAGTTCCCGCTCGCCGCGGAAGATGCAGTCCTCCGCAATGCCGTTTGGTGCTTTCCAAAAACTTCGTTGAATGTCGCTATTCCCCGGTCGTGCTGCGTTTACGTATGTGACGTGCCAGGCCCAGGAAAGACAACGGGAGTCCTGCGGTAAAGGCATGCTGCTCGGCGTCGGTTTCGGAAAGGTATTTCCGCATTTCTGTTTGAGTTTGCTCCACAAAGGATTGCAGCGCGGCTGCCACATCGGGCGTTGATTGCATAGCTTGTTCTGTAATCTCCGCCCATAGATGCAGCCGCTCCCGGAAGTCAGCGATATGCTTCGCGGGATTTTCCGCATAACCAAAGTGTGTCACGAAAAGTTTTGAGGGTTGACGATCGAGGATAGCCGCGAAGGACTCCTCCCACACCGCAAGATCAATATCGGGTGGCGGTGTTGCCGGCATGATATACGGGCCGTTGGCGATGCGGATTCCGGCGGTATCTCCGGCGAACGCGATGCCTTCCCGCTCATCAAAATAGGTGACGTGGTGAGACGCGTGGCCAGGAGTATAAATAACTTCCAGTTTTCGCGCGCCCACGGAGACCGTTTCGGCGCCATCCAGGATTTGGATATTTTGTTCAGAGACCGGAAGGGTTTCACCAAATAGACGCTGGAGATCATCGCCCCACAATCGCCCCGCGCTGGCCAATAGTTTCGACGGATCGGCTAAATGCTCGGCACCTCTGCGGTGAACGAAGACGCGGAGATCGGGATTTTCGCGAAGCAAAGACCCACTTGCGCCGGCGTGGTCGAGATGAATATGGGTGAGCAGAATGGCCTCGAGATCGGAGACGGAAAGTCCGCGAGACTGCAACAGGGCGCGCAAGCTTTCCAAAGTGGATGCCGGGCCAGGATCGAGAATTGCATGGTGGCCGCCGGATTCAAGGAGAACAGCGGCGATCGAGTGCGGGCGCCCCATCCAGTTGAGATCAAGTACGGTTGTCGAATCCATATGTTAGGAATGGTACGGGAGCATCGCGACGGGAACAAATCTCTAACGGTTACATTTGCACGCTTGCGGCCGTATTCCGGTGCCGAGCTCTAACTAAATTTGCCCACTTTAAGCGCCCGTGAAGTAAATACCCGATGGCGGGACGTCATGGCGCTCTTCTACCAAAGCCACGAAGTTTGTCCAGCAGAATCGCAGCAGCGGCAAGATCTTAGCGGAACAGACCAACGTGCCAGGTAAAAAACTAGGAACGACGAAAGAAGGCAAGAAATGATGGCGGACAATATCAAGAGACGCGAATTTATCGGCGGACTGGCGGCCATGTCGGTGGCGGCCAAAGTTCCCCGGGGCTCGTGGGCAAAGTAGTAGCGGAGAAATGCCCTACCGCACGCTGGGGAAAACGGGCGTCAAAGTCTCGGCCATCGGGCTGGGCGGATTTCATCTGGGGCTCTCACAGTTGGAGGAGCCGGACGCCATCAAGATTTTTCGTGCCGCAGTCGACCGGGGAATAAATTTTTCGGACAATTCCTGGGATTACAAAACCACGCCGATCTTTGATTCGACTGCGGCGCATCCGGAATGGCTGGGGATACGCGGCTCAAGCTTAAAACCATCCGCACGCACGCGCGGACCGAACGTTCTATGGTTTTTCGGGACTACAGTAAAAATTAAAGCTAGGTACAGAGGTTGAGGGATACGCGATCTTGCCGCAGAGCAGCAATACTCTTGCGCAGCCGGGGGTACTAGTCTACGATTAAGCCCAATTGTTGACGTGCGTCGCACGGCCCCCTCGCGAAATATAAATGAGTGCAATTCGCGGCGGCGATCAACACAGGTCTCTAACGGGTGTGTGGGTTAGCGGTTGGCGGGTGCCGTCACCGCCATTAATAACAACGCCGAGTTTCACCAGGCATTTTAAAGCATCGCATCATACGCAAAGTGGGGAATTTAGGGGAGGAATATGATGTCCAAGTGGTGTCTAACCGTAGTGGTGGGCGCGCTTCTGGCGCTTCCGACTTTTGCAAAGCACAAAAACACCGGCGTGGAAGATGGAGTACCAGCGACCACGGAGACGGCAGCAAAGACTTCCGATGCCGGCAATGCCGTGAACGTGGCGCCTGCGCCCGATTTTTTCGCTATGCCTGCGATGCCCAGAGCAACGCCTTTTCCGGCAGCGGCGCAGGCACCTGCGGAAGAGCCCGGCCAAGTGCTGCCTCGGTACGAATTAGCGTTCATGTACGAGTATATAAATTTCCGGCCAGGCGATCCCTTTCGCAACTTTAACAACCACGGCGGCACGGGCTCTTTCACCGTGAACGCCTCCAGGTGGATAGGCCTGACCGCGGAGCTGGGTGGGACTAACTTCGGCCGTGATTTAACCCCCATTGGCGGGCCAAATTCTGAGCAAGGCGGCCTGATAACCTTCCTTTTCGGCCCGCGCTTGAATCTCCGCAAATTTGACCACTTTGTACCATTCGGCGAAGCTTTGATTGGTGGCGCCCACGCGGGATCGGCTATCACTGGTGACCGATCGCAATACACCTTTGCCGTGGCGCTCGGCGGCGGTGTGGATGTGGTGTTATGGAAAAATCTGGCGTGGAGGTTCGCGCAGATTGATTATCTGATGACTAATTTTGCCGGTCCGGCGCTGCACGTGAACGGGCAGAATAATCTCCGCGCCGCTACGGGGTTGGTATTGCGCTTTGGAATTCCCAACCCGCCTCCGCCGCCGAATCATCCGCCGGTGGCGGCTTGCTCGGCGAATCCGACATCGGTATACGCTGGCTCGGGTGACAGCGTAGCTGTACACGTGACCGCCAGCGACCCCGATAACGACAACTTGACCTACAGCTACACCGCAACTGGTGGAACCGTAGAAGGCACGGGCCCGGATGCCCGTTTCAGCACCAACGGACTCAACGAAGGGAATTACACCGTAAACGCAAAAGTTGACGACGGCAGGGGTGGAACCGCCACTTGTTCGGTGGACGTGAAGGTCGAACCGCGGCCCAATCGGCCACCGACAATTTCTTGCTCCACCGACCGTACCCCAATTCAGGCCGGCGAGCGCACGGGAATCACCGCGACCGCCAGCGACCCGGATAATGATCCGCTGACCTATAGCTACAGCGCGTCGGCCGGTCAGGTAACCGGCGACGGACCGAAAGCCGAGTTTGACTCCACCGGCTTGTCGGCGGGGAGCTATAGCGTGAAATGTTCGGTTAGCGACGGACGCGGAGGCACCGCGGATGCGTCAACCACCGTCGACGTGCAGCAACCACCGCCGCCGCCGCAAGCCACCAAGGTTGGCGACTGCAACTACGACAAGCCGGGCGCCTCGCGTGTAGACAATGTCTGCAAGCGCGTGCTCGACGACGTGGCCCTGCGTTTGAAGAATGACCCCAACGCCAAGCTGGTGATTACCGGCTATGCGGACGGACATGAACCGCGTGCAGGCAAACTCGCTGAGACGCGAGCCGATCTCGCCAGAAAATTCCTGGGCGAAAAGGGCATCGACGCATCGCGTATCACCACCCGCACCGGTGCCGCTTCGAAGGAGAAAGGCGCGGAGAAAGAAAATCGCCGCGTCGAGTTCATCTTCGTGCCGGAAGGTGCTACTTACTAAACACTTAATTTGCCGATGACGCCGAATCGTCCGGCGTCATCGGTTTGAGTTCCACATCGGGCCATCCTGGAAACGGGAAGGCCCGTTTCTTTTTCCGGCAGCGGTTGACGCTGGGGTCCGGACCTGCAGTGCAAATGTCAGATCTACCCAGCAACTTGCACTACGGAACCAGCGAGCGGGTGCCGGATCAGAATGAAATTCTTCCTCTGGAAGAATTAGAACGGCGCGCTATTTTGAAGACCCTGCGTCAAACTTCCGGCGATAAACTGGCCGCCCCGCGTATGTTGGGAATAGGAAAAACCATCTTGTACCGGAAATTGAAGCAATACAACATGAAGCACGAAGAGAGCGTGAGTGCGTAGTTCTTCATTGTTGGTGCTTTGGTGTTTGCGCCCCGGTCTGCTTTGACAGCAATGGCCAAAGACTGCAATTGTCAAATCTAGGGTGATAGCTCATGAAAATGTGGAGTAAGAAATGAATACGCCGGCAATTAGCGCAGCTTGCGCGGCCGGCCAAGAGCCGTCGCGCCACAAACTGCTGAGCTCGCAAGCGACGGTCGCACCGATCGTGTCGGCGTGTGGTTGGATGCCGCGGACACCGAAAGAACGGAAACGTCAACCGGCTCCGGCACAGGAGCATTTCGCGGAATCGTTTGGGATCGCCGATACCAAAACATACCGCTGGAGTGGCAGTGACTTTCAGCCGAACCGCCGCTACCTCACGAAGCGCTAACTGCTCGAGAGTGTGTCTCGGCTATCCGCAGCGCCAGCTGCAGAAGGAACACACCGGGGGAAGCGAGGAAATCGTCCGTAAAAAGCAACGGAAAGCACCCGTACGGAGGACTGGAGCGCGTCGAAACAATAGCGGCGCTAGAGATGAAAATGCGAGAAACAGTTAGACCGATGAGCCACGAATGGGAATCGAGAAAAGATCCTGCGGCAAACCTAAGCGCTCGCTAGAATTGGCTTCACGCGAGCGGGTCCGCTCGACGCAGATTTTCCGCTAGCGGACGCCCGGAAAATTCTCCGGTAACAGCAGAAGCTTTCGAGGAGGAAACAGCAAATTTAAATCTATGGATGAGGGTCACGAGCACCATCGCGGCCAGCACGAAATACCCCGCGTTGAGGCACGCCGATAGTAGGAACAATACAATTCCGCCGTGATGCGTTTGCGCCCCCAGCATCAGAATGGCACTGGGCCACAGCAGCACACAAATCGCTTCAAGTAAGGAGCGCATTCCAGCGTTGGTGCCTGCAAGGCCCAGAGGTCCCCCGTACAAAATCACTATCCCCAGACTGATTGAGAAGCCAATCATGGCTGCGCGCAATGCGAGTCGCTGAAGCTCAGAAACAGCCTGGCTAATGGACCGGTCTTCGAAAGCGGCGCGCATCTTTCTCCCTTACCTGCATCATCAGTATTCTTCTTGCTGTTCATGGCAGCAAGCGATCTCTGGCGGCTCGCGGCTTATCAATGATTAACTGTTGCGTGTCATTTAAAGGCGCTGAATACTTCACGCTCCTTTCCCTGCGAACACGGCTATTGCAGGCCTTATAGTTAGGAGCGGAAGAGCACCGATTCGCGGTGGAACATTCTTACGGCGATAAAGATGGCGGCGCCTCCGTACACGCAAGTCGAGAGAAAGATCAGCGCTATAGAGTTCCAGTGGTAAGTTCCGGCAATCAAATCTTTGCACAGCAGACTTACGTTCAGAATGGGCACCAGGGACAGTCGTGGCGTGAGTTCTACCCCTGGAAGCAAGGCCGCGATGGCCGGAACAATGACCACAATCATGAGCGGCGAAATGTAGCTTTGCGCTTCCTTATAGCTTTTGGCGAAAAGCGCGATTGTAAGCAATGCAGCGGAAAACATCACTGCCAGCGGCACGGCCACCAGCAAAACGGAAAGAACAGCGCCGAGACCAATCTTGATGTGTATGGCCGAGCCGGACGCCTGGTCCTGAAGATGCTCGAACACCCACGAAGAAACGCCCATCGAAGTGACGGACAGTGCGGCTGTAACGAGTGAGGCAGTCAGCACCAGGAGAAACTTTCCGAGCACCAGGTGGGTTCGCGAGATGGGGCTCGAAAGAATGGTCTCCATAGTGGCGCGTTCTTTTTCGCCGGCAGTAAGGTCCATGGCGGGATACATCGCGCCAGTAAGGCACATGATAATTACCAGGTAAGGAATAATTCCGCCCACGGTTTCTGCCGCCACCTTTTCCTCTGACACGACATTTTGCTGCTTGATGTCAAAAGGCTTGAGAATGCTGACCGGCAGTTTCTGGGCGGTGAGCCGCTCACGCGCCAAATTGTCCCGGTAATCGTTGAAAAATTCTTCAATGCGTTTCGCGGCGGTCGTGGATTTCAGATCTCCTGAATACATATAAATTTTCACTGGCGAGTAATTCGTACCCGCGCCGGACTGCAAACCAGGGGGAATTTCGACCGCGGCGCGAATCTTTTTATTGGAAATGAGGTCCACGTAGTTGGCGGGCTCCGCCACCACGATCAAATTCTTACTCTTCACCAGGCTGGTTACGATAGCGGGGGAGTCTTTGCCTCCCAGGACCATGATTCTTGCAGGTTCCCGATCAGCTTCTTCGATGAGGGCGGCGACGACATACCCTACCCCCACCGTAAGTATCGGAAAGAGCAGCATGGGAACGAGGATGGTAGAGATCAGCGTGCGCCGGTCACGCAAGGCCTCCAGCAACTCTTTACGATAGACGATGCCGATATTCCGCCCGGACACCATTAGGAGACCTCAACGGCCACGCGCGGGGCCACGTGCGCGGTTACGATTTTCACGAAAATTTCTTCTAGATCTTTTTCCTGATACTTTTCGCGCAGCTGCGTGGGAGTGCCTTCGGCGAGCAGTGATCCGTTATGTATGATGCCGATCACGTCACAAAGCTTCTCGACTTCGCCCATCACGTGAGTGGACAGAATTACCGTTTTGCCGGCTTGGCGGCATTCGCGAATGAACCCCACGATACTGCGCGCGGCCATAATGTCGAGACCGAGCGTAGGCTCATCAAAGATCATGACCGGAGGGTCGTGAACGAGGGTGCGAGCGATAGAAGTTTTTTGTTTCATGCCGGTGGAGAGCTTGTCACATTGGCGGTCGCGGAAAGAATTCATGTCCAGACGATCGAAAATGTCATCAATCCTCTTTTTTAACGTGGATTCATCCAGCCCATTGAGACGGCCAAAATATTCCACCATTTCCTGCGCGGTAAGTCGGGGATAAAGAGCCGTAGCGGTAGAAAGGAAGCCAACGCTGGAACGAACTCTTTCCGGATGCTCGACGATGTCATGGCCGAAGACCAGCGCGGTTCCGTCGGTAGGCTCGAGGATGGTGGCGAGCATGCGCAGAGTGGTTGTTTTACCGGCTCCATTGGCGCCCAGCAATCCGTAAATGCTGCCCGGATGGCACCTAAAACTAACATTTTCCACTGCGTAAATCTGTCCGCGTTTTTTGTCATGAAAGCGCTTGGACAAACTACGGGCTTCGATCATCGCCAGGCCTCAGGTATAAATTTAGAGAACCCCAGTGTACTACGCGCGGAGAATTAGAAAGTTATGCGCGTGCGCCGGATTCTTAACAAGATAGCTGGTTGCAAACCCTCCTTCAGCCCATTGGTGCGCATTCATCAGACTGCGCTTCGTGGCTGTCGTTAGATAGCTTGTGGACTCGAGACTGCATCTAACTGTCAGGTTTTATTGGCCTACGTGCCCGTAAAGCAATCCTGCCGTGAAGGTTATGGAGAAAGATAGAGGCCCGTTGCTAGAATGGAGTATTCTGCCGTGTCATCCATCACCACAACTCAACAGGCGACGAGCTGAATGCCTCGGGCGCAAGCTAAATCAGCAGCCTGGCGAGTAAATCGTAGCGAAATCGGGCGAAATGCGATGAACAGAGAAAATGGATCAGCGTAAGCTCCGCAACCGGATCTTGCTATTTCTGGTGCTCGCGGGGATTGTGGCTTACGCATTGGTGCGTCTCAGCGCGCGGGAGCCGGTGGCAAAAATTGCCGCCGTCATGCCCGCGCGAGACAACCTGGTTTCCTCCATCTCCAGCAACGGAAAAGTCGAACCCATTTCGCCGTTTGTGATCCGCGCGCCACTGGACACATTTGTAGAGAAAGTGACCGGAGTGGAGGGCCAACCCGTCAAAAAGGGACAGCTCTTGCTGGAATTGAACGTGAGAGACGCGCGGGCGCAGCTTGATGATGCGGAAGCCCGGCTGTTGCGCGCGCAAGATGAATTGCGCGCCGCGCGAGGTGGTGGCAAAGCCGACGAAGCGGCGCGGATTGATGGCGATCTGGCAAAAGCTCAAGGAGACCGCGACCGTCTAGCGAGAAATCGTGACGCTCTGCAGCGGCTGATCGCCAAGCAAGCCGCGACGCGCGACGAGCTGACTGCTAACGACCTGGCGCTAAGTAATGCGCAGGCCGAAGTGAAAAGGCTTTCGGCCGCCAAACAGGAGTTTGAGCGCGGAGTCAAGTTGGATGCAGGGCGCACTGCTCTACAGGTGCAGCAAATACAAAGCGAGATTGCGTCCTTGCGAGCCAAGGTGGCCAGCGCGCGCATCACCGCGCCTACGGATGGAACTTTGTACTCGCTGCCGGTAAAGACCGGAGACTATGTGAAGACCGGGGATCTTCTGGCGGAAATGGCCGACCTGCATCGCGTCCGAGTGCGCGCTTTTATCGATGAACCGGAGCTCGGCGCGTTGGCACCTAACGAGCCAGTCAGGATTACCTGGGATGCGCTACCAAATCGCACCTGGACCGGGCAAACAGAGGTTATCCCCAAACAGGTCGTGGCGCACAGCACGCGCAGTGTCGGAGAGTTACTGTGCTCGGTGGATAACCAGAAGTTGGAATTGTTGCCTAACATTAATGTCGACGTAAAAATCCACTCGAACGAGAGAACTAACGTCTTAACCGTGCCGCGCGCCGCCGTAGATGCCGAGAACGACCATAGGTATGTTTTCGTGGTGACTAAAAATGCGCTTGGAAAATCCCGCCTGTCAAGGCGCGAAGTTCAGCTAGGGATAGCCGATTCTACGAATTTCGAAGTTCTTAGCGGCTTGCAGGAAAACGAAATGGTGGCTTTGCCGGGCGATGCTGTCATGCACGACGGCATGGCGGTAAAAATTGTGAATACCGATGCCGCGTATGTGCGGGGCCATTCGGATGCTCGCTAGGCATAGGGTCGTGCTCGCGGCAGTTGTCCTGGCGCTGTTAATTCCATGCCTATCGCCGGCCGGCGCCTTGGACGATGTCGGTTTGGAAGCCGGGCGACGCGCTTACGAACTAAGCGATTACGAAAAAGCTGTGAAGGTTCTACAGGACGCTGCGACGAAAAATCCGCGCGATGGCGAAATTCTTTTACTGCTGGCCAAGAGTCACTTCGAGTTGCGACACTTTGACGCCGCCATTGCCAACGCCGAGAGGGCTGTCGCCGTGGCCCCGGAAAATTCGGTGTACCACGAATGGCTGGGCCGTTCCTTTGGGGAAAAGGCCTCCAAGAGTTCGTGGTTTTCGGCGTTGTCGTTGGCCAAGAAAGCACAGCAAGAATTTGAAACCGCCGTGCAGCTCAACCAGAAGAATTATTCCGCGTTTCAAGCGCTCATAGAATTTGATTGCGCGGCTCCCGGAATTGCGGGAGGCGGAGAAGACAAAGCGCGGCCAAAAATCGAACAGTTAGCGGCAATGGACGAAGCTGAGGGCCACTACGCGGCCGGCAATTGCCGCCGGCAAAAAAAAGATTACCCCGTCGCTGAAGCCGAATTTGATAAGGCACTGCTCAATGCCAGATCGCCGGAGTTGATCTTCGACATTGGAGATTATGCGTTGAAGCGCGGTCAACCGGAACGCTTGCTGGCGGTAGTCGAGGCCGGGCAGAAAGCCTCGCCCAGGGATCCGAGGGCGAAATTCTATCGCGCTGCCGCCCTAATTTTGAAAAACCAAAAGCCGGACGAGGCCGAATCTCTACTTCGAGAATATTTGAGTACCGCGCCGAGGCGTACTGGCTATCCTCGTCCGGCGCTGGCACACGACTGGCTGGGCCGCCTGTTTGAAAATCAAAACAATCGCGATGCGGCCGCCAGGGAGTATGCGACCAGCTTGCATGCCGATCCCAAAGACAAAACGGCGCAGGAAGCGTTGCGGCGCCTCGGGAAGGTCTGAACATGCATCTACGTGAAACGGTGTCGGTGGCCATCGACGCCTTACGCAGTAACAAACTGCGTGCGTCGCTAACTTCCCTGGGCGTGATTATCGGTAGCGCGTCCATCGTACTGGTGGTTACCGTTGCCTTGACCAGCAAGAAATTCGTCATTTCGCAAATTGAGGGCGTGGGCTCGAATCTGGTGTGGGCCGAGATGGTGCATGCGACCGGGCGATCCCAACCGCTCAGCCATGAAATCACCATGGACGACATGAAGGCCATGAGAGCCGAGCCAGGCGTGCTTGAGGTAGCTGGGACGCGCGAATTGCCAATGGCGGTAGTAGTAAGCGGAATTGAACGGCCAGTAAATTTGATTGGCGTAACGCAAGGTTTCCAGACCATTCGACGGCTGGTGATTTATCGCGGACGATATTTCGATTCCGAGGACATGGAATCGCGCGCGAAAGTCTGCCTGGTCACCAAAGAATTGTCCGAGCGCGTGTTTGGGTTGGAAAATCCCATTGGGCGGCCGATTCGCATGGGTGAATTGACGTTCACAGTGATCGGGGTTTTTCGCGAGCGCGTGGCGACATTTGGACTCTCTGAAATTCAAAAAGAGTCGGTAATAATCCCATTGGGTTTGATGAAGTACTACACCGGCGAAGACGTTTTGCGCGTGTTGTATGCGCAGGCCGTCAGTCCCGACGCGGTCGCCAGCGTCGAGCGCGAGATGACCCAATTGTTAAAAAGCAGACACCCTCTAGATGCGGAATACGATGTGCAAACCTTGGTGGCGATATTGGGTGCGGCTAGGACCATCTCGCTAGCGTTAACAGTCGTGCTGTTAGTGATTGCGGCCATCGCGCTGTTAATCAGCGGCATCGGCATCATGAACATTATGCTGGTGACCGTGAAAGAGCGCACCCGCGAAATCGGTATTCGTAAGGCCATCGGTGCAGCACACAAAGAGATTCTGTACCAGTTCTTGATTGAGGCGTTTCTGATCAGCGGCGGTGGCGCGGTGCTGGGAATTCTAATCGGACTTGCGATTCCTGTAAGCATACAGCCACTATTGCCGGGGAATCTGCGCGTTCCCGTTTCCTCGATGAGCGTGATCGTCGCTTTCGTGGTGTCGTGCTCGACGGGGCTTTTCTTCGGATATTTGCCGGCCAGCCAGGCGGCCAAACTGCAGCCGATCGAGTCGTTGCGCTATGAGTGATGGCTACGATTGAAAGAGGGTCCGTTAAAAAATAGGCTCCGTGCAAATGAGGTGCAAATGTGACTCGCCGAAATAGTCTGTTGGAGCGTGCCGGAATCGTGACGGGGAGTTGTGTCGCACTGGGGCTGTTCGGGGTCGCTGCCTGCTACGCACAAAGTGCGGTCAACGTGAAAACTACGTTGGCGATCAGCACCGATATGCAACAAACTGTGGACGATTCCGAGCGACAATCATCACCAGCGCAAAATGTTCCCGCCCTTACCCTACGGCGCGCCATTGAGCTCGCGCTCCAAAATAGCAAGGACCTTCAATTGGCAAAGATTCAATCGCGATTGTCTGATCATTCGGCGCTCATCACCAGAGCTGAGTTCCTGCCAAATTTGTATGCAGGTTCCGGCCTCGGATACACCAACGGAATTCCTGAAACACCCGGCGGCCGGGCTCCAGCCATTTTTAATGTGACCTATACGCAGGAAGTGTTAAACGAGCCTTTACGCGGTTATGCCAAAGAACTTCAGGAGCAGGCCAGATCGCAGAAAATTGCGCTGGAAGAAGTGAGAGACAGCGTAATCGTGCGCACCGCGATGGCCTTTCTGGAACTCGGCAAAGTTAGGCACTCGCTGGAGCTACTGCGAGCGGAACAGGAAAGTGCCGACAGGATTTTGCAAGTGACGGCAGGGCGAGAAAGCGAAGGATTTGAATTGTCCATCGAAGTCACCCGCGCACAACTTACTAAAGCGCAAGTAGTGCAACGCATTTTGCAGTTGGAGGGGCGACAAGATGAACTGGAAGTATTTCTCCGCGCGCAGATTGGGCTTGCAGAGGATTCGCCCTTGGAGGTTTTGCCCGAAGACTTGCCCGGACAAGCCGAACAAGAGGGTGCGAATCTGGTGGCGATGGCCCTGCAGAATAACACCAGCCTCCGGCTGGCTGAGTCCGATGTGCGCGCCAAGGAATTTCGCTTGAAAGGCGAAAAACGCGGTTATTTCCCGACCTTGGAGCTGGTGAGCGTGTACAGTTTGCTCGGTAGGTTCAACAATTACGATCAATTCTTCAAAACCTTTCAGAGGAATAATTTCAACGCCGGCATACAGGTGACCGTGCCGCTCTTCAGCGCGCGGACCAAAGCGAATATAGGTCTCGCGGATGTAAATCTGGCAGTCGCGAAAGCCAGCCTAGACAATAAAAAAATCGAGGTTACCGTTGAGGTGCGACAGAAGACACGAACCCTGCGAGAAAGAGATGCTGCAAAAGAAGTCGCGCGGCTCGAATTGCAACTGGCACAGCAGGACGTTGCGGTATTTCAATCGCAATACGCCGAAGGCAAATTAAATCTCCGCGAAGTGGAAAGGGCGCGGCTCACCGAGAACGAGCGTTGGATGGCTTATCTGGATGCCAACTTCGCGCGCCAACAGGCGCAATTGGAGTTATTGCGCGTGGCTGGGCAACTCAATAAAGTCTGGCAATAAGAAAAATCGGTATGCGTAAGGCCTCAGCTAAATCGTCCTCGGAAGCGGCTGCCGCAGATAAATCGAACACCAGCAACACCCCGGAGCTGCTGAATAGCGAGCATTTTGAATTTTTGTCGAACGCCTTGCGGACCTTGAGCACGGGCTTCAAGAATCTACCTGAATTCAAAGATACGGTAACAGCGTCCGAGAACGTCGGTGACATACTCACGGCAACCGCGGAACGTCTGCGAGACAATTACCCCTATTTTCATCCCTTGTATGCCGGCCAGATGTTGAAGCCCCCACACCTCGTCGCTCAACTTGCGTATGCCTTGGCTATGACCATCAACCCCAACAATCACGCCCTCGATGGGGGGCGCGCTACGTCGGCTATGGAAAAAGAAGCCGTCGCGCAACTGGCCGCCATGTTTGGCTGGCCGAAATTCCTCGGCCATTTGTGTGGCGGTGGAACGATGGCCAACCTCGAAGCTTTGTGGGTGGCCGGCCAGTCAGCACCAGAAAAAATGATCTTAGCCAGCTCGCAATCGCACTACACGCATCAGCGCATCAGCAGAGTTTTGCAATTACCTTTCGAAACGATCGCCTCCGACGCGCGCGGACGTATCGATGTGAAAGTTCTTGAAAAACGATTAAAGCGCGGCGGAGTTGGGACCGTGGTGGTGACCATGGGAACAACGGCGACCGGCTCCGTCGATCCATTACATGAAATTTTAGCCCTGCGCCAGAAATACGATTTTCGCATTCACGCCGATGCCGCGTATGGCGGATATTTCACCCTGGTGGAAAATCTGGAACCCGATACTCAGAAGGCTTTCGCCGCGATGGTTGAAGCTGACTCCATCGCCATTGATCCCCATAAACATGGTTTGCAACCTTACGGATGCGGTTGCATTTTGTTCAAAGACCCCGGAGTCGGTCGCTGGTACAAACACGATTCTCCTTATACTTATTTCACTTCGACCGACTTGCATCTTGGCGAGATCAGTCTGGAGTGCTCACGTCCTGGTGCGGCCGCAGCCGCATTGTGGGCTACGCAAAAGTTGTTGTCGCTTACGAAGCGCGGTGACTTTGCCCAAGGTTTAGCTAAGAGCAGGGAAGCTGCCCGAACACTGTATGACCGTCTGCGGGTCGACGAGCAATTCATCACTCCATTTGCGCCAGAATTGGACATAGTAATTTTTGCGTTGCGGGCCGAAAGTGTGAGCGCGACGTCAATGTTTTCGCGCCAGATTTTCAAGGCTGCTGCTAACCGAGATCTACATCTGGCCATAGCGGATCTGCCCATTGGTTTGTTTGCGAACCTCCCGCCCGACATGAAGCGGGATCGCGACACCTTCACGTGCCTGCGTTCCGTTCTGATGAAGCCCGCCCATCTTGACTGGCTCAATCAGATTTGGAGCCGCATCTTGGCCTCCGTGACCGACGTCCAAAACTCAAAAACGGGAATTTCGCGCCGCCGCAAATAGCTGTGATGTGCTCCTTAGCCACGCCCGCAAGTCCCACTCACTGCTGTATTTAACCGCTTGATGCGCCATAACACCCGATTACAGAAAGGTTTGAGGGTATCACTCTAATTCAGTTAAACTGGTAGCTAGTGTTTTTGGGCCTGTATCCTGACCAGGTTAGCTTGAAACGTGGTGACGTTGAGGTTTGCGCAGAAGATATCTACAGAAACTGAGGGTTTAGAATGCCTGATGTAATGAAAACTTTGCTGTTAAACCCGCCAAGTTTTGAAAATTTCGACGGCGGCGCAAGCTCTCGTTGGCCCGCAACCCGCGAGATCGAATCCTATTGGTATCCCGTTTGGCTGACCTATCCCGCAGGCATGATTCCGGGAAGTCGTCTGCTCGACGCCTCGCCGCACAAGGTTAACTGGCAGCAGACTGTGCAGATTTGCAAAGACTACGAATTCCTGATTTTGTTCACCTCCACGGTAGGATTTCACAGCGATATAAAGCTCATTCGTAAGATTAAAGAATCCAATCCCAGCATGAAGATTGCCTTCGTTGGACCGCACGGCCACATCAAGCCCGACGAAACGCTGTTGGCCAGCGAAGATATCGATTTTGTGACGCGCGGTGAATTCGACCACTCCGTTGTCGAATATGCCCACGGCAAACCGATCAGCGAGATCATGGGCGTTAGCTATCGCAAAGACGGCAAGGTCGTGCACACCGCTCCTCGCGCGCAATTGCACACCGCGGAACTCGACGCCTTGCCGTTCGCGACAGATATTTACAAGCGCGACCTGGAAATTGAGCGCTACAACGTGCCGTTCCTGTTGAATCCTTACGTGTCGTTTTACACCACGCGGGGCTGCCCGGCGTTGTGCACTTTCTGTATGTGGCCGCAAACAATTTCGGGACATGCCTGGCGCACTCGTTCCACGGAAAACGTGGCCCGCGAAGTAAAACAAGCCATCGAATATTTTCCGCAGATGAAAGAGATTTTTTTCGATGACGACACCTTCAACATTCGCAAGGACCGCGTCCTCGACCTTTGTTCCAAATTCAAGCCGCTGAAATTCCAGTGGTCTTCCACTGCCCGCGTGCATAGCGATTACGACACGCTGAAGGCTATGGCCGACGCCGGCGCGCGATTGTTCATCGTGGGATTCGAATCCGGCGATCCGCAGATTTTGAAGAACATCAAAAAGGGCGCCACGGTAGAAATGGCACGCACCTTCATGAAGAATTGCCGCAAAGTCGGAATTCGGGTTCACGGCGACTTCATTATCGGGTTGCCGGGTGAAACGCGCGAAACCATTCAGAAGACCATTGATTTTGCCAAGGAGCTCGATCCCGAAACCATCCAGGTTTCTCTCGCCCATGCTATGCCCGGCACGGAGTTATATGATTCCATGGCCAAGGAAGGCTTCTTGAAGGTGGAAGCGTTGGCGGACAATGCCGGACACCAGTTGCCGCATATTGAGTACCCGCACCTTTCTAAATCGGAAATGATGGCCGGCGTAAACCGTTTCTACGATGAATACTATTTCCGTCCCAAGGTCGTATGGCGCATTGTGAAAGAAGCGCTGTGGGATGGTCACGAGCGCAAGCGCTTGTACCACGAAGCGACGGAATTTTTGAAACTGCGCGCCGAACGTTTGAAGTGGGCACGCGAGGGCGGCGACGGCGAAAAGCCCTTGATCGCCGTTTCGCAGGCATCTTCGGCCTCCGGCAACGACTAGCCAATAAAAAATGTCCCACGAGCGAAAGCTCCGTTTGAAGACGCTGGTAATGGTCTTCGTAATGATGGTGTGCGCCACCACCGGTGATTCACTGCTGAAGCGCGGTATGACGCAGATCGGTCCGGTCAGTTTGAACCATGCCGGACTCTTCCAGGCCTTCCGGCTGGCCATGACCAGCAGCACAATCTGGTTCGCAATCGTTTTTCTCATAGGTTTCATGCTTTCCAATATGACCGTCCTTAGCTGGGCGGACTACAGTTACGTCATGCCGGCGTCAGCCATTGGCTACGCGGCCGTGACTTTCGTGGGCATGACCGTACTTGGCGAGACCGTTTCTCCCCGGCGGTGGTTAGGCGTAGCCCTCATCTGTGTGGGCGTGTTTTTGGTTGGCCAGACAAAACCTAGCACCAGTGCCGTCGCCGAGGCTGTGCGATGATCCGCACGGGCATCACACTGGCGATTTTTGTGCTCTCTGGGTCCGCTGGTGAGCTGGCAGTAACTCACGGTATGAAAAAGGCCGGAGCTCCGGAGCATTTGCGCATAAAACAAGTAATCAGCTTTCTCGGTCGCGCTTTCTGTACCCCCTGGTTTTGGGTCGGTGTCCCACTGATGGCCCTATCATTTTATTTGTTGATGGTGCTGCTCTCGTGGGAGCCCATCAGTCTCGTGATTCCAGCGTCAGCGTTGAGCTATGTGGTGGGCACGCTGGGAGCAAAATATATTTTAAAGGAAGATGTCAACGGCGTGCGCTGGGCCGGCGTGTTTCTGGTTTGCGTAGGCGTGGCTATCGTGGCTGCCGGATAATTCCGACATGAGCAAGCCACAATGATTCATCTCCACCACGGATGGGTCGTTGGGGTCCTGGTAGTCGCTACTTTTCCCCTGATCTATTACTTGCTGGCAATTTTTGCGGCTCTGGCCTTTTCTCGCGAAGCGAGAGCGCAGGCTCCTTCAAGGTCAACATTGGAATTTGAGCCGCCCGTAAGCATCTTGAAGCCTGTGCACGGCGTTGACTTCGCGTCCTACGAAAACTACGCCAGTTTCTGCACGCAGGATTACCCCGAATACGAAATCCTATTTGCCGTCAACGAGAAGACCGACCCGGCTGTCGCGGTGGTGCAGCGACTGATCGCTGACTTTCCCCGGCGGCGGATCTCCTTGTTCATTGGTGCGGAATCCCTAGGCGCAAATAAAAAGGTCAACAACTTGGCGCGATTGACCCGTGAGGCCAAGCATGAAGTTTTGGCACTGAGTGACGGAGACGTGCGCGTGGGGTCGAAATATCTGCGCAACGTCGTCGCGCCGTTGCGGGATGAAAATGTGGGGGCGGTCACCTCATTCTACCGGGGCGTTGCCCAGAATAGTGTTTACGCGGAACTCGAGGCCGTCGGCGCCTCCAGTGATTTTTTTGCAGGCGTGCTGATGGCCGCCTGGACGGAGGGCGTCAAATTTGCTCTCGGTGCTTCGGTGGTGACGAAAAAAACATGGATGCGAAAAATTGGGGGCTTCGAAGCCATCGCTTCCTTCCTGGCCGACGATTACGAGATTGGTCGCCGCGTCACTAAGTCCGGCGGACGAGTAGTGCTCTCCCATGAGACAGTCTCGACCATGTACCCGACACAAACACTTCGCGGTTTCTGGGAGCATCAATTGCGCTGGGCCCGCACAGTACGTTTGTGTCGCCCCGCTTCTTATGCTGCGCTGCTATTTACCCAGGGGCTGCCGTGGGCCATCGCCGCGGCTTTGCTAGCGCCCACGCCCTTGATCAGCACTCTGTACTTACTCGTCTACTTAGTGTTGCGATTGTTAATGGCCTGGCTGGTGGGTGTGTCGGTCGTGGGTGACGACGTTTTACGCCGTAGACTCTGGCTAGTGCCCTTGTGGGATGCAATACACTTCGTCGTGTGGGCCGCGAGCTTCGCCTCCAATCATGTGGTGTGGGACAACGTTAAATATGTGATCGATCGTGGGCGCATGAAAAAGGTTGCACCCTGAATATCTGAAAATGCTGGCGAGACGGCATCCCTGAATCGTCAAGATCGCCGTGAACGTTACCGGCCGATTGGTTGACGCCCTCATGAATCCCGATTAAATTAGGTAGGATGAATCGTGGCCGCCGGCAACAGCCGGATGTGCCACGATTCCTTTTTATTCCTCCCGGCTGGGAGGTCGTCCAATTGGTAGGACTCCAGACTCTGAATCTGGCTATCCTGGTTCGAGTCCAGGCCTCCCAGCCAAATCTTTCAATCACTTAGCTTGACGGCCCTCCCACATGGGGACTCCTGTTGGAACAACTGGAAAAAATGTTAGCCAGTTGGAGGCATCATTTTCTCCTCTAATCGCGTGATCGCGCTGCGCTGGGACTCTTCCACCGACTGAATATAGTACGACAGCATAGTTTGCGCCGAGGAAGTCCGAGGATGAGCGGCGAAATACTCGCCATCCCGCTTTTGGTAGACAGAGGGCCTTGGGTGCAGAACGAGCTTCAACAGATTTGCGGACTCAAACGGCTTCCGAAACTGCAAAGGAATCCCAAAGACGTTTTGTCATGGACTTGGTGTTCCCATATGACGCTCGAGAGCCGTTACCAACCCAGAGCCCAGAGGTACAACACGCTCGCTAGAGTGTCGGGCGAACCAGAGGTTTTTGACTTTGCCCGCGGTTTTTTCAGGCTGGTTTTCGACGATCCGGAAACTACTCTTTCTGCAACAGAGCCGACTGAAGCGTTTGCTGAACGGGGTTGGGGTACTTGGATGCATACTTGAGGAGCTTCAACGTATCCGCCACCTTCAGATTTAGTTCGTCAAGCACTACGGGCAATCCTTGTTGGCGCTGCAGGTAGATCCAATCCAAGAGTGCCTTCTCCGGTTCCGCCATCTTGTATGAGCCGTGCCGCGTTCGTTTTTCCTGGAAGCCCCAGTACAGTCGCTCACTTATGTGATGGTAGACGATGCGAATGGAGTGCGTTCGAAATTTTCGGGGGAAGCCCGTCGTGATACACGTCAGGCTCGATGGACTCTGCGTCGAAATCCCCCATTCCGCCAACGCTGACTCGAGTGAGATGTAGGCGTGCGGTCTTAAAATTCCAACAAGTTCACGTGGGGAAAAATCATGGGCCGGCTTATTGATGTAGACCTTGTTTGAGACGTGCTCTACGAGCCCGCGTCGTTCTTGCCTGCGCAGTGCGTTTCCGACGGCGGATTCGACTATACCGTAACGACGGGCAAGGTCGTCCGACCGCAGAATGGGCGATCTTTGCGCCTCTTTTCGAAGTGTAGCTGCCCAGTCCACAAGGTGCCCCGTTCTTCTTCTACAACCATTCACCAAACAAGGTTCTAACCGCTGCTCGCAGGCTTTCGAATTCCTCGACTTCGAGCGCGCTGACTCCGTTTGGCGCGGGGCGGTTCTACCGGCACAGCGGCTCGTCGTCGTGGTTCCTGCCACAGACGCAACATTTAACAACAATTGAAAAAGGTATGCAGCGCTGGGTTGGCCTTGGGGAGATCGCGGACAACATCATCCAGATCGGTCGCTGCCTAGCACTCCAACGGGCCTGAGGTCCCAACTGCCATGAGTCGGGACATAAACGGGTCGAGTAGCAAAAATCAAACGTGCAAGCAGAATCAGATGGTCTCTAGCAACGAACAGCTCATTCAGAGCGAGCTATTTTGCGACGGAAAGTAGCTAGCCTTAGACGCCAGGTTCCAGGAGCTGTGATGATCAGATCCTCGATCTGGCTGTCGCTGAATTTCTGCACAACTTGACAACGCGTTTTCAAAGACATCTGATGGCTCACGAGGGTTCGGAAACATTCGTGAAATAACTCAATCGTTGGAGCTATTTAGGGGGTGTTGTGTTCGATCCCCACTCCAATAACGGGGACATCCGTATCTACGCTTTTCTGGGAGCCAGCCCCCACAGATCCAACCGCTCCTCGAGGTATTGCCGGAGAACTGGGTAGCGCCCGCATTCTTTCGTATTTCCCAATTCAAGCCAGCGCTTCTGTTCGTCAAGCACAAACTGATACGCTCGCTGGACAAGAATATTTGAATGACTCTGTTTTGAAACGTTCCTATCTCGCCGCCCCTCACGAAGGGAACTATCACGAGCTTGATATTGTGATCGTTGATGAGGGAAGCCAGGGCCGACCGCCACATTCCGCGGTGTGGCTCGGCATCGAATGTAAGAACACGGCATACCAAAAGGGTTTGCTTAAAGAAATCTTGGGAGTTCGGCGTG
>Ga0210384_10001134_pt1 | contig 37600 bp, 27 predicted proteins | sample IncBWH2MmetaG_FD_160574 | JGI IMG/M metagenome (GOLD analysis project Ga0210384, IMG submission 160574) | Forest soil microbial communities from Barre Woods Harvard Forest LTER site, Petersham, Massachusetts, United States - Inc-BW-H-2-M | ecosystem: Environmental > Terrestrial > Soil >...
GCCGCCGTTTACGAGATTTACAACACCCTTCGGCAAGCCGGTCTTCTCGAGCAGTTCGTAGACGTAGCGCATGGTGAGCGGCACGCGTTCGGAAGGTTTCAGGATGAACGTATTGCCGGTTGCAATCGCGTAGGGCAAGAACCAGAAAGCAATCATGCCCGGAAAGTTGAACGGCACGATCGCGGCCGTGACACCCAGTGGCTGCCGGATCATCATCTCGTCGATGCCGCGGGCGACGTCTTCCAGGTTATAGCCTTGCATCATGGTCGGAATGCCGCAGGCGACTTCGACGTTTTCGATCGCGCGCCGCATCTCGGCTTTGGCTTCGGTGAATGTTTTGCCATTCTCCTGGGTGATGAGCCGACTGATATCGTCCACGTGCTGTTCGAGCAACTGCTTCAGCTTGAAGAGCGGCTGGATGCGATCTTCAGGAGGCGTCCGGCGCCAGGCGGGATAGGCGGCGGCAGCAGCATCGATGGCCTTCGTAACCTCGGCTGCGTCGGACAGTGGCACTTTGCCGAGGCTCTCGCCGGTCGCAGGATTGATAATTTCGGACCACTCGCGAGCCTGGGACTCGACCCACTGGCCGTCGATAAAGTGTGGGACTTTGGCTTCGGTGATGATGGCAGTACTCATGGTAGATTGCCTCAGCTAATCGTGAAGAATATCGGACCACGACTGATCGGAACGGTCGGTTCTCTAGCGCAGTCTGCTCCTATCTAGATTACACCGGCTGAGCGGCCGCTTCGTGCTTTCTTTCGTAAACGGTTTTGAGAGCGCCCTCGAGCACATCCAGTGCCTCATCCATCTGCGCATCGCTGATTACCAGCGGCATGAGCAGCCGGATCACGTTCGCGTAAGATCCGGCGGAGATCGTGATGACGCCGTGCTCGTAACAATACTGCGTGACCTGCTTGGTCTCTTCAGCGGCGGGCTCGCGCTTGTCCGTGGACTGTACTAATTCCAGGGCTTGCATTGCGCCCAAACCGCGGACTTCGCCGATCATCGGCCAGCGTTTCTGCCATTCGCGGGCGCGCCGCTGAAAACGCTCGCCGAGTTCGTTGGCTCTTGCGTTCAGATCCTGTTGCTCGAACATGTCGAGCACGGCCAGAGCAGCTTCGCAAGCAACGGGATTCCCGGCAAAAGTGCCGCCTAAGCCTCCGTGACCGGGAGCGTCCATGATCTCGGCTCGCCCGGTGACGGCGGCAAGTGGCAGGCCTCCGCCGATTGACTTCGCGGTAACAATGATGTCGGGCTCAATGCCGTAACGCTCGCTGGCAAACAGCGCCCCCGTGCGGCCGAAACCGCTTTGCACCTCGTCGGCGATGAATAGAACCCCGTACTTGCGGCAAATGTCGATGAGGATCCGGAAGAAATCCTGAGGTGGAGCAACAAAACCGCCTTCCCCAAGCACAGGTTCAGCAATCACCGCGGCCACACCCTCGTGTGCGACCACGCGCTTGAACGTGTCTTCGAGGTGACGCGCACAGTAAAGTTCGCACGACGGATATTTCAGCGAGTACGAGCAGCGATAGCAGTACGCATACGGAATGCGGTACACCTCTCCGGGAAAGGGCTGAAATCCCGCCTTGTACGGGTGCGTTTTGCTGGTCAGCGAGAGCGCCATCATGGTGCGCCCGTGAAACGCGTCTTCAAAAGCGATGATTCCTGGCCGTCCGGTGGCGGCCCGCGCAATTTTCACGGCATTCTCCACCGCTTCCGCTCCGGTATTCACGAGCAGGGTCTTCTTTGGGAATTTGCCGGGCGTGACTTGATTCAGACGCTCGGCGAGACGCACATAGCTCTCGTAGGGTGTGACCTGAACGCAAGTGTGTAAGAACTTGTCCAGCTGCCGCTCGATCGCCGTGAGGACACCCGGAGCACGATGCCCTGTATTCAAGCAGCCAATGCCGCCGGCGAAATCGATATAGCGGTTGCCGTCGACATCCTCGAGAATCGCACCTTCGGTCTTCGCGACGTAAATCGGAGTGGCATGCGAAAGCCCACGCGGCACAGCGCTCGAGCGTCGTTCAGAGAGCGCTTTCGATCTGGGTCCCGGAATCTGCGTTTTCAATTGAATCGTCGCCATCTCAGTACCATCCGATTGGAGCTTCGTTCAGATTAATGTGGACCTGCTTGGTCTCGAGATACTCCTCAATGCCCCAGGGGCCCAGTTCGCGGCCGAAGCCGGATTGCTTGTAGCCTCCCCAGGGCGCCTCAACATAGGTCGGTTGCATGTGATTGACCCACACGATTCCGGCGCGCAGCGACTTGACCGCCCGGAAAGCCTTGAAGATATCGCGCGTCCACACCGCTGCGGCCAGGCCGTAGGGGGAATCGTTGGCGATTTTGACCGCGTCTTTCTCATCCTCGAAGGGAATGACGGCGGCCACGGGACCAAAAATTTCTTCGCGAGCGATGCGGGCGCTGTTGTCGACGTCATAGAAGATGGTCGGCTGCACGTAGTAGCCTTTGGCGAACTGCTCGGGGCGACCGCCTCCGAAAGCGAGTTTCGCTTCCTTCTTGCCGATATCGAGATAGGAGCGAACCCGGTCGTACTGTTCCTTGCTGACCAGCGGACCCATCTTGGTTTCGCGGTCGAGCGGCGCGCCTAACTTGATCCGCTTGGCTTTCTCGGCCATCGCATCAACAAACTTCTTGTAGATCGGCTTCTGCACGAGGATGCGGCTTCCGGCTGAACATACTTCGCCCTGATTGATAAAGACCCCAAAAAGAGCGCCATCGATCGCGGCTTCGAAGTCGGCGTCGGCGAAGAAAATGTTCGGCGACTTGCCTCCGAGTTCGAGGGTGACGCGCTTCACCGTGTCAGCTGCCTGTTTCACGATGATCTTGCCCACCGCGGCACTGCCGGTGAAGGCGATCTTGTTGACGTCGGGATGCTGCACGAGCGGAGTGCCGGCGGTTTCGCCGTAGCCGGTAATGATGTTGACGACTCCGGGGGGCAGCCCCACTTCGGCGAACCATTGCGCAAATTCGAGCGCCGTAAGCGGCGTCTGCTCCGCCGGCTTGAGCACGCAGGTGCAGCCGGCGGCCAATGCCGGAGCCAGTTTCCAGGCTGCCATCAACAATGGATAGTTCCACGGAATGATTTGCCCGGCGACGCCAATCGGTTCTTTCAGCGTGAGGCTGACGGCATTGTCAGGAACCGGGTTCACAAATCCCAGGATCTTAGTTGCGAGGCCGCCGTAGTATTCGAAGCAGGTGGCGGTATCGTTGATGTCGTATTCCGCCTCGACGATGGGCTTGCCGCAGTTGCGCGCTTCGAGTTCCGCCAGCATCGGCAGGTTTTGGCGAATCTTATCGGCCAGGCGAAACAGGACTCGTCCGCGCTCCTGCGCCGTGGTTGTCGCCCACGGGCCATCCTCGAAAGCCGCCTTCGCCGCCGCGACGGCACGGTTCACGTCGTCGGCGTTGGAATCCGGCACTTGCGCGATAACTTCTTCGGACGCGGGGTCGTATACGGGAAACGTCTTCGCAGACTTGCTGGCGACCCATTCACCATTGATCAGCATCTGGTAAGTCTTTACTTCGGTTTGAACTCCACTGGGCATCAGAGCCTCCGCGATGAATCTTAGATCCTGCTAAAGCTGCCGAGCTTCGCCCGGCCGGACAGCCGAGGGCGGCTGTCGCTACGTGGTTCTTGCTGGGCCGAGGGCGGCTATCCTAACGTGGTCCGCACAGGCTCCGCCTGTTCAACAACGGCTACCCGCGGCGCTTTCAATCGCCCGTAAACGAAAAAGAAGAAGACCGCCAGCAACAAAAAGGCGAGCGTGATTCCGATCATCGTCACTTCGTACTTCCAGATCGACGTGATCTGCTTCGCCGGGAAAAATGCCAGCGCAATCCCGAGACTGGTCGTGACGAAACCTGCGAGACCCGCAAACAAGAGCGTGCCTCGTCCGTAGCGGCCATTTTCGAGGGGTCCCTTCAGCGCGAATTTGAGTAGGGCAGCAAACACGTAGAGAAAAGGTACCAACTGCAACACGACAGCAAGCGACAGCATCCTTTGAAACGCTTCCTGCACGCCGCCCGAGGCGTAGAAGTTAATGACGACCAGAATCAGCGAGACGATAGCCTGAACGATAAGGGCTGCATAAGGCGTCGCATACCGAGGATGGATCTTCCCGAGCCACGACGGCATGTAGGAGTCCAGCCCCGCGACGAACGGAATACGGGCCGAACCGCCCATCCAAGCCGATCCGATACCGGCGATCGACAGGCTCAGCATGATGGCGAAAGGCGCGATGATCCACGCGACACCCACCTTCGCGGCCATGTGGCTGACCGACTGCACAATTCCCTGCAGCACGCTGATTTCATCTTTGCGGACCGACACGAGCAAGGTCAACGTTGCTCCGATATAGAGAGCTCCGGAAAGCACACCGCCCCACGCCACCGCACCCGGCAGCGTGCGTTGTGGATCGCGAATCTCGTCCCCCATGACCGACGCGAGTTCGAGCCCCACCAGTCCAAAGCAGATCACGCCGAAAGAATTCAGAACGAAACGCGGGTCTGCGGGAATGCGGAAGTCACTGGCGGTCACCGTAGTCCCGAAACGCAGGTAGATGGTCAATCCCAACAGGATCAGCACCGATGCAGCGACAAAGGTTCCGATCGCGCCCGCATTGTTCAGCCATTTGCCGACGCCGAGTCCCAGGACATTGAGCACCGTGAGAAAAGCCAGCAGCGCCAGCGACGTCACCATGGCGAAGTTCTTGTTGTCGGCGAGAGCCGCATGCCCAGGCCCCATCGCGAATACCGAGACACCCACGAAATAGAGCATGACCGTGGGCACGTAGAGCATGTTATTGGTCCAGTAGCACCAGCCAGAAAGAAAGCCGTGGAAGTCGCCGAAAACTTCTTTCGCCCACAAATACACCCCGCCTTCGCCCGGATAGCGGTGCGCGAGCTCGATCACGGCAATACCCTGCGGCCAGAAGAAGAGAAGCAGAGAGATCAGCCAGAGCCAGACGGTGACGCCGCCATTGGCAGCAATCGAAGGGACAACATTGAGGTTGAAGACCGCAACCACAAACAGCAGCACCAGGTCCCAGCGTCCGAGGACGCGCTTGAGATGTGGCTGTTCGTGGTTTTGATCGGACAAACAGTGTCTCCCATCTCCGCGTCTTCGCACATGACAGCACTGCGGTCAGATGCGGCAGGTTTGTGTAGCGCCGCCGTCCCGGCGGCTGTCCCGAGGGCATCTTGCCCTCGGACCGTCTAAGATCGCGGGCGAGGATTCCGCCCGACAGCCGGCAAGATGCCGGCGCTACACGTTTTCAGTGCGCGGCCAGAGCTGGAGCTTTGTCAGCACGCGCCTGCTGGGCTTTCGCCAGTGAGGGCGCGATGTCTTCGAAGACAGCGATGTGCTTGTCGATGTCGGCTTCAGTGTGCTGCACCGACATCGTCCACTGCTCATCCTGCCAATAGGGTTGCGGCATGACTCCGCGATTCACCATCCCGAACCAGTAATGACGCCATAGATCGACGTCGACCGCCAGCCAGTCGCGGTAGTTGCGAATCTCCTGCGGATAGAGCATCAGGGCACCATTCGCGCCGGCCTGCGCGATGTACGCTTGTAGCCCGACTTTCCCGATGATCCGCTGGTAGCCGTCAACCAATTTCTTGCTGAGCCTTTCCACGTGCGCATAATTCTCGCGTGTGAGCACGTCACTAAAAGTTGCCAGGCCCGCTGCCATCGATACTGGGTTGGTGTTGTAGGTCCCGCCGTGAAATACCTTGTGCTGCGAAATCAGGTCCATCACCGACTTGTGCGCACCGAAAGCAGCCAGGGGGAAGCCTCCGCCAATAGACTTGGCGAGGCAAATCATGTCGGGAGTGACGCCGTAATACTCCGAAGCACCGCCCCAGCCGAGCTTCGCACCGGTCTTCACCTCATCGAAGATCAGCAATGCGCCGTTCTTGGTTGCGATGTCGCGCAGGCCTTGCAGGAAGCCGGGTTGCGGCATGCAGAGGCCGACATTCATCAGGATCGGCTCGAGGATGATGGCCGCGATCTGCCCGGGATTTTCCTGGAAGCGGCGCTCTACCGTACCGAGATCATTGAAGGTCGCGATGGGCACGTTGGCGATCGAGGATTTCGGAATACCCAGACCTCCCGGCACAGAGACCGGATTCTTGATGTCGCCGAAATCAGGGGCGTGCGGCTTCACACTGACTAAAGCCGCGTCGTGCAAGCCGTGATAGCCGCCTTCGAATTTAAGGATCTTGTCGCGGCCGGTTGCGGCGCGCGCGAGGCGAACGGCATGCATGGTCGCTTCGGTGCCGCTCGAACCAAAACGCACCATCTCGACCGGAAAACGCCTGCAGATTTCTTCCGCCAGCTGCCACTCCATGGCGTGTGGCATCCCGAACATCGTGCCCGTCGAGAGTCGCTTTTCAACCGCTTTCATGACAGCAGGGTGGCAGTGCCCAGCCATCAAAGCGCCGAAGCAGAGGTTGTGATCGACGTAGTCGTTACCGTCGAGATCGCGGAAGTGCGAGCCCCGGCCTTCCTTGACGAAAATCGGGTGCGGATCGTAAGCGCGATAGTTGCTGGCAACCCCCAAGGGAAGTCGCTTGAGATTGCGTTTGTGGGCTTCGGCGGATTTCGGCGTGCGGCGCTCGAACGTTTCGAGCTCCTTCTGCAGTTCGGGGTACATCGGGAATCTCCAGGAATGCTCAGGCCGCGGGGCGGCCGTTAGATTATGCCCGGACGGCGGAAAGCCGCCCGGGACTTGGGGTTTCAGAAAGCAAATTTTATCGCGAACTGAATGTTTCGCGGATCCCGGGTGTGTTTGACACGTCCGAAATCCCCGGGATTCTTGGGATCGGGAGTCAGACCATCTGGCCCGAAATTTCCGTCGCTGATATTCCCGTCAGGATTCAGGAATTGGGCGTGGTTGAAGATATTGAAGAACTCCGCGCGGAATTCGAAGTGCTTACTCTCGGAAATAGGCAACAGTTTCTGAACGGAGAAATCGAAGTTATTGATCCCCGGACCGCAACAGAGAGTGCGTGATGAGTTCCCCAGGAGCGATACCGGATTGGCACTTGTGTTGGTGTAGTCGGGCAGCATGAACGAACTCACGTCGAAGGCATAACTGTTGTGGGAACGAGGGTCAAGAGTGTGGAAAGGCGCCACCAGATTCGGCTTGCCGGGCAATTCGAAATCGAAGCTGTTCATCAACTCGGCGTCGGCATTCGATTTGATGCTGATAGGGAATCCCTTCTGAAAACTCGTGATGCCCGACACGGCCCAGCCGTTTAGCACCTTGCCCTTGAATCCTTCGTATCGTGGGACGGGAAGCTCCCAGAGATAGCTCAATACCAGGCGCTGCCTGGCATCGAAGAGTGAAAGTGAACGATTGCATCTGTCACAGGTTGGGCGAATGATGTTTTCGAAACTCGACGCATTGTCAATCGACTTACTGAAGGTGTAGGCCAGCTCGAACTGCAGGCCATGGCTCAACCTCTTTTCGAGCGAGGCCTGGAGCGAGTTGTAGTTGGAGGCGGCAGCAGTGTCTTGAGAAAAGATGCTCGAGAAGACCGGCACGCCGTCAGACGGGCAGCCGTTTCCAGACAATGGATCGCAACGCGGCGAAGAGTATTGCCTTAAGCCGACAAGCGTGATGCCATTTGGCGCAACCGAAGCGATCGACGTGCCCGCGGGAATGACCGAGGGGCCGTTGAGTCCGTAAGGAAGATGAAGACCTCCGGCAGGAGCTACCGTGGGAGTGGAGCCTTCGGTAGTCGGGATAAAGAAGGGGACGTCCGCAAAATACGGACCGCAGCCCAGGTTCGAGTCGCTGTAGGTGTTGGACATGGCTTGCAGGTCAAGACAGGTCTGGGGGTTGCCGTAGTTCAAATCGCGCGTCACGAGCAGGCGATGTCCCTGCGAACCGACGTAGCCTACGGAAAGAACCAGGTCTTTCGCGATCTCTCGCTGAATTCCGAGGTTGTACTGCGTGGTGTACTGCGCCCGCAGCTTGGGCTGCAGTTCACCAAACAGCAGGATCGGACGAAATGCCGACCAATCGACTGGAGTCCCGGGTTTGGGAGTAAGTATCCCGTTGAACGGATTGGGTGCGATGGTGAGCTTGCCCGGTCCTCCAAATTGACTCACAAATGGAGCGGTAAAAAGGCCTTCAGAAATCAAAGAGCTACCGCCAAACGGGGGCTCACCCTGGAACTGCTCAAGCACCAGTTGCTCCACCGGATTGTAGAAAATTCCGAATCCCCCGCGGATCGTCGTCTTCCCATCTTTTTTCGGATCCCAGGCAACTCCCACTCGAGGCGCAAAGGCTTTGTAGTAGCTGGCGGTCAACCCTTTGGGCACGCCCTTGTCCCCAGGTATTACAAGACCAAGAGGGAACACGGCAGCAGAATCAGAAGTTGGGTCGGCGCAATTAGGATTGGTGTAACCGAGTGTGTTCAAACTGTCGGTGCCAAGTTGGCACGGAAAAACCGTGGTTGCCTGCCCTGGCCGAAAGGTCTGGTAGCGCAGGCCGGCGTCGTACATAGGCTGGTTGTATTCCCAGCGCAGACCGTAGTTCAGAGTGATATTGGGGCGGATCTTCCAACTGTCCTGAGCGAATAAATAGATAGAGCGACTGCGAATGTCTTCGGACTGCGTCGATCCCTGCAAGTAGGAATCAGGCAGCCCAAGCAGATAGTTGCCGATGGTGCTCCCGCTATCGTTGGGTCCGCCCCCGGAGTAGGTGTAGTCCCCGTTGGGATCGAAGTAAAGGGTCTGGAAAAAACGCTGGACCCGGAAATCGACTCCGATCTTCGCCGTGTGGCTCCCCATCACTCGAGTGAAGTTGTCGCTGAACTGGTAGGTATTTCCGACCTGCGGCAACTCGCCTTCGTAGTCGTTCCCAATCGTGAACCCGCCTTGAATGGTGATGAATGGAACGCCTTCATGCTGCGCGCCATTGGGCAAATTCGGAGTAATACCAATTCGCGGATTCGAGGGAATGACACTCGGAGTATCGGTAGTGCCCGTAAAGCAGATGGCGGACACGGCTGAACTGCACGAGTTCTGCACCAGGTTCGTGCGTTGTGGATGCAGGAATGTCGGCTGCGCCTCCCGAAAATAGGTGAAGCGGAACTCATTCACTGAGTTGTTAGTGAGAGTCCAGGTGTGCGAAAGATTGATCTGCTGCGACCGCGTTTCGTTGTCATTACCAAAACCCGGCAAGAGATTCGGAGTTGCCGCCTGAAACCTGGTAAACGGCTGCGAGTCCACTGCATCGTTGTAGTAGTAGTAGGCGGCCAGATTTTGCTTGTCGTTGATGCGATGATCCAGCTTGACCGTGAACTGGTTGGCGTGCGAGTGATCGTTCGGGACGGACTGGAAGAAAGGATTGCCACTGTGGTCGACCCCGGTTGGCCCAGGCACGTACAGCTTCGCGAGGTCCACCGCTACAGGATCGAAACAATTCGCCGGGACCAGACCGGCGTTTGGATTCTGTGGATCAACCGGAAAGGCACTCGAATAGGCCACCGAGCCGCCAGCCTGCGAGGGCAGCAGCGGGATATTCGCGTTGCAGCGAGCCTTCAGAATCGCTGCGAACGTATCCGTTGTAATGGATCCACTAGCGGAAAGCGGTGAGGTGAGATCGGACGGATTGGGAACAGTCACCTGATCGGATGCAATGCCATGGACAATACGCCGTCCTTCGTACGATGCGAAAAAGAACGTGCGGTCTTTGATGATCGGTCCACCGAAAGTTCCACCAAACTGGTTTTGCTTGTCATCCGGGCGGCGCGGATCAAGATATCCCCTTGCATTGAACGCCTGGTTCCGCAAGAATTCGTAAACGCTGCCATGCCAGGAATTCGTGCCTGACTTCGTAACAACGTTGATCACTGCGCCCGAGTTTCGTCCGTATTCGGCGTCAAAGGTGTTCGAGAGAACACGGAATTCGGCAATGCTGTCGGGGGTCGGTTGAATGGCCGGAGAGTTTACGAACAGGTCGTTTCCATCGCCCCCGTTCACGCTAAAGTTGTTTGAACGCCCGCGGCCACCGTTCACCGAAACTGCGCCTGACTGGTTGCTTCCGTAAAACAGGTCCGAACCTCCGACTCCCGTAACTCCAGTCTGCGTCTGCAGTAATTGATAGGTATCGCGTTCGTTCAGGGGCAACTGTGAAACCTGCTGTGAATTCATCACGGCACCAAGTTGGGTGCTGGTCGTGTCGACGAGTGGTGCTTCGGAAGTGACATCCACAGTCTCTTTCGCCTCGCCGATCTGCATCACCATGTTCAACGTTACAACCTGATTGAGGTCGACGTTGACGTCACGCCGCACATTCTTCTTGAAGCCAGCATGATCGAACTCCACCCGGTAAACGCCCACCGGCACCTGAGGAAAGGCGTAGTCGCCATTGTCACTGCTGACACTTTCCTGGGAAACGCCGGTCGCCTGATTCACAGCGGTGACACTCACCCCTGCCAGCACCGCGCCGCTGGAGTCTGAGACGCGCCCCAGAATGCGGCCGCCGGTGCCTTGCGCTTGCAGCAAGGTGGAGCAGAACAGACACAACACAACAACCAGAACTCGCGTCGCTTTTGACGACTGCATACGACCTCCGGGAGGCGGGGCAGAATTTTCAATCGATTGTTTCGCCTGCAGACCAGCTTGCGTGGAACGCAAACCTTGCTATAATCGCGCAAGGTTAGAGAACCTGCCAGTCACTGTCAAGCGAAAAATACTGATTCCACGAAGCATCGAAGCGATCGAAGCAGACTGTCACGCATGAAGCGAAACGGCGCGAAACCTTACTTGAAAATCGGCGACGTCGCGCGCACCGTGGGTGTTTCCCCCTCGGTCATTCGCTCATGGGAGAGTCTCGGGCTCACCCGCCCGCACCGCACCGAAAGCAAGTATCGCCTTTACACTCCCGAAGACGTAAAGCTGCTCAAGCGGGCCCGCTTCCTGCGCCGCGTGCGTGGACTGAACGCGCCCGCGATCGTCGAACTGCTCAAACGCGAGGGGTTGGTGCGACCATCAACCGATAGCGCTGCCGGCGCGATCGGCGGCCGGCTGCGACAACTCCGCACCCGGCGCGGACTCTCCCTCGCCACGGTCGCGAAAGCCGCCGGCATCTCGGTTGGGTTTTTGAGCGCGATTGAACGCTCGCAGATGAGCGCTTCGATCAGCACGCTGCGCAGGCTGGCCCGTTTCTACAAGACCAACATCCTGGATTTCTTCGACCCTGCCGAGGCAGGCCGCCGCCACGTGCGTCCGGCGGAACGTAAGGTGCTTGAGGCCGGCCCCGGAGTACGCATGGAATTGCTTGCCTGGGGAAACACGGTGATGGAACCTCACCTGTTCCGCATCGCGCCCCGGGCCGGCAGTGGCGAGTCCTACACCCACGAAGGTGAGGAATTTCTGTTGGTGCTGCGGGGAGAACTGCAACTGGCCCTCGATCGCGAGGAATATCGACTGCGGTCGGGCGACAGCTTCTATTTTGAAAGCTCGACCCCGCATCGCTGGAAGAATCCGGGGCGCTCGGAGACCTGGGTGCTATGGGTCAACACTCCGCCGACGTTTTGAGGGGCGTTCGGGTCCGCCGGCGCGAGTACATGCAGTAGGAATTGACACACATCATCACCGCCCGGAGGCTAGGCACCTATGAGGAGAGTTGCGGTTCTTGCTCCCCTGCTGCTCGCGGTTCTCGCGTCCCTCGCCTGCGCAAAGAAGACGCCGACTCTGAATCTGCTGGTATGGGAAGGCTACGCGGATCCGTCGTTCGTCCACGGCTTTGAGCAGCAGTGCAAGTGCAAAGTCTCGGCATCCTACATGGGATCGAGCGATGAACTGGTGGCAAAACTGCGCGGGGGCAGCGCCAGCAACTATGACGTGATCTCGCCTTCGAGCGACGTGGCGACCATGATCGCTTCCGCGGGTCTGGCCGCTCCTCTCGACTTGTCGAAGATTCCGAGCTATGCGCAGCTCTCGCCGAAACTGACTTCCCTTTCCCTGGTTCGGGTGAAGGGCAATGTTTATGGCGTCCCGTTCATGTGGGGTCCGAACCCGTTGATCTACGACACGACTGTGTTTGCGGAGCCACCGGACAGCTGGAGCATCCTCTGGGACCCAAAGTATCGCGGCAAGATTTCCGTGTGGGACGACCTCTCGACCGTATACATGGCGGCGCAGATCCTCGGATACGACAAGCCCGATCCGGCGCAACTCTACAACCTCAGCGACCAGCAACTCGACGCGGTAAAAGCGAAGTTGCTCGAGTTGAAACCAAATATCCGCAAAATGTGGGCGACCGGTGGCGAGGCTACCAACTTGTTCCTCAATCATGAAGTGGTCGCCGCCATGGGTTGGCCGCTCAACACCGCCGAGTTGAAGAAGCGAAACTTTCCGGTGGGAGAAACGATCCCCAAGGAAAACACCACGGGATGGATCGATCATCTGATGATCACATCCGCCAGCGATAACAAAGACGTCGCTTACCAATTTCTGGAGTACATGGTGCAGGCTAAAACGCAAAAGTTGGTCACCGACGTCACCAGGTACACGCCAGCAAATCCGCAAGCCGGCAGTCTGATGAGCGCGGCAGAGCGTCAGATTCTGCACCTCGACGACGTGGATAACTACCAGAAGCGCATTTACTTCTGGCAGGACGTGCCTCGCCGTGCGAAGTACAACGAAATCTGGAATGAGGTAAAAGCGGCTCAGTAAGCGGCACAGACGGCTCTCTCAAACATCGAAAGCCTCATGGTAACCAGCGAACAAACCGCACGAGCTACGAGCGCGGGCGTTGCTTCCACCTCACTGCTTGAAATCCGCAACGTCGCGAAAAGCTTCGGCAAAAATGTCGTGCTCCGAGACATTTCTCTGCAAGTGGCGGAAGGCGAATTTCTGACCATTCTTGGCGAGAGCGGCTCGGGCAAAACGACGCTGCTGCGGATCATCGCCGGTTTTGAAACTGCAACTTCCGGTGAACTCTGGATGGGCGGTGAGCGCCTGGATGTGCTGCCCCCATACAAACGGCGGGTAAACACGGTGTTTCAGCACTACGCGCTCTTTCCTCACCTCACGGTTGAGCAGAACGTTGGCTACGGGCTGATGGTGGAAAAGCAAACGAAGTCTGAAGTCGCTTCTCGCGTGGAGCAAGCGCTGGCACAAGTGAAGATGACCGCTCACGCCAAGGCCAAGCCTTCGAAGATCAGCGGCGGGCAGCAGCAGCGGGTGGCTCTGGCGCGGGCACTGGTGAAGCGGCCGCAGCTTCTGCTGCTCGACGAGCCGTTGTCGGCTCTCGACGCAAACCTGCGCCGGCAGATGCAGGTCGAATTGAAGTCACTGCAGCGGGAGGTTGGCATCTCCTTTGTGTTTGTGACCCATGACCAGGAGGAAGCCATGGTCATGTCCGACCGCATTGCCTTATTGCGCATGGGAGGGCTTGAGCAGATTGCAACCCCGCGCGAAATCTACAGCCGGCCCGCCACTGCCTATGCGGCGCAGTTCATCGGACACACGAACCTGCTGCAAGGTGAGGTTCGTGGCGGCATCATGCGTTGTGGGTCGCTCTCCTGGAAAACAAATTTGCCCGACGGACCGTACCTCCTTTCCTTGCGGCCAGAGAACATTCATCTGCTTGGATCTTCCTTGCGCGCAGGCGCGGTGCGTTTGCAAGGAAAGCTGCAACAAAGAGCGTTTCACGGCGCGACGGAACTTCTGCGAGTTGAGTGCGCCGACGGCCTGACTGTTTCGGTTCGTGCTGGAGCCCGTACCGAGTGGCAGGGCGAACTGGAATTTGAATTCGACCCGGCAGACGCAGTGCCGGTGCGGGCTTCGGCCGAGAGGATCTAGCGAATGTTCTCGCGAGCGTATCGGACCGCGATCACCCTGCCGCCGCTTCTATGGGTCACGGTGTTTCTGCTGGTGCCTTACCTCTTGATGTTCTGTTACAGCTTCTGGTCGGTGTCACCATCACAGACGATCCTCCATACCTGGACCCTGGACAATTACCGCCAACTGCTGCAAGTCGATGTCTACTGGCAAACGCTGTTACGTTCGATGTGGATCGCCGCCCGCGTAACCGGGTTCTCTTTGTTGCTCGGCTACCCGCTGGCGTATTTCTTATCGTTTTACGCGGGCAAACGGAAAGACCTCTTTTATCAGCTGGTGATCATCCCGCTCTGGGTGAGCTATCTCGTCCGGGCCTACGCCTGGAAAACCATCCTGGGGAGTGACGGAGTTCTGAATACGTTGCTGCAGTACGTTCATCTCACTCGGCATCCGCTCGAGTTCCTGCTCTATAGTCCATTTGCCGTTGTCCTGACATTGACCCATATCTATACGCCGTTCACGTTTCTTCCGATCTTCGCCGCGCTGGAGCACATTCCACGGAACCTCGTGGAAGCCTCCCACGACCTGGGGGCTTCTCCGGCACAAACGTTCTGGCGGGTCGTCTTCCCGCTCTCGATTCCGGGTGTGCTGGCAGGAGCGACCTTCGCTTTTGTCCTCAGCCTTGGCGACTTCCTCGCGCCACAGCTTCTGGGCGGGCCGAGCGGCATCATGATCTCCAATATCGTGGTGAGCCTTTTTGGCGCCGCCTACAACTGGCCGCTTGGGGCGGCGATTTCATTCTGCATGCTCGTGCTGGTGGTTAGCCTGCTGTTCGTTGCAGAGCGGCTTGAGAAGAAATGGAGCTTTGCTTGAGCGAGGCGAACCATCACTCGGGACGGGCGGGATGGCTTTTTGGACATGCTCTGCTCGTATTCGCGTTTTTGTATCTCCCGATCGTGGTTCTCATTGTTTATTCATTCAACGGTGCCGGAGTTGGGGGATTCCCTCCTCGCGATCTCACGCTCGATTGGTATCGCACATTGCTTGCCGACGGAGCTATCTGGGAGTCGGTCGTCAACAGCCTGCTGGTTGCGGCCGCTGCCGTAGTGATCGCGCTTGGCCTCGGTATTCCAGCGGCCCTCGCACTCGATCGCGCACAGTTTCCGGGGAAGGCTCTTTTCCGGAGACTCGTGTTGTTGCCGTTGATCTTGCCGGGCATTATTACCGGCTTGTCTCTGTTGATGCTGTTCAACCTCGGTAAAGTAAAGCTGAGTTTACTCACCATCATTTTGGGACACGGCACCGCTTTGATTTCAGTGGCAACCACGGAAGTCTTTGCCGGACTTCAGAAGTTCGATCGAGCGCAGGAGGAAGCCTCTCTGGATCTGGGCGCGACATACTGGCAAACGTTCCTGCGTATTACCTTGCCAAACTTGAAGCTGTCGATCGTCGGCGCCGCCCTGCTCATCTTCACGCTCTCCATGGACGAAATTGCCGTCAGTTTTTTCCTGATCGGCCGTGACAACACATTGCCGCTGGAGATTTGGGGACGTCTGCGCCGAGGCATAACGCCGGAGATCAACGCCATCTCCACCATCATTTTTGTCTTCTCGCTTGCGGCCATTGTCCTCTGGTACCGGTTACGCCTCGGCACCGAGGGATCACCAGAGACTGCCGCCGAACTGATCGAGCCTGCTGTGCAAGGAGCCCAATCGTGAGCGCAAATCGTCGGGACTTTATCAAGTTCGTCGTAGCTGGTGCCGTCGCCTCAGGATGCCCGCTGGATGCCGCCCTTTTCGGAACTCCCGCCGATGCAGCGGCAGTCGTGGACGGGGAAGAAAACAAGATCTGCCATCAAGTGCGCGACGGTAAAGTTTTCTCGCGGCCGCCCGTTTCGGCGAACCATGATGTAGTCATCGTGGGCGGCGGCGTGAGCGGACTGACGGCTGCCTATTTGTTGCAGAACCGCGATTTTTTGCTCCTCGAAAAAGAACCTCACTTCGGCGGGAATGCCTACCTTATGGAATATCAAGGACAGGCATACGGAACGGGCTCGGCGTTCGCCGATAACGAACTGGTTGTTGCCTTCGCCAAAGAAATCGGACTCGAGGCTTTTCCGGTTAATAATTTTGATCCGACACTGGTCAATGGCGAGTTCGTCGCTGATACCTGGGGTGATGGCATCGATAAACTTCCCTACTCCGTTTCGGTGCGCGACGCGTTCAAGAAATTCCGTCAAGAACTGCTGGCCATCGACTACAACAAGCGCGAGCAGGAACTCTACAACCTTCCATTCACTGACCTCCTGAAAGGCTATCCGCCGGAGATCAAGCTTTGGTGGGATGGCTTCGGAGCTTCCAGTTGGGGCGCCCGTTCAGAAGATACCGCCGCGGCGATTGCCGTCGCCCAGATGCAATGGATGGCCGAACCGAACCGCAAGGACGATCGCTACACGTGGCCCGGGGGCTTGGGCGCGCTGAGCAAGTACATGGTTGATGTGCTTCAACCCAAACACGCGGATCGAATGCAGACCGGCACGACGATTGTTGCGGTTTCGTCCGAGAAAAACGCGGTGAACGTGACCTACCTGCAAGGCGCTGACTTAAAGACCGTCTCCGCGAAAGCAGTCATCATGGCGACGCCGAAGTTCATTACACGACGCATCGTGGAAGGCATTCCGGATAAGCAGGACGATGCCATGCAGCAGATGCGCTATATCCCGTACGCGCTCGTGAATCTTATCTTCGACAAAGAGGTGTATCGCAAAGGCTACGACAACTGGTGTCCGGGAAATTCCTTTACCGATTTCATTGTTGCCGACTGGGTCATTCGCAACCAGCCGGGCTATCACCCGAAGTTCAACATCCTGAGTTGCTACACTCCGCTGCATGAAGAGGAAAGGCGAACTTTATTGACCGAGACGGGCGCACGCAAGCTGGCGGGGGATGTACTCAAAGACTTTCAGAAGCTGCTGCCGTCAACCAACATCGATCCCATCGAAGTGCATATCTACCGGCGCGGCCATCCCATGTATATGGCGACTCCCGGACTCTTTACCAAGGTCCAGCCTTTGCTCCGCGCGCCGATGGATCGGATATTTTTCGCTAACACCGATTCCGAGGGCCCGGTGTCGAGCACGACTCAGGCCATCACCGGGGCACGACGTGTGGTGAAGGAAGTCGAGCACCGGCTTGCCGGCAGGATTGGGCCCCACGATGCTTCAACTGTCGTCGCCTAGTTCTCTGACACTGGCCCGCAAAGAGCCTGTATCGATGCGCCAATTCCACGCCCCTGCTGTTTGACCTGCGGCCCTGACAACCACCCGTGTCCACCGAATCACTCGCGGCATAGTAAAGTAGTGATTACGTCCCAACGCGACCTGCCGAAATCGCTTTGATAAAGGAAGTCTCGAGCTTGAGTGTAAACATCCGCAATATCGCCATCATCGCCCACGTGGACCACGGCAAGACGACGCTCGTCGACGCCATGCTGCAGCAGAGCGGCACTTTCCGCTCGAATGAGGCTCATGTTGACCGCGTGATGGATTCCAATGAATTGGAGCGCGAGCGCGGAATCACGATCCTCGCCAAGAACACTTCAGTCTTCCACGGCGGGGTAAAGATCAACATTGTCGACACGCCCGGACACAGCGACTTTGGTGGAGAAGTCGAACGCGCGCTGAAGATGGTGGACGGTGTCATGTTGCTGGTAGACGCCAGCGAGGGTCCGCTGCCGCAGACCCGCTACGTTCTGGGCAAAGCGCTCGACGCCAAACTGCCGCCCATCGTGGTCATGAACAAGATCGATCGCGCCGACGCTCGCCCCCAGGAAGTGTTGAACGAAATCTACGACCTGTTCATCGATCTCGATGCCAAGGAAGATCAACTCGAGTTTCCTGTTCTCTACACGAACGCAAAAACGGGGACAGCTTCCGCCAGTATCGCGGGAGGAGGTCAAAACCTCGAGCCGCTGTTTGACGCCATCGTCAAGACAATCCCTCCTCCGCAAGGCGATCCCTCCGGACCGCTGCAAATCCTGGTGGCAAATCTCGATTACAGCGACTACCTCGGGCGGCTGGCCATTGCTCGCGTGTTCAACGGCACACTCGCAACTGGAGAGGAGGTCAGCATCGCCAAGCGCGATGGCGCGTTCCAGAAAACGAAGATCACGAAGCTGTTTTCCTTCTCCGGGCTGAAGCGCATTGATATTACGCAAACCGATCTCGGCGACATCGTGGCAATTGCGGGAGTGGAAGGTATCACGATCGGCGAAACCATCACGAATGCAGAGAATCCCGCGCCGCTCCCGCCTATCGTGATCGATGAACCGACGATCGCAATGATGTTCACGATCAACAGTTCGCCTTTCTCCGGTCGAGATGGCAGTTATGTAACGTCGCGCAATTTGCGCGAACGCCTCGACAAGGAGCTCTTGACCAACGTTTCGCTGCGAGTTGAAGACACCGGCAGCATGGATTCATTCAAAGTGCTGGGGCGCGGGGAATTGCAGCTCTCGATACTGATCGAAATGATGCGCCGGGAAGGCTTCGAGCTGGCGGTCGGAAAGCCTGAGATCGTGACGCGCCGCATCGACGGCAAGCTGATGGAACCGGTGGAGCATCTGACGGTCGATGTGCCTGAGGAGTTTGTGGGCGTCGTGATGGAACAACTTGGCACTCGGAAGGGTGAAGTCGCGAACATGCACAATCACGGCTACGGACGGGTGCGGATTGAATTCCGCGTTCCCAGCCGCGGCTTGATCGGCTTGCGCAGCCAACTGCTGACCGATACCCGCGGTACGATCGTGATGAACACGCTGTTCCATGGCTACACCGAGTGGCAGGGTGAGATTCCGCATCGGCCAACCGGGGTCCTGGTCGCCGACCGTTCCGGGCTTTCTACTTCGCATGCTCTTTACAACCTCCAGGAGCGTGGCGAGCTTTTCATCGGTCCGGGCGTTGATGTCTACGAAGGGATGATCATTGGCGAGAATGCCAAAGATAACGATCTCGATGTGAATGTCGTCCGCGAGAAAAAGCTGACCAACATGCGCGCGTCGACCGCCGACGAAGCGATTCGACTGGTTCCCTTTCGCCAACTGAATCTGGAACAAGCGATCGAATTCATAGCCGACGACGAGTTTGTGGAAGTGACTCCCAAGTCGTTGCGCTTGCGGAAAAAGGTGTTGCCCGCCAACAAGCGAAAGAAAAGCCCCGTGATGGTGGAGGAGACGAAGTAGTGGCAAAAGGACGCAAGTCCGCGCCGCCAACTCTGCCACCGTCGTTTCGCATGCTTCTGGTACCGTGCAGTTGCGGTAACAGTTTTGCTGTTTCTGAGGACTATGATCGTCAGGGCACACAGTGGAGCCGCTACTTGACTTGTCCGCATTGCGGCAAACGCCATGATCCCAAGAACCGCTTGCTGCAACTTGGCTATCGCCGCGAGGGATACTGGCGCGTCGAAGATTGCTAGTGGACTACGGCAAACGCGCGGAAAGCGGCCCCGGCCGAAAAACCGGTTGCGATTTTGAGCCTGGGTTTTGAGCTGGACATTTCCTGCTATACTTCCTCCCGCATTTGACTGTTCGCCAACTCCGGCCTCGATTCCAGGAAGGGCTCAGGCGCCACCTGCTTCCCTGCCGAAGTCGCACACACTCAAATAGCTCATCCCCCGAGGCACTCGCTTGAAGAACATTTTTGTGGGAAACCTGGATTTCAATACGACGGAAGACGAGTTGCGTCAGCTTTTTGAACCGCACGGCCAGGTGGATCGCGTCAGTATCCTCACCGACCGGGATACGGGTCGCTCGCGCGGGTTCGGCTTTGTGGAGATGGCGAGCGCCGAGGATGGAGAGAAAGCGATCGCGGCATTAAACGGCGCCCAGGTCGGGGGACGCACGCTCAATGTGAATGAAGCCCGTCCGAAACCGGAACGCACTGGCGGAGGCGGAGGCGGCGGGCGCGGTCGCGAACGCAGCGGCGGTGGCCGGGGTCGCTGGTAGTCTCTCGCATCCGCGGTTCACTTCCCTTTCCAAAGCCTCCCGGATTCGTGTGGCTCCCGCGTTTGATGCGGCATGAGTCCGGATGTAAACTGAACTTCACGCGCCCGTAGCTCAGCTGGATAGAGCGGCAGCCTCCGGAGCTGTAGGTCGGGAGTTCGAATCTCTCCGGGCGCGCCAGTCTTCGCCTTTGCATTCCTTTGATTCTGTCATCCCTTCCTTCAGTTCCGAACTGTGACACACTCGTGCAGTTGACCTGAGAGATGAACACCTTGAAGCTGCATACGAAGACGCTCGTCTTGGGGCTCGAACGGTTTGGGCTAAATGAAACCTCATTCGGCCGTCTAGGCGGTCGGAAGGTGCAGGCCTACTTGCACCTGCGGACCTTCGACGTGACAGCCGCAGTCCGGAAACTCCGACCTTCGAAGCGCTTCAGATATATGGCCAGCCGCGTGGATCGATGGATCGAAAGCCTGCGCCGACTTCATCCGCAAGTCTCATTTAGAGCGAAAGCGGCCAAGTTCGCCGGTGATGGTGTCCGGCGCTGGTCAGAGCTGCCTTCCTCACTGGAAGTAAGGGGCTCCGCCCGTGAAATCTCGGCGATCGCTAACGCGGCGGGGGTTAGGTCTATCTATGTCGCAAAAGTCGCGGGGCGTCGGCATCGCCCTTCACCGAAAGCGGTATTGGAGTGGTATTGCGTCCGAGCGTTCGTGGTGATCTGTGTTGAACGTGCGAAATCGGGCCAACAGCATACGGAGGAGCGATTCATGTTAGTTCGCGCCTGTTCTTTCGAAGACGCGAAAAAGCGTCTCAGGCAGCAATGGCGCGAGTATGCAACCCCCTACCTGAACTCCGAGGGCCAGATGGTCAGTTGGCAGCTCGACCATGTGGTCGACGTCTATCAGACATCCGAAGAAGAGATTGACCCCGCCGGAACCGAGGTGTACTCGAAGCTCAGTAAGCGCAGGATGCGCCAGAAGTATATATGGCGCCCGGGCAAGAACGACCCGCTTAGTGGGCCAAAACCGTGAAGTTCAAGGCTGGGCTATCCCCACAAGAGTTCTAAAATCGTCTCTCCGGGCGCGCCAGTTCCCTTTCCGCCGCTCCCTCTCGTATTTTTCACATGGATCTTTGGCGCAGAAGCCGCAAGACTTCGCGGATGATCCCACTGCGATCTTATTTTGAGCTGAGTCCACGCATCGCCGGTTCCGGTACCGGCGAGGATCCCTGCAGCAGAGCCATGGTCTCCAGGATCGTTGTTACAACGTTCTCATCGCCAACCACGGTATTGATCATCAGATGGTAGAGCGAACGGGTAGGCCAGTCGGCGTTGAAGTAGTGCTTGATGAAGGCCATTCTCTCCCGGTCAACCGTGTCCACCAGCTCGTCGGCTTCCTCAAGGCTGGTGCCACTGGAAATCAGCCTGCGCACTTTTTCTTCGCGGGGCGCGTAGAGGAACACCCGAAACGTGTCCGCGCGACTGCGTAAAAAGTAAGGTGCGCCGCGTCCGACAACCACCGCGTTCCCTTCTTCTGCGATCATCGCGGTGATGCCCTCCATCATGCGCACCATGCAGTCCGCATCGAAGGACTCAGGTTCGGCCAGGGGGATGGCGCGTTCATAGCTTCCGCGCCAGAAGGTTTTTGCGAGACGATAGAATGCATTGTCTCGTCTTTCCTCGTGCTCTTCTACCGTGCCGCAGTCGACGTTGGCGCGCTTGGCGATCTCTTCTGTGAGTTGGTGGTCCCAGACCTTCCAGTGGAGGCGGTCCGCGAGTTGTTTGGCAATTCCCGCGCAGCCGCACCCGTACTCGCGCTCCAGCGTCACGATCCGGAACATGACACCCTCTCCCTGCTACTAGTGTACCGCCATCCCACCGCTCGAGCGCGTCTTCTTCATCAAGAGAAGCGTGGGGATCATCGCCAAAATGACATATGCAAGGATATGGAAATTATCCAGATACGCGAGCATGGTGGCCTGTCGCTGCACCGTGTTCTGCAGCACACCGTAGGCCTGCCTCTGAGCGTCGGGCGCGCTTGTACCATGAGCCATCAGTTGAGCGGCTATCCCGTTGAGTGTCGCCTGGAAGTTGGCATTGGCGCTGGTCAAGTGACTCATCAGGTCACTCAGATGCTTTTGCGTGCGGCGGTCCAGCATGGTTGTGACGAACGAGATGCCCACACTGCCACCAATGTTGCGCGCCAGGTTCATCAAGCCGGAAGCCGCGTTGTTCTTTTCCCTTGGCAGGTAGGCGTACGCGGAAGTGTTGATGGGAACAAACAGGAAAGCCAGTCCGATGGCCTGGAACACGCGGGCCATCACCGCGGTTTTGAAGTCGATGTCGAGATCGAACGAAGTCATATGAAACAGAGAGAACGACAACATCGACAGACCAAACAGCAACAGGTAGCGCGCGTCATAGCGGGACAAGAGCCAGCCCACGAGGGGCATGCAAACCATAATGGCGAAACCACCCGGCGAAAGCGCCATCCCCGAAAGTTCCGCGGTATAACCCATGAGGGTCTGCAGAAACAGCGGCAGTAACAGCGTGCTTCCGAGAAGCGCAAAACCCAGCATGAACATCAGCAGATTCGAAACCGCGAAGGTTCGCTCGCGGAAAAGATGCAGGTCAATGATCGGATCCTTATGGCGCCATTCCCACCAAATGACAAAAAGAAGAGCGGCGGCCGCGATGATTGCCAGCGTGGTGATGAAGTGCGACTCGAACCAGTCATCGCGCTGCCCTTTATCGAGAACGATCTGAAGACAACCCAGACCCACCGCCACCAAACCAAGGCCGATGTAGTCAATCTTCGTCTCACTCAACTTGCGGCGCTTGAAGTATGGCGGGTCCTGGATGAGGCGGGAAGTCAAAAGCAGCGACAGAATCCCGACCGGAATATTAACGAAGAAAATCCATCGCCACGTGTAGTTATCGGTGATCCAGCCGCCAAGCGTCGGACCGATGGCCGGGGCCATAACCACCGCGATCCCATAGACGGCGAAGGCCATCCCGCGCTTCGCGGGTGGAAAGGTATCAGCGAGGATGGCTTGCTCGCTTGGCTGCAAGCCTCCGCCGCCGGCGCCCTGCAGCACGCGGAAGATGATGAGGGCAGGCAGGTTTGGTGCAAGCCCGCACAGGAACGAACTCACAGTGAAAAGGAAAACGCAACCCATGTAGAAGCGCTTGCGGCCCACGATCGACGAGAGCCACCCGCTTAACGGCAGCACGATCGCATTCGAGACCAGGTAGGAGGTCAGAACCCAGGTGCTTTCATCCTGTCCCGCAGAGAGGCTGCCAGCAATGTGAGGCAAGGCCACGTTCGCAATGCTGGTGTCGAGCACCTCCATGAACGTAGCCAGAGTTACGGCAAGGGCAATGATCCAGGGATTGACCGGCGAACGCCAAGCCTCGGCGTCGTCCACCGTGAGGGCGGCCGTACTCATTGGCGAATCCAGACTTTCGGCTCGACCGACATCCCCGGCCGCAACTCGTGGCCCTTGGTTTCTCCCGGCTCAAACACAATCTTGACCGAGAAACGCTGTACGACCTTTACGTAATTGCCCGTGGCGTTCTCAGGAGGCAGAAGGCTGAAGCGGGCTCCGCTGGCACCAGGAATGCTGTCGACGTGGCCCTTATAGTCCTTTCCGGTCGCATCCACGTAGATGGTTGCTTTCTGACCGACCTTCATGTTGCGAAGCTGCGTTTCCTTAAAATCGGCGGTTACCCAGACATCTTCGAGCGGGATGAGGTTCATGAGGGCCTGCCCTGGCTGCACATTCTGTCCAACCTCTACCGTGCGATTGCTGACGACTCCCGTTACCGGAGCAATCACTTTGGTATACGAGAGGTTGAGTTGCGCCTGATCGAGATCCGCTTTCTTAAGTTCGGCGGCAGCCACAGCCGACTCAGCGCGGGCTCGTTGAATCGAAACTTGTTTCGGGGCAGTTCCGGCCGAACGTTGATTCGCCACTGCTTGCGCCAGTCGCCCGTCCGCCTGGGCAACCTGAGCTTCCGCGGCATCCGCACTGGCGCGCCCCGCATCCACAGTGGCACTGCCTGCCTTGGCGGCTGCCACTGCCTGGTCGTATTGCTGCTGGGAAATTTCCTGCTTCTCGACAAGTTGCTTATAGCGCACCAGATCGTTTTGGGCCTTGACGTTGTTGGCTTCCGCTTGCTGCAGGTTCGCTTTCGCCGCTTCAAACTGTTGCCGGGCTGCATTGATGCCGGCTTGGGCGCTCAACACGTCCGCGTCGGCAGAAGAAAGCTGGCTCGAGGTGTTTATCGAAGTCACGGGGACATTCACAGTCGCCGCGTCGGCCGTCGCCTTGGCATCGTTGTAGTCGGCCAGGGCCCGAGCCACCGCGACTTGATAATCCGTAGGATCAATCTCGACCAGAACCGCCCCCGCCTCGACGTACTGGTTGTCCTTCACGTTGAGCGTGATGACGTGCCCGGAAACCCTCGGGCTGATGGAGTTCACGTGACCGTCGATCTGCGCATCGTCGGTCGATTCGTAGCTGGCGAAGTAACGCCACAGAAAGATTCCCACGATCGCCAGGACGACGAGACCAAAGATCAGAAACAGCCGAATGCGCGGGTCGTGCCGCCGGCTCAGATGGGAACGTAGATCTTGTACTGACGGAGTGGGGGCTGTGGCTGGAGCCTCTTGTCCAGGTACAGTTTTGGTTGGCGTTGGCATCTATTTGCCTTTCAGATATTGCTTCACACCTTGCTCGGCGTTGCCCAGCGCGCGGGCGAGTTCCACTTTCGCCAGGTTGTGCGCATAAAGACTGGAAATGTAATTCTCATGCGCGCTGGCGACCGACTCCTGTGCTTGCACCACTTCGAGATTGTCGGTGACACCAGCAGTAAAGCGATCTTGTGCCTGCGTGAGTGTCTGCTCGGCGAGATCCACCGTACTGCGTGCCACCTGCACCTGGTCCGAGGCCGCGTTCAGGTCGAGAAGCGCTGTGCGGACGTCATTATCAATCTGTCCGCGCAGATCCTCCAGCCGGGCCTTTGCCTGCCTCAATTCCGCCTCCGCTTGCAAAACGTCGGCGTGCGTTTTGCCCCCTTGGAAAATAGGCACCGTCACCGTCCCCGCAACGTGAAACGTGCCGTTGGAGGTCCCCGGATTCACGCCGATATCACCAAAGTCTCCCTCAAGGTCGAAGGTCGGATAGAGTTCAGCGCTGGCCGCGCGTCTTGACAACTCTGCCGCTCGCGCTTGCGCAAGTGCCGCCTGATAATCGGCACGCGCCGCATACGCGCGGCGCAGGCTCTCCTCCAGAGTCGGCGGCACCAGCATGTCGTACGGAGCCTTGTCGGTCAGGATGAACTCTTGTCCCAGAGCGAGGCCAATGATGCGCGAGAGCGCCAGTTTCTGCTTGGCGAAATCGTTGCGCGCCACAATGAGCTGCTGCTGCCGGCTCTGCAGTTCTACTTGCGCGCGCAAGGTGTCGATCGCCGGGCTTACTCCCGCTTTTTGCTGATCAACCGAACGGTCATATAGGGTTTGAGCAGTCTTCACCTGGGCCTCAGCGGTCTCAACCCGGGCGGCTTCGGCAATCGCTTCGAGGTATGCATTCCCCGTTATCAGAACCACCAGTTCTCGCGCATCCTGGTATGAGTAGGCCGCGGCCTTCAGGCTCTGAGCCGCGGCCCGCTCCTTCTGAATGTAGTTCCAGTTGAAAACAGATTGATCCAGAAAAGCGCGAACGTCGAGGTAGTTAAACGGCCCGAGAACACGGGGAAAGCCCGCGATCGGAATCTTCAGCCCGAGAGCCGAGAGACTGGTTTGTTGAACGTCCTCCTCTCCTTTGGCCACGACATTCGGAAGCAGGTTGCTGAGTTCCTTCCACTTTGCACCGCGCGCCGCGAGCGTGTTGTCTCCCGAAAGCAGTAGACCCAGGTTTTGTTTCAAGCCTCGGTCAATTGCGTCCAGGAAGGAAATCGGCAACGGTTCAGTGGAGAGTTTTGTCTCGGGCACGCTGCCCGTGAAACCGTTCTGCTGTACCGAGGGCGGGATCGTCACCGTTACCGAAGACGCGGAACCGGCACTGCTGCTGGTCTGCGCAACCAGGTTTTGTAAGGGATGAATTGTAACGAGAAACAACGTGAGAACTAGAGATTTTGAGGTTGTAGTGGACATGTTCGCTGAGCAGGATGGCCCTTTGGCGAGCCTGGCCTCAGACTACTGGCGGCTTCCGCGCATGACAATTGTATGTTGATTCGGCGAGCCGGGTTGGCGATGCAAAAGGATTCTGACCTCCACAGCGCACCCCGCCCGGGTGAAATGCTCTCCTCTTTGTCGCGATTCAGTCGGATTGGCCATTACCTTCGATACTTTCCGGTTTATTTCCTGGACGAATACTCTGAAGGCGGCCCAAACCGGTCGAATCTTTTAGCACTCTACGCAGGGTACCCAGGCGCTCCCGTCCGGGCCTTCGTAAATCAATCGAACAGGCGGCCCGCACTGATGAAGTCCGCTCACCAGGAAAAAGTTCAATCTTCGAGGCAGCGTGGCTGGCATCGTCGTTTCCAGAGGCATCGTTCCGATTTTCCGGTGCGGGCGGTTTTACTGCGTGAAGACGGCTACACCGAAATCCTGGGTCGATGCGGTGACATCGGGCACGGCGGACTGGGCGCGGTCTTGACGGAGGAAATCCAGAAGGACGAAGTCCTTAGCTTGGAATTGTCGCTTCCCGAGTGCGACAAACCGATAGTCGTCCGCGCCATCGTTCGATACCGGAAAGGCTTCCTGCACGGTTTCGAATTTCTGGGACTCGCAGCCGAGCAACAGTCTGCCGTCGATGCGTTTTGCGCCGCCTTGCCGCCATCAGCCTGAAATGCGCCGCGAGTGGCTACTGGGTTACTTACGTTCGTAACCTTGGTCATCTTGTTCTGCGCTTCGTTTTCCCGCAACCTATGGGTACACCCGGCACCGGTGAGGGCAGACCTCCGCTATGAGTGATCCCAAAACGACTGCACCTGGCACCGACTGGACCAGACTCCTTACGGACCCTGATCTGGTGGGGCACCTTGGAAAACTGTTGCAAACGTATCGCGAAGCCCCTCCCGAAAAGAGGGAGGAAGCGCTCCTGGCGGCGATGCGGGAGATTAAAACGCCGACGGCCCAGACCAAGGCCAACACTGACAGTGGATCCGCTCCTGCCGAGCCGATGCAGGTCCCAATGCCGATTACGGCTGCGGACACGCCTCCTTTCGAACCCGACAACTACACCCCGTCGTGGGTGCAGGACCGCAGGCGGTTTCCACGAATCAAGTGCTTTGTTGCAGTCGAACTGAAAGTGGATGGTTCAGAAACACCCATCTGGGGAAACCTTTCGAACACGAGTATGGGCGGCTGCTACGTCGAAACCGTCACTCCGGTAAAGAGTGGAGCCGATGTGCAGATCGGGCTCTGGGTGGCCAGCGGCAAGATCTGGGTGAAGGGTTTCGCCCTCAACGGTATCGTGATTAAGAGCAATCCCTGCTTCGGCGTGCGCGTGAAGTTTGATATCGAACCGTCGGTGCGCGAAAGCCTCAAGCAGTTTCTGAAATTTGTCGAAACCACCACCAAAGCCCAGCACAGCGAGTACAGCTACCTGCAGAAGCTTCAGAAGTAAGCCTCCGCATTCCCAGCACGTCGAAGTCACCGCGCTGCGTGCTTTCACAGGAAATTCATAAACCTCGCGGTTCGCCCGCCGCACCGCCCCACACCTCATCAGAAATTGGTACACTCTTACCTTCGGTCGAGATGAACCCTGCACTGGTCGGCAGCAATCCAATCATCTAGAAAGCTTTCCAGGTTTGCGGGGGTACCGACAATCCCTGTATGGGAGGAATGCTGCAATGGCAGTGAGTGAGCAAACGGTAGTGAGCGGGGTGCAACTGGATACGCTCTCGATCAATACCATCCGTACCTTGGCGATTGACGCTGTACAGAAAGCGAATTCCGGTCACCCGGGCGCCCCCATGGGACTGGCTCCGGTCGCTTATGCTTTGTGGCAGCAATTCCTTCGCTACGATCCTGAAAATCCAGTCTGGCCGAATCGAGACCGCTTCGTGCTCTCGGCCGGCCATGCCTCGATGCTGTTGTATGCATTGCTGTACCTGACAGGCGTCCGCCGCGTAAAAGGCGACACCCAGGTCACTGACGAGCTCTCGGTCTCGCTCGACGAAATCAAAACTTTTCGCCAGCTTGGAAGCCGCACGCCCGGCCATCCCGAGTCGCATCTGACCACGGGAGTCGAAACCACCACAGGTCCACTTGGACAAGGTTGCGGCAACAGCGTGGGAATGGCCATTGCCGAGCGCTGGCTTGCCGCGACCTACAACCAGCCGGGCTTTGAAATCTTCAACTACAACATTTATACGATCTGCGGCGACGGCGACATGATGGAAGGCGTGAGTTCCGAAGCTGCCTCCCTTGCCGGACATCTCAAGCTCAGCAATCTGTGCTGGATTTACGACAACAATAAAGTGACGCTTGATGGTCCGGCCGCCTGGTCCTTCAGCGAGGATGTGATGACTCGCTTCGTGGGATACGGGTGGAATGTGACCCGCGTCAGTGATGCCAACGACCTCAGCATGCTGGCGCGCGCATATCGAACGTTCCTCGAGACCCGCGACAAGCCGACCCTCATCGTGGTCGACAGTCATATCGGCTATGGCTCTCCACATAAGCAAGACAGCAGCGAAGCTCATGGAGAGCCGTTGGGAGAAGAGGAAGTCCGTCTCACCAAGCGCAACTACGGGTGGCCCGAGGACGCGAAGTTCCTTGTGCCGGAAGGCGTCAAAGAACATTTCCGCGAAGGGATTGGCAAGCGCGGTCGCGAACTTCACTCGCAGTGGGTCAAACTCTACAACGAATACGCCAAGCAATACCCTCAACTTGCTGAGCAGCTGACACTTATGCAGCACCGCGAGCTTCCCGCAGGATGGGACAAGAACCTGCCGTCGTTCCCTGCCGACCCCAAAGGCATGGGCACGCGCGAGAGTTCCGGTAAGGTTCTAAACGCTGTGGCCCAGAACATCCCGTGGATGATCGGCGGTTCGGCCGATCTGGGCAATTCGAACAAGACCGCCCTGAAGTTCGAAGGCGCGGGGAACTTCGACCGTCCCTCATATGGCGGAAGAAACATTTTCTTCGGCGTGCGTGAGCACGCAATGGGTGCGGCGTTGAATGGGATGTCAGTTTCCAAGTTGCGTCCCTTCGGCGGAACCTTCTTCAACTTCAGCGACTACCTTCGCCCCACGATTCGTTTGGCGGCTCTGATGGAAACGCCGGTGATTTACATCTTCACTCACGATTCCATCGGACTGGGCGAAGATGGGCCGACTCATCAGCCCATTGAACAACTGGCGGCTCTGCGCGCGGTGCCAAACATAGTTGTGTTTCGGCCCGGCGACGCGAATGAGGTGGTTGAGACCTGGAGAGCCGCGATGCAAATCAACCATGGCCCCGTTTTGCTGGTGCTGACCCGTCAGGCGGTGCCGACGCTCGATCGCACCAAATACGCACCCGCGTCCGGCGTAGCCAAGGGAGCTTACGTTCTGGCGGGTGCCGATGGCGGCAAGCCCGACGTCATTTTGATGGGCACCGGAAGTGAAGTGTCGTTGTGTGTGGATGCTTACGAGAAGCTCAAAACAGAAGGCATTCGTGCACGCGTCGTCAGCATGCCGTCGTGGGAAATCTTTGAAAAGCAGGATCAGGCCTACAAAGACAGTGTGCTTCCCCCGAGTGTGTCGGCACGGGTCTCCGTCGAGATGGCAGCAACTCAGGGATGGGACCGTTACGTCGGTCCCAAGGGGCAAATGGTCGGCATGCACTCGTTCGGCGCATCTGCCCCGTGGAAAGATCTGCAGAAACATTTTGGCTTCACCACGGAAGCAGTCGTGAGCGCGGCCAAACGGGCCATCGCTGCGGCGAAATAAAATCGATCCACCGCAGTTGTCATCGGGTTAGGGGCGTCAGGCAGCGACCTGCTGCTCGACGTCCCCATCAGTCTTCTTCTTCTTGGAGGTCGCAATGAATCCCGTTGGAACTCTCGAAAGCGCCAAAGCCGTCAATCCCCTGAAAGAACTGCTGAAGTACGGTCAGTCTGTGTGGCTGGACTACATTCGGCGCAACCTGATCACCAGCGGCGAATTGAAGCGCTTGATCGACGAAGACGGCTTGCGCGGAATGACCTCGAACCCTTCCATCTTCGAGAAAGCCATTGCCGGCAGCACCGACTACACCGACTTCCTGAATTCTCTGAAGGGCAGAACCGATCTGGACGCGAAAGCGCGCTACGAGCTATTGGCGATTCGCGACATCCAGGACGCGAGCGATCTCTTACGCCCCGTCTATCAGAGCGCGAATCGTAACGATGGATTCGTCAGCCTTGAAGTCTCCCCTTACCTGGCCAACGATACCAACGGCACGATTGCCGAAGCGCGGCGGCTATGGAGCGCAGTGAAGCGTGAGAACGTGATGATCAAGGTGCCGGGCACTCCCGCAGGCCTGCCAGCGATCAAGCAACTGATCGGCGAGGGCATCAACATCAACGTAACCTTGCTCTTCGCTCAGGAAGTGTACGAGCAGGTAGCGGAAGCCTACATCGCCGGCCTTGAACAATGCGCCGCCAAAGGAGGCGACCTTAGCAAGATTGCCAGCGTGGCCAGCTTCTTCATCAGTCGCATCGATACACTGGTGGATTCAATCGCCAACGAGAAAATTAAAGCCAGTAAAGATCCCGCGCAACAGGCCCAGCTCAAGAGCATTCTCGGAAAAGTAGCAATCGCCAACGGCAAGCTCACCTATCAACGATACCTCGCGATCTTCAGCGGCCCGCGCTGGGAGGCACTCGCCAAGAAAGGGGCGCACTCGCAGCGGGTATTGTGGGCCAGCACCAGCACAAAGAATCCGAATTATCGCGACGTGCTCTATGTCGAAGAACTCATCGGCAAGGACACCGTCGACACGATTCCACCTGCGACGCTCGACGCCTTCCGCGATCACGGCAAGGTGCGCAACAGCCTGACCGAAAACATCGAGGCAGCCCAGGAAACCATGGCTACCCTGCCCAAGGTCGGGATTTCCATGAAGGAAGTCACCGACAAGCTGACCATCGATGGCGTCAAGTTGTTCGCCGATGCCTTCGATCAGCTCCTGGCCGCCGTCGAAAAATCCAGCAGCTCCCCAGTCACGCCGCGAGTGAGCCGCCAAACCTACAACCTGCCAAAAGACTTGGCGGCAGCCGTAAAGACCGCCGCGGATGATTGGCGCGCTAACGGGAAAGTGCGGCGGCTCTGGCAGCGTGACGCGACATTATGGACCGGGACCGATGAAGCCAACTGGTTAGGCTGGCTGGGCATTACCGAAGATCAGATTGCGCAGCATGAAAATCTCCGCAAAGTCGCGGAAGACGCCAAGACCGGAGGGTTCTCCGACATTCTGCTGCTGGGCATGGGCGGTTCGAGTCTGTGTCCGGAAGTCCTTCGCATGACCTACGGCAAAACCGCGGGTTATCCCGAACTGCACGTCCTCGATTCGACCGATCCGGCGCAGATCAAATCCTTCCAGGACAAGATCGACCTGGCGAAAACCCTTTTCATTGTTTCCAGCAAGTCTGGCAGCACTCTCGAACCAAACATTTTCAAGCAGTATTTCTTCGAACAGGTGAAGAAGGCGATCGGCGCTGATAAAGCCGGCAGCCGCTTCATCGCAATCACCGATCCCGGCTCGAAGATGCAGAAAGTCGCGGAAGGAGACAAGTTTCGACATATTTTCTTCGGCCTTCCCAGCATCGGTGGTCGTTATTCGGCGCTTTCGAATTTCGGCATGGTGCCGGGAGCCGTCATGGGCCTCGACACCAAGAAATTCCTCGAGCGCACCGAAGAGATGGTTCAAGCCTGCGCCTCCTGTGTTCCGGTCGAAGAAAATCCTGGAGTCGTGCTCGGACTGATCCTGGGCAGCGCGGCGAGGGCAGGACGAGACAAGGTGACGATCATCACGTCGCCGGGGATCTTCGATCTCGGCGCCTGGCTCGAGCAACTGCTCGCTGAATCGACGGGAAAACAGGGCAAAGGGATCATTCCCGTCGATCGCGAATCTATCGGCGCCCCCGAAATTTATGGAAATGACCGTGTGTTCGCCTACCTGCGCCTCGAATCTGCTCCGGACGCGCAGCAGGACGCCAAAGTCGCAGCCCTGGAAAAAGCGAACCAACCGGTAGTGCGCATTTCCTTGACCGATCCCTACGACCTCGGCCAGGAGTTCTTCCGCTGGGAGATCGCGACCGCAGTCGCTGGCTCGATCATCGGGATCAATGCCTTCAACCAGCCTGACGTCGAAGCCAGCAAAATTGCAACGCGGAACTTGACGACTGAGTACGAGAAGACCGGTTCCCTCCCCGCCGAGAAACCTATCCTGGAAGACAAAGGTGTGAAGCTTTTCACCGACGAAAAGAACGCCGCCGAGTTAGCCAAGGCCGCCGGCTCCGACAAATCGCTCGTCGGATACCTGAAGGCGCATTTCGGTCGCATGAAGGCTGGCGACTACTTCGCGCTTCTCGGCTACATCCAGAGGAACGAAGCGCACGAGGCGGCATTGCAGGCAATGCGGCACGCTGTACGTGACAAGAAGCACGTCGCAACTTGTCTGGGCTTTGGTCCCCGTTTTCTCCATTCCACGGGACAAGCCTACAAAGGCGGGCCGAACTCAGGAGTATTTCTGCAGCTTACTTGTGACGACGCGAAGGATTTGCCCGTGCCCGAACAGAAGTACACCTTCGGCGTCGTGAAAGCGGCTCAGGCTCGCGGAGATTTCCAGGTTCTCGCAGAACGCGGACGCCGCGCCCTGCGAGTACACCTCGGATCCGATCTCGCAGCCGGCTTGCGCACGCTACAAGACGCAGTGAAACAGGCCCTCGCATAAATCCGAGGCACGAAACGCAGGCGATCTGCGCCTAAGCTTGGGTTCCAATCTTGCGGTACACACGAGCAGAAGGAGAGCTTCATGCAATTGGGAATGGTGGGTTTGGGGAAAATGGGCGCGAACATGACGCGCCGCCTCATGCGCGGAGGTCACCAGCTTGTCGTTTCTGACTTGAGCGCCGATGCGGTCAAAGGCCTGGTCGGCGAAGGCGCTGTCGGCTCCACTTCCCTCGAGGACATGGTCAGCAAGCTGAAAGCGCCACGAGCTGTCTGGATCATGGTTCCGGCAGGCAACCCGACCGAGCAGACCGTTCTATCCCTAGCCCAGTATCTTCAACCCGGGGACACCATCATCGACGGCGGCAACTCGTATTTCAAGGATGACATTCGCCGTTCCAAGGCCCTCAAAGACAAGAGCCTGCACTATGTGGATGTCGGCACCAGCGGTGGTGTCTGGGGACTGGAACGCGGCTACTGCATGATGCTCGGCGGCCCGAAGGAAGCCGTGCAGCGCTTGGACCCGATCTTCAAAACACTTGCTCCCGGAATCGGTGACATTCCCCGCACCCCCGGACGGGAAAAACTCGGCGGAACGGCAGAACAGGGGTACATCCACTGCGGTCCTTCCGGAGCAGGCCACTTCGTCAAGATGGTACACAACGGCATCGAGTACGGAATCATGCAGGCCTACGCCGAGGGTTTCGACATTTTCAAGAACGCCACCAGCAAAGAGTTGCCGGAAGATCAGCGCTACGATCTGAACCTGCCCGACATTGCGGAAGTCTGGCGACGGGGCAGCGTGGTCAGTTCGTGGCTCCTCGATCTGACCGCCATGGCCCTGACAGAAAATCCGACCCTTTCCGAATACAGCGGCTTTGTGCAGGATTCGGGCGAGGGCCGATGGACAATCCAGGCCGCCGTCGACGAAGCCGTGCCGGTCGATGTGCTCTCGGCCGCATTGTTTGTCCGTTTTCGTTCCCGACAGGAGCATACCTTCGCCGAGAAAATGCTGTCGGCCATGCGCCAGAAGTTTGGCGGGCACGTCGAGCCGAAGGCGGCGAAAAAACCGGCCTGACCCGCTACGCTGTACAGTTGAAGGATAGGACCTGCAAATGGCTCAAACGCTGACCGCGCCCGCCTCTACTGGACAGCCCATCGGAAAAACCGCGGATCCTTGCGTGATGGTGATATTCGGCGCGTCCGGCGATTTGACGCGACGTAAGCTGATTCCCGCGCTCTACAACCTCGCCCACGCCCATCTCCTCTCGCCCCAATTTGCCGTGGTCGGCATCGCCCGCCGCCCCATGTCGAGCGAGGACTATCGCAAGGCGATTTCCGAGGATATCAAGAAGTTCGCCACCGGAGACGTCGATCCAGAACTGTGGGATTCGTTTGTCCGCCGCCTGCATTACATTTCGGGGAACTTTGACGACAAGCAAACCTACGTCAACCTGACCCAACTGCTCGGAAAGATCGACAAAGAGCAGTCCACCCCAGGCAACTATTTCTACTACCTCGCCACCACGCCCGACGCTTTCGGCCCGATCGTCGAGAGCCTCGCCGAAGCAGGGCTGATGCAGCAGGACAGCAATCATTGGCGCCGGGTCATTATCGAAAAGCCATTCGGCCACGACGTTGAAAGTGCTCGCGCCCTGAACCAGCAACTGCTCAAGTTTATCGACGAGAAGCAGATCTATCGCATTGATCACTACCTCGGAAAAGAAACGGTTCAGAACATCCTGGCCTTCCGCTTCGCCAACGGAATCTTTGAGCCGATTTGGAATCGTCGCTACATCGATCACATCGAGATTTCGGTAGCGGAAACTGTGGGAGTTGAGAAGCGCGGCGGCTACTACGACACCGCGGGCGCCCTGCGCGACATGGTTCCCAATCACATCATGCAGCTGATTACGCTGACTGCGATGGAGCCACCAGTTTCTTTTCGCGCGGATGCGGTACGCGATGAGCAATCCAAGATCCTGCATGCCATTCAGCCCCTCAGTGCCGAGGAGGTCCTGGTTCGTACCGTTCGCGGCCAGTATGGAGAAGGCGTCATCGCCGGGCAGCGCGTTCCCGCTTACCGGGCGGAACCCGGAGTTCCCCCCGAGTCCAGGACCGAAACATTTGTCGCGATGAAGCTGGCCATCGATAACTGGCGCTGGGCCGATGTTCCGTTTTATCTGCGCACGGGTAAACGCATGCTGGTGCGCAATACCCAGATCGTGATTCAGTTCCGGCGCGCGCCTTTCGTACTTTTCCGCGACACCCCCGTCGAGAACCTGATGCCCAACCAACTCGTACTGCACATCCAGCCGGAAGAAGGCATTTCCTTGCGCTTTGCGGCGAAGGCGCCGGGCGCCCTGATGCGGCTGGGCACGGTCGACATGAATTTCGAATACGCCGACTACTTCGGCGCGCAATCGAGCACCGGTTACGAACGCCTGCTCCACGACTGCATGATCGGCGACCAGACCCTGTTCCAGCGTGCCGACATGGTCGAGGCCGGCTGGTGCGTGGTAAGCCCGGTGCTTGACGTATGGAAAGCATTACCGCCGCGCCATTTCCCCAACTACGCGGCAGGTAGCTGGGGTCCCAAAGAAGCCGACGAACTGCTCGAGCGGGATGGCCGGCGCTGGAGGAATTTCGATAAATGATCCTCGCCGGCGATATCGGCGGTACCCACGCCCGACTTGCCTACTTCCAATCTCAAAATGGTCGCTTAACGCTTGCGGCGGAGGGCGTGTTTCCCAGCAAGCAGCACAGCGGCCTGGATGAGATTGTCACTACGTTTGTAAAGCAGCAAGGTTCTCATCCCGACATCGCGTGCTTCGGCGTGGCCGGCCCCGTTCGTAACGGCAAGGTAGAGACATCGAACCTTCCCTGGACAGTCGAGGCCTCGCGCCTGGCCAGCGAACTCCAGCTTCCCACGGCAATGCTGATCAATGACCTGGAGGCCAATGCCTGGGGTATTCCTAGCCTTGGCGAGCAGGACCTGGTTTCCTTGAATCGCGTGAAGGGCACACCCGTTGGAAACCAGGCAGTGATCTCCGCCGGAACCGGTTTGGGTGAAGCTGGCTTGTATTGGGATGGAAAGGCCTACGATGTTTTCGCCTGTGAAGGCGGACACTGCGATTTCGCTCCGCGCACCGAATTGGAAATCGACCTTCTCCGCTATTTGAGCGCACGCTTCGGACACGTCAGCTTCGAACGCATCGTCTCCGGGCCCGGCCTGGTGAATGTTTACCGCTTTCTCCGCGACACGCACCGCGCCGACGAACCCCAGTGGCTGGAGGAGCAGATCACACAGATGGACCCGGCCGCTGCGATATCCCAAGCGGCCCTCGCGGACAAGAGCCCTTTGGCCGAGCAGGCCCTCGACCTTTGGATCTCCGTTTATGGCGCCGAAGCCGGAAATCTCGCGCTGAAACTCATGGCAACCGGAGGCGTGTACCTCGGCGGGGGCATCGCGCCCAAGATCGTCTCCAGACTTTCCGGCCCCCTCTTCATGCAAGCATTTGCCGCGAAGGGTCGCTTGCAGCCTCTGCTGGAATCCATCCCGGTAAAGGTCATCACCAACGACAAAATTGCCCTTTACGGAGCGGCACGCTACGCGGCTGTGAAGGGAAAACTTTCTCTCCAGGGAGCATGAGCGTGCAAGCTGCGGTGCAAGTCTTCGCAGACCCGGGTGGGCTGTTTCGAGCGGCCGCCGACGAGTTCGCGCGCTGCGTGAAGGATGCGGTTACTGCTCATGGCCGCTTCACCGTCGCTCTTTCCGGTGGTTCTACTCCGAAGAGCCTCTACGCTCTTCTCGCGACCTACTCCACCTTGCCTTGGGACAAAATCTACTTCTTCTTCGGTGACGAGCGCCATGTCCCCCCGGATAGTCCCGAAAGCAACTACCGCATGGCCCGCGAAGCGCTGCTGTCCAAGATTCCAGGCCCCGCCAGCAACGTTTTTCGAGTTCCTGGAGAAACGCCGGACGCCGATCAGGTCGCCATCACCTACGAGCAGACCATTCGACAGTTCTTCAAAACGCCGCCGGGATCTTTCCCGCGCTTTGACCTCATCCTGCTTGGCATGGGCCCCGACGGTCACACGGCTTCCCTTTTTCCAAAGACGAAAGCCCTTCAGGAGAAGTCGCGCCTGTTCGTAGCCAACTGGGTGGAGAAGTTCAAGACCAGCCGTTTAACCCTTACCTTGCCAGTTTTGAATAATGCTGCCGAAGTGATGTTTCTGGTGAGTGGACCGGACAAAGCACCTGCGCTGCGTGAGGTCTTGCAAGGGGACCAATCCGGCGAACTCTTCCCTGCCAAATTAGTGCAGCCGGTGAGTGGAAAGTTGATGTGGCTCGTCGATCAAGCCGCTGGTGCCGACCTTAGAGCGCAAAAATCCTAAGCCGCGCTTCCACGCCAGTCCGCGATCTCTTTCAGCCCATCGCCGAAAGTGTGTTCGAACAGCCGCACCATGTGCCGCGAGTGTTCGAACTCGTGGATGTCGGCCCAGACCTCGGCCTGCCAGGGCTGCTCGTGGGTAGCGGACTCCCCACAGGTGGCGCAGCGGGTATGTAGCTTGGTCGCAGTAATCGGAGTGCTTGGAAGTGCCATCGGCCCCGCTGGCAATTCGATGAAGATGCAGCGGACTTCCTCAATCTCTTCGTTGGCACCGATCAGATGCTCGTAGCGCAGCAGGTAGCCGAATCCGAGCTTTCGTGCCTCCACCTCAGCCTCAATGCGCGTGTGGAACGGCCCATATTCAGCCCGCAACTGGTCGGTGGAGTCGCAAGCCATCCAAAACGTCTCTTTGTAAGCCATTCCCTATCTCACCCCGGTCGTCGGAATCAG
>Ga0210384_10001135_pt1 | contig 37571 bp, 31 predicted proteins | sample IncBWH2MmetaG_FD_160574 | JGI IMG/M metagenome (GOLD analysis project Ga0210384, IMG submission 160574) | Forest soil microbial communities from Barre Woods Harvard Forest LTER site, Petersham, Massachusetts, United States - Inc-BW-H-2-M | ecosystem: Environmental > Terrestrial > Soil >...
TGGAGAATGAGTTGGCAATCGCTCAGGAAGTGCAGGCGCAACTCTTCCCGCAGCATATCTCGCAACTGGCGTCGCTGGAAGTATACGGATTCTGCCGACCCGCCCGCACGGTGAGCGGCGACTATTACGACTTCCTGACCGTAGACTCCGACAAGCTGCTGCTGGCGGTGGGAGACATCAGCGGGAAGGGAATTTCCGCCGCACTGTTGATGGCGACCATCCACTCCGCAGTCCGAGCTTACAGCCTGGAGGGAACTCCTATTCTGCGAGAACCGATCGCTGTAGGCGCCGGTGGAGGCTCGGGCAAAAGGCTGGTCTCCGGCTCGCACGGTAGTGAAGTGTCTCCTGCCACTCTGCTTTCGCTGCTCAACCATCAGCTCTACCAAAGTACACCGCCCGAAAAATATGCGACATTGTTTCTGTGCACTTACGACGAAGAGGATCGCAAGCTGACTTACAGTAACGGCGGACATCTTCCGCCGATCATCCTGAGTGAAGATGGGGCACTGCGAAGGCTGGAGCATGGCGGCACAGTGGTGGGTCTGTTTGAGAGGGTGAGCTATGAAGAGGCTTCGATCCACTTACGCCGCGGCGAGATTTTTCTGGCTTATAGCGACGGCGTCACCGAACCCGAGAACGACTTCGGCGAATTCGGCGAACAGCGCTTGATCGAACTGGTACAAGAGAATCGCCATCTGCCGCTGACTCGAATCACCGAGATCGTGACCGCCGCGGTGGACGACTGGATCGGCGACCAGGAACAGCCAGACGATGTGACGCTGGTGCTGGCCAGGGCACGCTAGTGCGCAAAGATGAAGCGACTGGAGCGGGAGGGACGGGTTCGAGCCGCCGTCACCGGCCCAGAAATCCGGCACATTGTCGAAGTTGTACCCCCTGCCGCGTGAGCCACTCCCCGCTAGATCTTAGCCTCCAGCGCGACTCCCTGTAGCATCTCATCTAGCGTCTTCTGCGCCTGTCCGCGCTTGTGCTGCAGTTCCGAGATCTGCCGGCGCAAGGATTCCATCTGATCCTCTTGCTGGTTGAGTTGATGTGCGTAACGCTCCACGAGAGCCTTTTCCTCGGCGCTGCCCTTCAGCGCCTTCATGTTCTCCCGTACCCGCTGCTGATCCTCGGAAATGCTCTTGATCTGCCCCTTGCGCGAATTGATTTCCGCGTCCAGGCCTGCGACCTCGTTCTTCTGTGCCAGCACCTTCCGTAGCGCTTCTTCCACTTCCGAGTTGATCATCTTCTGGCTAAGAAAAAAGCTGATCTGGTCATCGTCGAGGTTAGTGAGTTCGTAGCGCGTGAACAGCGGATGGTACTCTTTGATCGCGAGAGTCGCCGTCTTTCCCGGTTCGACCGCCAGCCGAAAGCGACGGCAGGAAGCCGTGCTTTCTAGCGGTTCGATGCTGTCCGCCAGTTTCCAGCCTTCGCGGACAGGATGCTCGATTATTACGGTGCGCGGCGAAGTATCACGATTGCGGACGGTATAGATCCGCTCCTGCCGTTCTTCGCTGCTGTGGGTCATGATGCCGCGTCGGATGGCTACCCTGGTGACCTGCTGTCTTTCTTCTTTCTGTTTAGCGTCGACCAGCAGACCTAGATCGGCGGCGTAGGAAAGAAGGCGCTTTTCACCCGGCTTGATGGCATCCACCAGCCCCTCACCAGCAAAGGCATCGTCTTCGAGGACGTTGAAGCTGCCTCCGTCGAGCGTGACGCCGCTGGTGTTGTTGACCCACAGAGCGCGCAGAACGTAGGTTTCGGCCGGGTTCCAAACGGAGACTTTCTCCGCATCGATTCGTGCCTGCAGGATTGGAACCAGCGCCGATTGATTCTTGCGGATGGTCACGCGGTCTTTAAGTTGATATTCGAACAGATCACCTAATTCGCGGCTCTCGGCCACAGTCGGAGTCGTGCTTTGAAGAGCAGCCAAGTTCTGGAGTTGACTAACAGCACGCGCTTTTATCGAATAAGTGCCACCGCCGGTTCCGCCGCCGTGCCCGGGACCCACGCCGGGCCCGGAAGCAGAGGCGATTCCACCGATCACACCGCCCTCGCTGGCGACTCCGCCGGGTACACCACCGACCACGCCGGCTGGAGCTGAGGCTGGAGGCGGGATCTTCGTCGGCATTACTAGTTGGCCGTTCACGACATCCGTTTCCAGTGTCGCCTCATGGGTCTGCGGCGTTATCATGGCATTTTCGGGCAGAGGAACGACTGGCCGGCGTGTGTAGTACGGCTGCGAGAGTTGCTGAACAAACGACTGCGGCGCTCCCGCTACCAGTGATAACTCGACATTGTTCCAGTCCTCGCCGACTGTGTTATCGACGATGGCCCAGCCCTGCAGCAAGGGCTTACCCTCTTTGGGCACGACGATGCGGTAGGTACTTTTCCAGATGGGCACCTCGCTGATGTAGCTCACAAGCAGGTCGCGCTGACCACTCCCGGCGGTGGAGATGGTCAAGCGCCGCACGTCCTGATCGCGAGTGGAAGCCATCAGGTGCATGTATCGGCCGACCTCTTCGTTCAGATCCTTTTCGGCAATGCGAACGCTGGTAGCCGGCGTCAGATCAAATGTTCGCACCTCGCCCGTGTCGCTAATCAGCGATACCTGCTCCACCGTGATTTTCTGGTCGCCCTTCATGGGCAACTCCCGCTGTTCCACGCTCAACAAGCGGCCCGTCGCAGACGCCGAGCCGTCGCGCACGTCAATCCGCGCGCCCCGCATCGCCTGCAGGAACTGGGCTGTGGTCGTATTCTCACTGACCGGCAGACGCAGGGCGCCCAGCCGCTTGTTCAGCGGATCAATCGAGTTGTAAGTCACTCCAGTGATCCGTCCCTTGCCGAGGTCAAGCACTGTGAGTGACTTGAGCACGTCATTCAATTGAGCGGTCGTGAAATCGATATTGACGTCTTCGCCGCCGTCCACGCGTCCGGCATGCTCAAAGTACCCAACCCCGTTCTTGTAGAGGATCACCCGCTTCACTGGAAGCCTTGTTGGGCTTGCCGAGGGGGGCGCTGAAGATTGAGCGAAGACGATCGGTGTAACTACTAACAACAGCAGAAGTCGTATCCACGGGCGCAGAAATCCTCCTTGACGGCAACCGAGCTACACGGAACTATGCATAGAACGCTGAAGCCGGCACAGCTTGCACTTTGCCTTACGAAGGTTAGACACCGTGGCGAGGCACGAATGGTTGTACCGTCACAAATCTTTAGGTAGCGTGACCGCCTGAGCTCTCCGTCTATTTCGCTCTCGATTGCTTCGGCAGAAGGGTGACCCTTGGCGTAACTTGCTGTCCTTTTTCCATGCCGCCAATGATCGCCAAACCTTGAGGCGTCACCACCAATCCGCGATGATCCATGCTGGGATTGGGAGTATTTTCATTGACGACCTCCCACTTGCTACTGCGCAGGTTGAAGGCAAATGTCACGGGCGAAGGTTCGGAGGGCTGCCCGTTGTAGCCGATGCCGTTGAAACTATGTGGATTATCGGTTCCGCCGGAGAAGTAGATCATCTGATCTTTCTCGGACCCGCCGGCGGCGATGCGGAAACGCGCGGTCCCGGGATGGTTGGGTAACTTGGTCCACTGAATTTTTGTGGGGTCACGATGGTCAATCTTGCCCATCCAGCATTCATCTGAAGCAACGTACTTGGGTTGATCGCCGGAGGGATTCTTGTTAGCGCCGTCAACGTAGATGATGGTGTCTCCCACCAGCGCCCCGGCGTGGCCGAAGACCGGCGTTCCGGGAATCGGCGTGGCGTGGGACCACTTGTTCTTCTCGGTGTCGTACAGTTGAACGTCACTCACGGCGTCGATCTTCGACCAGCCGCTGACCAGATAGATGAACCGGTCGCGATACACCCCGACGACCGAGTCGTCCACGGGCACGAGCATATCGGCAGCGCGGAACCAGCGTTCGTTTAGGGGCTCATAAACATTGACATCGGCTACAGTGATCTCTCCGCCCTGGCCATCCACGACATACCCGCCGAATAGAAAGACCTGTCCACGAGCACCCGCCGCCGCAGCGGCGATGCGGCCCGCTGTCCCCGGCACGGGATGTAATTCGGTCCACTTTCCTTCGCCGGCATCGACTGCGTACGCCGCATTTGTGATCGCGTCCCATGTCTTCTTTGGGCCTATTCCCATGAAGCTGAAAATCAGAAGCTGTCGATGTACGTTGAGGCTGGCCACCGCATTGTTCGAAAGCGGCGACGGCAGCGGCTCAATTTTCGTCTGCCCCAGAGCGCCGCACAGCACCACCAAGGAGAAAAGCGCGATTAACTTTTTCATCGAACCAGGATTCTACTAGCTATCGCGTGAATATTGAGGAAGAGTCCGCTAGAACCAGGTCTTTTTTCTGTATTCCTGATAGGCGTTTCCAAACTTATCCTGCAGAACCTTGGCTTCTCTATGGGCGCGTAAAAGCTGGACAGCGATCAATATGGGGACAAATACAAGTGCGCGAGGAATTTGAAGGGCCAGCAATAGGCCGATCACGAACAACGTACTGAAAACATAAATTGGATTTCGAATTTTGGAGTAAATGCCGTGAGTCACCAGTTCGCGGGCCTGCGGTGTAACTGAAAAGGACTTCCCCAATTGATATCGCACCACGAAAAGGGGGATCGCGGCGAGAATCGCAATGATCAAACCGGCCCAACGCGCCGTGTTCCATACTCCAGGACGAAAACTGGCAAGAGCCAAAACCAGCAGGGCCACGCAAAATTGAAGAACAAGAAAAGGTGTGACTCTGGACGTTGGCATCATTCGACCGACTATTCCACCAGTCGTTGCCGAAGGGCGTGAATAAAGTCCGTGTAGGCAGGCGTAAATCCCGCGGCCCGCATGTCAGTCGCGATCTGACCGCGATGATAGGCTGAGTGCATGATGATGTGCTCCACGATGTCATCCTCTAGGCTCCTCCAGTTTTCTCCTTTGCTGTTCTTGTAGTTGACCACACGCGCCAGATCGGCGTCATTTCTCTTGTCGAGGTATTCCTTCCAGCGGACGGACATTTCGGCAACTTCAGCTTCGCACTGTGGCAGTGTGAAATCGGGCCAGACCGGCAGCGTCTGCTTTTGCTGCTCTATGCGCTCCCACCAAAGTTTCTCCGCGGAGAGAATGTGCGCCAGAAGCTTCAGCGAGCGCGCCGGCACAGGTTGTGCCGCCCGCAGGGACGCTAGCACTTCGCGATTGGCCCACTCGTCGTAAGCGAAGAGGCGACGCAGGTGTTCGATTCTATTCATGACGGCGTTCCCGGAGAAGTGCACTCGAGCGGAACCGACTACTTTAAACGGAACTTCACTGAACGGCAAAGCCCGCGATTACTTATGCTAGTCTCGAATTCCATGAAGGTGGTTCGGGTCGCAATCGTCTGCTGCATTTTCTCCGCGGCCGTTTGTCCAGAGGGACCGGTACAGAAGACGGCATCTCAACCCAACGTTTTCCTGATTACCATTGATACTCTTCGCGCTGACCACGTTCACTGCTACGGGTATGACCAGATCCAGACACCCACACTCGACAGCCTGGCAAAAGACGGTATTCGCTTCGCACAGGCCTTTACGCCCAGCCCTATCACCAACACTTCGCATACGACGATTCTGACAGGGCTTCTACCGAGCACGCATGGAGTCACCGATTTCGCGGTGCCGTTGGCAGCTACTCATCCCACGTGGGCGGAGTTGTTAAAAAAGAAGGGATACCACACCGCCGCGTTCATCGGCGCGGTCATCCTCGACAGCAAGACGCTCGCTCCTGGATTGGACCGCGGATTCGATTTCTATGACAACTTCCCGGAGCATCCCCGGACGAAATCGCGTTGGGGGCGAGTGGAACGCCGCGGCATGGACGTGGTCCAACATACTGAAAACTGGCTGACCGCTCATCCAATGGGCCCGCATTTTGTCTGGGTGCATCTCTATGACCCGCACGATCCCTACGAGCCGCCGCCTCCCTACTCGGTGAAATACAAAGACCGCCTGTACGATGGGGAAATTGCCTACGCGGATTCGGCGTTAGGGAATTTCGTCGCTTATCTAAAAAAACTCGGATGGTATGAAAATAGTCTCATCGTCATAGTCGGAGACCACGGCGAGGGGCTGGGAGAACATCACGAAGATACCCATGGCATATTTCTCTACGACTCGACCACGCATGTCCCGTTGATTGTGAAATTCCGGGGCGATGGCAGTGCTGGCCGCGTGGTGGACGCCCAAGTGCGCACCACCGATATCTTGCCGACTATGATCGATCTTCTAGACCTGCCTGCGCCCGCACGCTTGGACGGGGAATCGTTGCGGCCGTACTTCGGCGGCGAGCAGCCGGCCTCGCGAATCGCTTTCGGGGAAACAGATTATCCTCTGCGCTTCGGCTGGGCCCCCCTGCGCTCGGTGCGTGCGGAGGGATTCAAGTTCATCGAAGCGCCTCGGCCGGAACTTTACGACCTGCATTCAGATCCCAAGGAGCTGAAGAACAACTACCAACCGTGGGATACATCCGTGCAGAAGTTTCGCGTGATGTTGGCGGACCTGCGGGCCAAAATGCCTCCTCCTGTGCCTTCCGCGGGATCGGTCGGACAGGGCACGGTCGACGAACTAAAAGCCTTGGGTTACTTGGGTCGCGCCGATGTCGGCAGTTCCACTAATGTCCCCGAGCCGTCGCTATTGCCCGATCCCAAGGACAAGATTGAAGAACAGAATCTGCTGCACACCGCGATGATCGCTTCGGAGGACAATCGCTCCAGCGAAGCGCGTGCCGCGCTGGAAAGAGCGCTCCAGCTTGATCCCAAGTCTCCGACGGCACTGCGGCAATTAGGAGAGCTGGAATTGCAGGCGGGCGATTATGCAAAGGCAGCCGAGCATCTTAAGCGCGCTCGTGAGATTCGGCCGGAGGATGTTGCCGCTGCATTCCAAGAGGGTCAGGCTTTGGAGAAAACCGGCGATCTGGCCGGCGCTCGCGACGCGCTGGAAGCAAGCCTGAAGTTTACTCCAGGACAATTTCCAGCCCGCTTCCTACTAGGCCAGGTTTATCTGGGCCTGAAGGACCAAAAAGCGGCGGAAGACCAGTTTGAGGCCGCGCTTCTGCTAGAGCCGACAAGTGTAGAGGCACAGATCGGCCTAGCGAAGGCGCACATCGGCGAGGGCGCGTTCGCAGATGCGATTAAGCAACTCGATCCACTGGCGAAGTCGCAGCCGAGTAATGCAGAAGTATTTGAGCTCCTGGGGCAGGCTTACGCGGGGATGGGCAACAAACAAGAGGCACAGCGCGCCCAGGATCGAGCTAATCTTTTGCGAAAGAAGAAGCCGCAGTAGCAATTTTGGACTGGCGACCGGGGACCTACCGACAGCTCTTACGACTCTGCTTCGCAATGTTCTCTACCTGCTGCAGGTGATTCAAATCGTGACCAGCGATCATGCGCACAATGTGATCCACGGTCTCCTGCCCACGTTCCTGGTGCATACCGTAGTTCTGCCATGAACTCCTTGGAACGGACTTCAAGGTTCTGAGGTTGTTTTCCCGCAGCACACGAAAAGTCTCGAGCGAGGTCTTGGGATCGCGCCGGGCATATTTGAAAGTTTCCGCCCAGACATCCTGATCGAAAGCCTGGATAGGCGTGCCGTTGGCGCCAAGGATGAGCCGCATGCGCCAACCTATAACCAGCTCCGCATCCGCCAGATGAGCCAGAATCTCCGCGATCGACCATTTTCCAGGCGCTGGCCGGCGAGTGAGATGCTCTTTGCTGAGCCGCTTCGTCAGGGCCGCGAGTTTCTTCGGAGCCGCTTGTTGCAAGCGCACAGGGTCCTTGCCGGCACTGTGGCTGAGCATGCGTTGGGTGTACTGTTGCGGTGTTTCCTGCATGGTTTTCTCCTGAACCGATGTCCTAAGCACTCCAAGAACGCCTAATCATGAGGTACGAAACGAGCCAGCGGCTAAAGCCGCTTCCTTCTTGATCATAACGGCACGGCTGAAAGCCGTGCCCTTCCACGACGAGCGCGGCCGCATTTATGAAACGTACTCCGGTGGCGGATTTACTCTGGCTTACTTCTGTGCCACTTTGCTGCCCGGGTTCTCGAAAATCTCGGTTAGCACGTGGCCGCGCATCTGTTTCGGCTGCTCTATTCCATAGATGTGCAGGATGGTGGGCGCGAGATCATACACCGAAGCTTCGAACCCCATCAGGCGCAGGTCGTGCTTGATCCCGGGCCCCATGGCGAAGAACGAGCCCGGTACGTCGTCGCCATCAGCGAAGTCGTGCTTGGCAATCACCGGTGTCGTTTTCTCATGGTCCATGTGGGCGTGCGGATCGGTCTCTTCGAACTCGCGCAGCGGCTTGATGCCATGATCCGAAATGATGAATACGTATGTGTTGTCGTCCACATGCTTCAGGATCGTGCCCAGTACTTTGTCGAAGGCGATGTACTGGTCGGGAAACGCATCGGTGCGAACGGCATTGATCTTAGGGTTGTAGCCGACGTTGTAAGGAGCGATGGGATACAGCCAATGCCCAGTGCGATCTTCGCAGGATTGTGCCAGCCAGGTGAATTCCGTGGGATGTGTGTTCAGCACGTAATCGAAAAGCTGGGTTTGCTGATCGCGTATCAACTGAACCTTCTTCAGCCAGGCATCAATGACCGCAGTCTCGTTCCCTCTCAACTGCTCAGCCGAAGGCATGCGTTCACAATCGATGTAGAAGTCGCCCACATTCCTCAGCAACTCCGCCTTCATGGCCGCGGGATAAACCGCATCTCCGCCCTCCACTTCGGAGAGCTTGGGAGCGCAAAGCACACCGTCTTCACAGTTCTTGCCCCGGGTCAGCATGCCGCTAATCATGTAGCCGTTGACCGGCATCACCGGAAATGTCGCGGGAACATTGGCCATACCAACAGTTACGCCGCTTTTGGAGAGAATCGACCAGATGGGCTCTTCCTTCAGCATATTGGTATTCGCCGTGATTCCGCCCACGATGAAGCCGCTGACGCCGTGTTCTTCGGGCTTGGTGCTGGTGAAGAGAGTGCTATAGACCCGCGGGCAATTCGGGGCAGAAACGGTGCGCAACTTGCCGTAAGCACCGCTCTTAATGACCCGCGCCAAGTTCGGCATTTCGCCCTTTAACAGCAGAGGACGAATCACGTCCAACTCCATCCCGTTTACACCCACCACTACTACGCGAGGCCTGGGTTTCGGGGTGCTCTGGGCCTGTCCGAATAGGGGAAGGGTGAGCAAGCAGAACAGAAGGAAGTTTTGGGGGCGCTTCAAGAAAATCATGGAAAACCTCACCAGCTGCTAAAGTCAGCGTTTCTAAGGTTGTGCAATTATACTCCCGCAAAGCGGGGCCACCGGCACAGTTCAGGGCTGCATCCAACCTGAAGGATTGGTGTTATTGTCGATTTCGGGTGAATTTCTAGCTTGCATGAGTAAGGGACTACGTGTCCGCCGGGTTCATGTTTCACCCCTAGAATCTTTGCTTGATTTTACGCCTTACGATCCTGGGAGGATTATGTCGTGAAATGGACGAACAGGATTTCTAGCGTCGTGGCAATCGCGGTCTGCAGTCTGATTCTAGCGGCTTGTCCAACCCGGACGAGCATCGCGAAAATAAATCTCGATCCGGGGCGCTTTGCCAATCGGGAGGTCACCATAGCCGGCCAGGTAACGAATTCTTTTGGCGCCATGGGCTCGGGCGTTTTTCAGGTCGATGACGGCTCTGGGACAATGTGGGTTTTCAGCCAGAGTTATGGCGTCCCCGGCAATGGCGCAAAAGTGGCTGTGACGGGCGTGATCTCTCAAGGGTTCAGCTTCGGGGGCCGCAACTTCGCAACCATCATGAAGCAGACCAAGAGTCGGTAGGAATAGATGCAGTTCAGCTATGGCGAGAAGGATTGGGGTTGGGGATCTGATCCGGCTGGGCTTGGGATTCGCGAACCTCAAGCCGCGTCTGGCGGAGATTGGTGGCTTCTTGCGGATCCATTCCGGGCTTGAGGTCAGTTGGCTCCAGAAAATAGCGCCAACCTGCGTGACGATCCTCGGAACTCTGGCCACTTTCGAATTGCAGCACGCGGGTCTTGGCACTCTCTCGACCCTTGACCACTAGCACGACCCCTCCGGACTCATAAGTCCGGATATTGTGGCGGATGATTGCGAAAGAAAGTTTGGACTCGTCCTGCTTCAGATGCACCCCGCTCAGAGTGTGGTATCGGGGGATACGTGGATAGTTTGGGCGGCGTGTCCGCGCGTTGGTTGTCGCTGCGGACACGCGTTCCTATTGAGATGCTGCCGCTTTACAGCGGACGAACGTTCTCAGCCTGCCAGCCCTTCGGCCCTTTGGTGACATCGAACTCCACACTCTGCCCCTCCTGCAAGCTGCGGAAACCGCCTGCCTGGATAGCCGAGAAGTGCACAAAAACATCTTCGCCACTCTGCCGGCTGATAAAGCCGTAGCCCTTGGCGTCGTTAAACCACTTTACTGTTCCTTGTTCTGCCATTTTGTTGCTTTGTATCCTTTTCGATTTATTTACGCTGAAAACAGTCGGAGGTACTAAGGGCAGGACTAGCTGGTTTGCAAGAAGCTGCTCACAACCGATTCTGATCAAACGCACTTATAGTCTAGCAGAACCCGCGACTTAAGTGTTAGCTAAATCTGGTGGGTCTTCGCCAGGGCTTGCCCCACCTGACGTAGCAGAGATTCCGCCGAGAATGGTTTGGGGAGGTAGAAGACCCTGTTTGTTTGAGCCCTTTGCGGGTGACCGAGTTTTCAGGATAGCCGGAAATAAAGATTGTTCTCAGCCCGAGGCTCATGGCTTTGAGATCGTGGGCGAGGTTGAAGCCGTTTTGGCCGGGCATGACAACATCGGTGAGCAGAAGCTGCACTTCGTCGCGGTACTGGCGAAATGTGCGCATGGCATCGGCTGCGTTTCGAGCTTTCAGGACGCGATAACCTGCCGACTGCAGAATTTCGCCAGTTACGTCGCGGACAAAATTCTCATCCTCAACTAGAAGAACGGTTTCCCGGGCCCACGCCCTTTCCGTACCCATCCCAATGGCAGGCGCTGTCCGATCCGTCTCTGACTTACGTTCTATCCATTGCACGCTTCACCTCCAGCCTTGCGTCATTACTTTGCACTCCCGCTTCCATCCGGCGCCTGGCTTAATAAGTGTGGCTCACGAGTGCATCAGCAACGGGTTAGAACGCAGAGAGCCAACGCAGATCACTGTTGGGGAATGGGAAAGGAGAGAGATAGATGTCCTTTCGGGAAGGGCGCGGCGACGTTTCGGGAAATCTAGCCTGAAGTGGCGCTAAGCTCGACCGCTATCGAACTCGCACCAACAGAGTCTGATTAGGATCTAGTACGACCTTTTGGGTGCCTGCGGGGGCAGCCAGGTGGAACTGCGTCTCGGCTCCGTCTGCGAACACGCGTCCCAGCAATACCGTCTTCCTGGAGACTACCGCATAGACCGGAACCGACGTCACCAAGTCGTCCGAAGCGAACTTCTGCAGAATTGTGCCACTGACTACGGTCGAGTCACCCTTATCGCTGTACCTGGCTCCTTCCAATTCGAGCCGCGGAACCGCCGTACCATTCACCCATCCACGGTAAAACCAGTCCAGCGATTTTCGTCCCTCATACCAGAGGGAGGGTGGCAACTCCTCTTCAAATACCTGCAGTAGTTCGCGGGTGCTGATCGATTTCCGCTGATAACGTTCCCTGACCTTTCGCAGTGCGCGCACGAAAGGCTCATCCGCCGCATCTGATCCCGCGACACCGGCGGTGTGCACTGCGCTTTTTCGCTCAGCATCACGCATCATGTAGCGCAACATGTGGAAAAGCCAAGTCCCGCGACCGTAACTGATGGCATCATAACCATTCGGAAAATGCGAGCAGGAAAGCCGCGCCCCGAAGGTCACTGGACCGGCCTCCATCAACGGGACACCGTCTAGATTTTTCTGCAGCAGCTCTTCCCTATATTTTTCCATAGCCGCGCGGAATTGAGCGGGATCTCGCGACTCCAGCAGCATCATCGAACTATAGTTCGCCAAAGCTTCCATCATCCATTGGTCGCTGTAGCCGCTCCACACCACTGTGTCACCCCACCACTGGTGGGCAGTCTCGTGGGCGATTACCGCATTGCTCAAAGTTCTTTGCACTGGACTCATGTGGAGGTCGGATTTTTGAGCCGGGGTGAGAAACGAGAAACTGGAAAGGAAGATTAACCCCGGCCAGCCCTGGCTTAGGGCGCCCGGCATTTGCGTCAGGGCCAATTGACTGTATGGATATGGGCCGAAGCGCTGGGCGAAGAACTCGACGGCGCGTGCCGAAGTTTCCGCCACAGCTTGGGCGTTTCGGGCCGGAGAAGGTTCAGGTGCCGCGGCCACCACGGTTCGCCGGTGTCGGCGTAAGCCCGGAATCATTAGTTCCGGCTCAACTTCCTCCTCTACGCTTTTCGGAAATTCGCGCTCCATCCTCAAAGCAGCATAGGTCTCTACTAATACACTGCCTGCGTATGCGGCCGCACGAGAATATTTGCCCAGGTTGAACCCCGCCAGCGGGATCGGACCGTCGGAGACCCAGCGGGTTTCTTGCTCTCTGGATGGCGATTCCGTGGATGCGCCCCCATTATCGCTGGCGACCGTCAGACGCGTATCTTGCCGCTTTCCTGTCGCAACTAACGTCCAGCCCGTTGGATAGCGAAACTGGAGATCGAAGTTCGACATCGCCATTCCACGATTCGGATACCAGGTTCCACGGGCCCCCACATACAGCAATCCTCCTCCTGCCTCGGAAAGGACATCCCCGGCGTAGCGGAAGCGCAAAAGAATCTTCTGTCCGGTTTCCAGCGGTCTGGGAAATATCACAGCAACTAGATCGTTGCCACGGCGCTCCAGCTGCGTGCCCTCCAGCGCCTGGTTGTGGATAAACTCCAAAGTATGCCCGGCGGTCTCCACTGCTTTAATCTGGAGGAACCTCGACAACTCGAACAAAACCGCGCGCTGCCCTCCCTGGCGCACTTCCATTTCCAATGTTGCGTCGACGCTAAGTTCGGTTGGCGGTTTTACTTCTGTCTTGATCTTGTAGTCCGAAATATTGATCTTGTCTGGTTTACCTTCTTCCCCAAGAATACTATTCAGGTTGTCCTGGCGTGTTGCCGATGAAGCCGGCGAAAACAAAGTCCACACGTCGTAATAGCTGTCGCCTTTCACCGTTTTAAATTGTCCCGCCCAGATCTGCTCCGTCGCCGCAGAATCGAAATAAAGGTCGAAGTTGCCCAACTTCACTCCCTGCACGCGCGCGTGAAGCATGCGGTCGCCTTTTTGTTCGTCGCTTGCCGCTGATGGCGGCTTGGGTCCTTGGCCCGCGAAAGGGAGAAGCCGACTGAAGCTCATCAGCAATCGCAGTCCGTCACTTTCCGCCAGGTTGTGGGCAGTCTCATTCCATTGGGAAACGAATTCCGCGCCATTTTCTGCGGGCCGCAGCGAAGGTTGCAGTTCAGCGAAAGTATCATCATTAAAGCGAAAGTAAGCTGTACCAAATCGTTCTTCCAAAATGGCCGCGCCCGTAAACAGAGCCATGGACGCGCGTTCGACTCGGTTGGGAGGAATCAGCAGAATCTCGCCTTCTCCCTGAAAAAACGCGCCGGTCACGCGGCCCGCCACGTCTTCGGTGAACGCAATAGTTCCATCCTCCAGGGTGATGTGGAAGGCGGCGCGATCAAATGATGTCTCGCGGACCTGATAAACCCGTGACTTGTCCAGACCAACGCTGCACAATTGCCGGTAAAGAGTTTCAGCCGGATGATCTGGCAACGCTGTCGCTCTCTGGAATGCGCTTTGACCGGGCACTCCGGATGGCCGGACGGCTTCTTGCGTCCAGCTCAGCGTCACTGCCGCCAGCGACAAATACGCCATCGACAGTGTTGCTCCGCGAATATTCCTCGTTACCTTTGTCACCTACGCCACGGTTCCTCTCCGTTGCTAGAATGCGCCCTAGTGCACTCACCTGTCACCTCCTTCTTATTGTCGGGACTCTTATGGCTACTGCCGGCCACAGTCTGTGCGCCAGCGGATGTCATCCACCTCAAGAATGGCCGCACCATATGGGCGGATCGCGTCCATGAGAACGGGGCTCATCTTGAATACGATATCGGCGACGACTCTTACGCTATTCCCAGGTCAGTCGTAGAGCGCGTTGAAGCCGGGGGTATTCCTCCTGAGCGTACTGCTTCAGGAGAAAGCAGCAATAACAAGGATCCCCATGTTGTCCCGGCCTTTGCGCCTGTCGAACACCTCGCGAATGAGTCGGCGCTCACGGAGAAGATTGTCCACGAGGGCCGCGTGGATGCAGATGCGCTGATGGCCCTTGAGCACGAAGGTGATACTAGAAAGACGGCGGCTGGGTACTTCATCGCCGGGAAATTCGAGTTCGAGCATGGAAATTTCAGCAAAGCGCGTTCTTACTTCGAAATTGGCCTGCGATTCGATTCTCAGAACCCGACGATCCTGAACTACTACGCGGCATTGCTAGTGCGGACAGGCAACGCTGGCGAAGCATTGCCCTATGCTGAGCGGGCGGTCCGCATCGCGCCCAATTCGCCTGATGCCCTGGACGTCCTCGGGTATGCGCAGTTCGCCGCCGATCACAATCGCGATGCTATTCAAAGCTGGAAGCGTTCCCTGCAGCTCCGTCCGAGCGGCACCGTGCAGCAACTTCTGGCCAAAGCGGAGCGGGAGGCCAGCGCAGAAAACGACTACTCACAACGCGAAAGCAGTCACTTCACTCTGCGGTACGAGGGTAAACAAACTCCGGAATCTCTGCGCAGCGAGTTGGTCGCTACACTGGAGTCGGAATACGATGACCTGGTACGTGAGTTGGGCATCGCTCCGCGCAGCAGCATCGCAGTTGTGCTCTACACCGGTCAAGCCTTTTTTGATGTTACCCAATCGCCCTCATGGGTCGGTGCGGTCAACGATGGCAAACTGCGCATTCCGGTGGAGGGGCTCACCACAGTCACTCCGGAGCTGGCGCGCGTACTGAAGCACGAGTTGGCACACTCCTTTATCAATCAGCTTTCTGGAGGACGTTGTCCGCAGTGGCTAAACGAAGGCCTGGCCCAGGTAGTGGAACCGAAATCGGTGTCTTCTCGTGGTCGCCGGCTGGCACAACTCTTTCAGAGCCAGCACGAGATTCCGTTCAACGCATTGGAGGGCGGATTCATGCGTTTTTCAGGAGTCGAAGCGCTGCTGGCCTACGACGAATCCCTTGCCGCTGTCGAATACATCCGGGACACCTACGGCATGAGCGACTTGCAGCGCATCCTGGAAAGACTTGGCCAGGGCAACTCGAGCGAGGCCGCGCTCCGCGCTACCATCCATTCGGGATACGGGCAACTCGAAAGCGAAGTCGCTAAATATCTCGTGAACAAGTACGGAGATTAGAAGACGAACTCCCGAGCTTCGAGCACTGAACGGGCGAGGGCGCCCATTCTTCCACGGGATCAGTCGATGTGCACCAGACTATTCGCTCCAGAGACTGCAGCGGGTGCCGGACGCTGCGGAGCCCGCCACGAATCAAAAATTGACACCTGGTGGACGCAGGAGACCGTGCAGTGAGGAGCGCACGATTTTTCGGTTACATACTCGCGGCGGATGTCCGCCACGGTGTACTTCTCTAGCGGAATTCCTGGATAACCGCGTTGCTGCGAGCAGTAATGCACCAGCCCGTCTTCGCAAATGTAGAGATAGCGCGAGCCGGCACGGCAGCGCCACTGGTTGGGGCGGCCCTGAGCGATGTTATCCTGGAAGGCGTTCACCCGGGTGAAGGTGCGCTTCTCCAACGCTTTCATCTCATGGTAGATGCGGCGCTCTTCATCGCCCAAAGGCTGCAGTTGTCCGCTGCCATCGTGGATGATCCCAATAGTTGAACTGAAACCCAACTCAAGCGCTCGTTTGCCAATGGTCAGCGCATCCTGTGGATTGCGCACCCCCCCGCCCACCACGGAATTAATATTCACGTGGAAATCAGCGTGCCGCGCCAGAAGCTCAAGCTTCTTGTCCAAAACTTTCAGGCTTTTTTTGGAAACGTCATCTGGCGTAACGTTATCGATGGAAATCTGCAGCCATTCGAGACCGGCTTTGTTCAGCCGCTCGATGCGGTCGGCAACCAGCAGATAGCCGTTCGTGATAAGGCCGGCAATCATGCTGTGCTTGCGAATGCGGTGGATGATCTCATCCAGTTCAGGATGCAGTAGCGGTTCACCGCCACTGATGGTAATGATCGAAGTGCCGAGCTCGGCGAGCTTGTCCACCCTCTGAAACATGATTTCGGTCGTTACTGGCTGAGAAAAATCGTCGTACTCGTTGCAGTACTCGCAGGCCAGATTGCAGCGGCGGATCGGAATGAGGTGGGCGAGCACTGGATGCTCGGTGGACATGAAGGCACGAGCGACCATTCGCGCGCCCCGGAGATTCCGACCGAGCGATCTTAGACGGCGGCGCAGATTTATAGGGTTAGAAGCCATTGAATGAAGGTTTCTGATATTAGAGCATAGCTGAGCCACCGAGGGCATCGGTTTGAACAGTGTTCGGCGACATTTTGAGGTTGAACGGGGAAGGAAAGCGTTATCGCGGCGCACGCCTGAAACGGCCATCCCGAGCGAAGTCGCCCCAAACGTATCTGCCTTACAGCGGACTATTCGGTTCCTACCGCTTTTCTCAGCGCCGCCCGGGCCAGCAAGCGCGTCGAATCCAGTGTGGGCAGCGGCGACGAATCCGCTGAGACTAGCAGCGGGATCTCGGTGCAGCCCAGTACGACAGCATCGCATCCTTCGTCCGCTAGGGCTCGAATTACTTCGGTGAAGTAAGCCTGGGAACGGGGTATGAACTGTGCATTCACCAGTTCATCGAATATGATCTGGTTAATCTTCTCCCGCTCTTTGAGGCCAGGAATTCGATGTTCGAGTCCGACGGCTTTTAGCTTCGCAGGATACACCGGACCTTCCATGAGATACTGCGTACCCAACACGCCTAAGCGCCTGTAATGGCAATGCTGGGCTTCTCTTGCCACCTCTTCCGCAATGTGCAGCCAGGGGCGCGGGGAGCGGTGCGCCACCAGATCGAAGGACTGGTGGATAGTATTGTCCGGACAGATCAGGAAATCCGCGCCGGCTTTTGCCAGCTTCTCCGCCGATGACAGCATCAGTTCCGCCACGCCCGCCCAATCATCCGCGTAAACGCACGCCATGTAGCGGGCCAGCGGGTGGGTGTGCATCGAGACCTCGGGATGATCGTGCCGCCCAAGCAGTTCCGTACCTTCCAGGCAAATTGTGCGATAGCAAAGCGCCGCTCCCTCCGCGCTGCAAGCCACGATTCCGATATGTTGAGGCATGGCTTTCCGTGCTATTGCTTTGCCGCCGCTTGCCCTACTTGGTCGAGCATCTCATCCAGGATTCGGCGGGAGTAATATTTTCCTCCCACCACTACGGCAAAAATCCTGCGAGTGTTGCGGATGTCCTCGACCGGATTTGCATCCAGCAACACCAGATCGGCTACGTGACCAGGCTCGACTACTCCGTACTGGTCCGACTTGAGCAGAAATACCGCTGGGTTGATTGTAGCTGCCTGCAACGCTTGCAAAGGCGTAAACCCGCTCTTTACCAGCCACCCCAATTCGTCATGCAGGCTGAATCCGGGAAATACATAAGGGTCAGGCCCATCAGTCCCGGCCAGGAACTGTACTCCCGTCTCGTGCATGGCGTTAACCAGCTCGAGGTCACGAGCCGCTTCCGTCCTCGAAGCGGCCAATTGCTGCGGTGGCGTCTGTTTGAGCAGCTTCTCAGGTGCCCACTGCTCCTTCACCGAAGCGGGGACATACTTCAGTTTGGGATCTGCTCCCAGATTTGGGGCGTCGATGCTCGCGCTGGTCTCGGTCGAGACCAGTGTCGGCACCTGCCAGGTGTTGTTCTTAGCCAGCTCGAAGAACAGGTGGTGGGCTTTGTCGGGGTCGTAGGTCGCCATCAATTGCTTTGAAATCCCCGAAAATGCGGCGTAATCATGATTCGCTCGTGCTTTCAACCTCTCCTCACGGAGTTCGCTTTCATGGTACGAACAGGCCAGCAAGACCCCGGTCAGATGTTCGATACTCTTCTGTCCCGCTGACGAAGCTTCAGCCACACTGATGGAATCGGGTACGTGACCTACAAAAGGAATCTTCTCTTTCTCGGTTTCCTGCGCAATCGCGAAGTAGGACTCGCGGGAGAGGTCGGACAGAATCTTCACAAAGTCAACCCCTCGCGTCTTCAAAGTGTCCACCGCCTTGCGAGCGTCTTCAGGCGTGGTCACTTTGATCGTCTGGCGATCAGGTTTCGCGTCTACTAGAAACGGCCCCGCGATGATCATGCGTGGACCGACCAATTCTCCACGTGCGATGCGGGCGCGTCTTTGCTCCAGCAGATCGAGATCTCCACCCATATCACGTATGCCCGTCACTCCGTTGGCGATGTAGAGCGGATAGATGATCCTTTCATCCCAAGTACCGGGGACAAATGCGCTGTGAACGTGCATGTCCCACAAGCCTGGAATCAGGTATTTTCCGTGGGCATTGATCACGCGAATGTGATGTCCTTGGCCAATCAGCCCTACTCTCGCAACCGCCGTGATCCGACCGCCTTTTATCACTACGGTCATGTTGTGGTTTACTTCGCCCTGGCGCGTGTCCACAACATTGATATTCGTAAGGATGAGAGCTTCCGGGGATGAGGCCGGCCGGGGCGCGGCCCAAAGGAATGTAGTCGAGCACAAAGTAGTGAGGCAGAAACAAGCAACCCGGGATACTCTCATGCCAGACTCCACGTACGAGGTAGCGATCCAAAAAAGGTTACGGTCGCACCACTGTGGCGTCAAACAAATTCAGAAAATTCAGTTTCTTTTCCGCGGGAAGGAAGGATGCTTCGAAGGAGTTGCGTGCTAACTCGCGCAGATGCTCATCAGTGAAGCCGAATGACTCTCGGGCCAGTTGATATTCCTGAGCTAGGGATGTACGAAACATCGCTGGGTCGTCAGTGTTAAGCGTAACCATCAAGCCCTGATCAAAATATCTTCGAACCGGATGATCCGCCAGCTCGCGGCAGCAACCGGTCCGCAGATTACTGCTGATGCAAATCTCCATCGGAATCTGCCTGGTAGTCAGCTCTTCCACCAGTTCGGGATCCTGCCAAGCCGTAAGTCCGTGCCCGATGCGCTCGGCGCGGAGGTTCAAGGCGCCCCAAATGGACTCCGGACCGGCAGTCTCCCCGGCGTGAGCCGTCAGGCGTAACCCTTGATCGGCCGCATACGCGTAGGCGTCGCGGAACAGTTCCGCAGGGCCTTTCTGCTCGTCGCCGCCAATGCCGATTCCCACAACATGACGATCACGATAGCGCGCCGCGAGTTCAAACACGCTTTGAGCCGCTTCGGCGCCAAACTGGCGTACTGCGTCAAAAATCCACAGTAACGATACGCCGAAATCGCGTTCACCGCGCTCTCGCCCGCGTTCCAGTCCTTCAAAGATTCGATCGAAGTCCTGCTTGCGCCACAGACATACGCCGACGGATACGTACACTTCCGCGTGCAATACGCTTTCCGCCTTGAGCTTTTCCATCAGACGGTAGGTGACGAGTTCGTAATCTTCGGCAGTCCGCAAGTCTTCCGTCACGGCTTTGAATGCCATGAGGAAGCCGTTAAAGTCGGCATAGCGATAAAGTTGCTCGACCTCGGCGAGCGTGCCTTCCTTGCCATGTTTTTGCCATAGTTCGAGCAGAGTCGCGGGATCGATTGCACCTTCCAGGTGCAAATGCAACTCAGCCTTGGGCAGGGAAAGAATAAACGGACTGGACCGCGAGCTCACAATCTAAGATTGTAGATTCTAGATTGCAGATTTCCTACTTCTTAGATCCTACGATTTCCATTGTTCAGTCTGAAGTCTGCAATCTGAGATCAGAGATTAGCTCTTGGCCTTGGCAAACTCGCTGTGGCGGCGGCTGTAGAAAATGTAAATACACAGTCCGATGGTGAGCCACACCACAAAGCGGATCCAGGTGATGACCGTCAAGCCCGTCATCAGGCCGCCACACAGGATGATTGAGATCAGGGGGAACCACGGAACGAAGGGAACGCGGAAAGCGCGCCGACGGTCGGGTTGCTTGCGGCGTAATAAGATTACGCCGAGAGAAACGAGTACAAAGGCAAACAGCGTGCCGATGTTAGAAAGGTCGGCAGCGTCGCCGATGTCCACGAGGCCGGCCGGAATTCCAACCGCAAAGCAGGCAATCCAGGTGGACCAATGCGGTGTCTTGAACTTGGGATGGACGGCGGAGAACAGTTTGGGCAACAAGCCATCCCGAGACATGGCGTACCAGATCCGCGCCTGTCCATATTGAAAGACGAGCAGTGACGAAATCATGCCCGTCAAAGCCCCTACTATGATCACCGAACGGAAAAACGGACGCGCGCCTAACTGCTGCAGCGCATACGCGACCGGCGCCTCGGCGGCTTTTCCGGAAACGAAGGTGGTGTACTTCATCATGCCCAGCAACACGATCGCTACGCCCACATAGAGTATGGTGCAGATAATCAAGGACGCGATGATGCCGAAGGGCAGATCACGTTGTGGGTTGCGACACTCCTCCGCCGCCGTCGATACTGAGTCGAAACCAATGTAGGTGAAGAATACGATGGCTCCGCCAGTAACGATCCCAGCAAATCCGGACGGAGCAAACGGTTTCCAGTTGGCGGGATTGACTAGCATGCCGCCGATTACCAGGAACGTAAGAATGGCGCCGATTTTGATGGTGACCATTACGTTGTTGGCTTCCGCCGACTCGCGCACGCCCCGTACCAACAGTAAGGTCAGGATGAAAACAATGAGGAAGCCGGGAAGGTTAAAATAGGCGCCCGTCCAGTGTCCACCGGCCCGCACTGGACTGGCCCACTTGTCCGATAGGATCAAGCCGAATGCCGCCAGTTGGGCCTTGATGTAGCCGCTGAAACCTACAGCAACCGCAACATTGCTGACCACATATTCCAGAATCAAGTCCCAGCCGATAATCCACGCAAAAATCTCGCCCAGCGTAGCGTAGGAATAGGTATAGGCGCTGCCCGCGATCGGGATCATCGACGCCAGTTCCGCGTAACACAGTCCAGCAAAGCTGCACGCGAACGCCACCAAGACGAAGGAGATGGCGATGGACGGCCCTGCCGGCGGACGCCCGTGCATTAATGCACCCGCCGTACTTCCGTGTCTTACAAGGTTGACGACTAGGTCCATGAGCTGAGTGCGCAATATGGAGGGCGCCTCAAAATACTCGCCGGCTGCCGCCGTTCCAGTGAGGACGAATATGCCCGAACCTATGATTGCGCCGATGCCTAGGGCAGTCAGCGACCATGGGCCGAGGGTCTTCTTCAGTCTATGACCGGGTTCATCGGCCTCAGCGATCAGCTTGTCGATGGATTTGCAACAGAGGAGTTGGTTGTCCGATGTTCGGATGACCTCTTTGGTCGGGTTGGTGGTTATCGGTGGTTGTGCCAAAGGGCGGCTTCTCCTGAATCCCGCTCAACGCAGCGCGGCGCGGGCGAGTTGCCCGCACCGCTCAGCACTATCTCTTCGCCGTGCCGCGTGCCATCTTCTTTACTTTGCGTTTCTTGGCGCCTCGCGCGTAGTCGCGCTGCGCCAGCGGCTTTTCCGTCTTGTGCTTCTTGCGCGCTGCCCGCTTTTTCTTCTTACGTTCTTCCCTGCTCAAGCCCTTGCTATTAGCCATTAGTCCTCTCGTTAAAAACTTAAGATCAAGCCTGCTCCAACTGAGCGTACTTCTCCACCAACTTCTTCAGACCGAAGCGAGGGAATTGTACCGTAATCTTGGCTTCTTCACCGTCTCCTTCGCGCTGATAGACGGTGCCCTCGCCATATTTGGGATGTCGTACTTTCTGCCCTGGCCGGAATCCTTTCTTGCCCTTTGGCTCTTCTATCGGCAGCTTCGGAAGGCTGAACTTCTTGCCGCGCGAGGCAAAGAATTCTGCGATGTTTTCAATCGAGTTGTACGCCTTCCCTGAATATGTCGCAGCCGGAGTGCGCCGCTTCTGGCGTCCCGCCCAACTTACCGACTGATCTTCGTCTTCGTAGGCATAGTGTCCGTCATGTGGCGCGGACCTGCCCTGAGCGCCAGTGGAAGGGGCCCCCGCCCGCGATAGAGCTGCATGTCTGCGAGGTGTTCCCAGTTGTTCCACTAGCTGTGAGGGGATTTCTTCCAGAAAGCGTGAGGGTACACTGGCCTCAGGCAGATCGGTTCCGTAGCGGCGGCGATACACCGCCCGGCTCAGGACAAGGATGTCCATGGCCCGGGTCATGCCCACGTAACACAGTCTCCGCTCCTCCTCGATATCGTCAGGATGCAGGAACGTACGAGAGTGCGGAAACAATCCCTCTTCCAACCCACACAGGAATACCAACGGAAACTCTAGCCCCTTGGCCGCGTGCAATGTCATTAAGGTGATTTGGGCACGCTCGTCATAGGCGTCGGCGTCGCTTACCAATGCCGCGTGATCCAGGAACTGGTCGAGCGTTTCACCGCGATCGCGTGAATCCATGGCTGCGTTGACTAGTTCACGGAGGTTTTCAATCCGAGAGTACGCTTCCGGCGTGTCTTCTTCCTCGAGCAGCTTGATATAACCAGTGCGGTCGATGAGGAACTTCAAAATGTCGGCTGTGTTAGCCGCACTCCCTGGAGTACGGAACCCAGAGTCGTCATCGGTTCGTGTGCTGCGCAAGCCCTCGCCCGCTTTCGCGGTTGGTTCATCAACGGTCGCATCCAGAGTGTGATCATCAGCCGTCCCGAAGTCGAATGAGATGTTGTCGTCTTCAGTTGGATCGAAAGCAATGTCTTCTTCCGAGCGCCACGCTTCGGACTGCGGGGCCTCGACCTGCGGGACAGCTTGTCTTTCCTCCGACGCGGGCGAGGGCCCCTTCGACTCTCGCTCAGGGCGGGTCCGCGCTGCACTCTGTTCCAGCCGTTCCACGTAGGTCCCAGCCAACATGGCGCGCCCATCTTCGATCAGGTCCCGGAAGCTCCGGAGCGCGGCCAACGCTCTTTGCGGAAGCAGTTGCCGTTTGATTGCCTCCTCGATTGCGTCCCACAACGAGACGCCAGTTTCCAGCGCGACTCGCTCCAGCGTCTCCATAGACGTTTTGCCGATTCCGCGCACCGGCGTATTGATCACCCGGAGCAGCGAGATTGAATCATCTGGATTGTGAATTACTTTTAAGTACGAAATCATGTCCTTGATTTCGGCCCGCTCGTAGAACGAAAAGCCGCCGACCACGTGATATTTCAACTGATAACGGCGCATGGCCTCTTCAAACAGCCGCGATTGCGAGTTAGTCCGATAGAGCACCGCGGCGCGAGCGTTCTCGCCCTGGTCGACCGCTTCGCGAAGATATTTTGCAACATAGTCGGCGGCGAACAAGGCCTCGTTCTCGCCGTCCGGCGCTTCGTAACAGCCGATCTTCGTTCCGCCCTGGCGTGATGTCCAAAGGTTCTTGCCCTTACGCTTGAGATTATTCGCAACCACGGCCGACGCGCCCTGCAAAATGTTCTGGGTCGAGCGGTAGTTCTGCTCTAGCCGGATAATCTTTGCTTCTGGGAAGTCCTGCTCAAACTCGAGAATGTTGCGGATATCAGCTCCCCGCCACGAATAAATGGATTGGTCTTCGTCACCAACCGCGCAAACATTGTGCCGGTCCCCGGCCAGCAAGCGCATCAGTTCGTATTGCGGGCGGTTCGTGTCCTGGTACTCGTCAATCATGACGTACTGAAAACGCCGGTTGTAGTATTCACGGACCGCTGGCGCGGCCTTCAGCAGACGCACGGCTTCAAGCAGAAGGTCGTCGAAATCGAGCGCATTGGCTTTGGCCAGTTCTTTCTTATACTCAGCGTAAATCTGGGCCACGCGCTCAGTATTGGGGTCGGCCGACTGCAGGTAGACCTCCTGAGGATCGAGCATATGATTCTTGGCCCAGGAAATATGCGCCAGCACGGAGCGTGGCGTATTCTGCTTGTCGTCAATCCCCAGCCTCCGCATAACTGACTTGACTACCTGCTGCTGATCGGTCTCGTCGTAAATGACAAAGCTCTTGGTGTGTCCGATCGGCGGTACACCGGGCACGGCGGCGGGAATGCGAAGCGCTTCGATGTCCCGTCGCAGCATCCGGACACAGAATGAGTGGAAAGTAGCGATGACCGGCTTGGCGATGGAGAATCCGCCCACCAACTTGTTCACGCGCTCGACCATTTCTGCTGCGGCTTTGTTGGTAAAGGTCATCGCCAGGATAGATTCGGGCATGACACTCAGATTCTCGATCAGATGGGCGATGCGATAGGTGATAACACGCGTCTTCCCGCTGCCCGCCCCCGCCAGAATGAGCACCGGGCCTTCCGTGGTTTCGACGGCTTCACGCTGCTGCGGATTGAGTTGATCGAGAAACGACAACTAGAAAGGCTCCGAGATCGCTGAATAGATTTTACAGGGGATTGGTAATTCATGATTGCGAAGAGCGCTCGGCCAAGGCAAGGCTTTGTTTTCCAGCGACCCTTCTGTAGCCTTGGCAGGTTTTTGAAGACTTTATTACATTGTCATTCCGAGGGCACCGAGGGATCTGCAGTTCGCGTCTTCTATTGGATTAGCTAGCACGCGAAAACCCAGACGGAAGCAGCTGAGGGAAATTTTGTGGTGTTATCTCATCCTGGCGGCTGACTGGAGAGCTTTGCACTCTTCGCAGGGGCATACATCGCGTAGAAATTGCCAGGAATAAATCCCTAACTCGTGTCCATCATTGAAATGAAACTTGATGGCGTACTTGCCCACGCCTTCCGCCGAGGTCGCCTTGACGGCCGGCTTGAACATGGGCAGCGCGCCCGGCGCCGTTTTAGGAGGGTCTCCGGGCTTCCGGCCACTCCTTGCACGCTCATCATCACAGAGAGCGCAGGGACAGGCATCGCGCAGAAATATGAACGAGTAGTGCGAACGATGGCCGTCCTTCCACTCAATCTCTACGCCCGATCCGGTCGTCAGGCCGACCTTGACCGACTTAGGATCCGCCGATGGCTCCATGATTTCAGTATCGCACAGGCACTGTCATGCTGAGCGAATCTGACCTCTCGCTTGCGAGAGGCCAGAGAAGTCGAAAGCCTGCCCTGAGCGCAGTCGAAGGGCATCCCTACCCCCTTTCTTCACTTCCTGAGCAGGGGTTCCTCGCTTCGCTCGGAATGACAGTGATGACGAAAATGCTCGACCTCTAAAGTTGTCCCTCGCCCCGCTGGTGAGAGCGCGGGGCCTCGGGATCACACCAGTGTGGAACGATCCGCCACCCAACCGGAAGAATTGGCTAAACGCGCTAAAATCCGGTAAAATCTATGCTTTACACTTCAATTTTGAACTGATCTGGAGCAGTCATGGCACAAGTTTGTGACGTCTGCGGCAAAGGGCCGCAATTTGGAAACGCCATCAGCCACGCGCACAACGTGAGCAAGCGGCGTTGGAATGTAAATCTTCGCCCGGTGCGGGCCAAGGTCAAGGGTGCTACCAAGCGGATGCGCGTCTGCACTTCCTGCCTGCGCAGCGGCAAAGTAGTCAAGGCCTAAGAGCAAGAAAACCACAAAGGACACTAAAGCCCACGAAGGAAATCTTTCGTTCTTCGCTTCGTGCGACTTAGTGCCCTTCGTGGTTAAAATCCTACTGCACGCCCATCAGTTCCACATCGAAGATTAGTGCTGCGCTCGGCGGTATGGCGCCGGGATAGCCGCGTTCTCCATAGGCGAGATCGGGAGGGATTTTCAGTTGCCGTTTGCCTCCCACCTTCATTCCGCCCACTCCTTCGTCCCAACCCTTGATCACTTCATGGGCGCCCAGAGTGAATTCAAAGGGCTTGCCGCCTATTGAGCTGTCAAATTTCTTACCATTGGTCAGCCAGCCGGTGTAATGAACCTGAACCGTCTGGCCCGCCGCCGGGCTTGGACCCGTTCCGACCTTGATCTCCCAGTATTCCAGCCCTGAAGGCGTCTTTGTGGGCTCGCCCGTCACCTTCGTGGGTCCGCTAGCAGGTGGAGCAGTCTTTTTCTTAACTGTGCTGCTCTGCGCAAAAGCAGTGGTAGCCGCAAGCACAAGGATGGCAATCAAAAGCATTTTGCTAAGCATTCATGCCCTCCAGATCCTTGGGTGCCAATTCCGCGTTGCATTGGGAACCGGCAAGCGACCTTGGATTCTACCCCACTAACCCGAATCCCAAACTGCAAAATCCTACGCCAGTGCGATCACGTCAATTTCCACCAGCACATCCTTAGGCAAACGGGCAACTTCCACGGTCGATCTGGCCGGCGGCGCGGATGAGAAGTATTTGCCATAGACTTCATTCATCGCCGCGAAGTCACCTATGTTCTTCAGAAACACGGTGGAGCGGACAACCTTCTCCAGTCCGCTTCCCGCTGCTTTCAGAATTCCGGCAAGGTTTTTCATCACGCGCTCAGTCTGCGCCGCTACATCGCCGCTGATGACCTGCTGACTAGTCGGATCAATCGCTACCTGTCCCGAGACAAACACAAATCCATTCGCCTTGATAGCCTGGGAGTAGGGGCCGATGGCCTGGGGCCCGTCTTTGGTGGAAATAACTTCGCGCATGAGAGATTCTCCGCCGCTAATTAACGATGTTCACGATGTTACCCCAAGTTACACCTTCGTAATCATCGCGCTTGCTCAGGATTCTCCTAAACTCCAATTACCGTGCCCACCACCACACCTACACCGACGACCTTCGCATCATCGGCAGAAACTGCGTCACATACCATGACCGCAGGTGCGCTTGGGCAGAGCCTCCTCAGCGGTTGCAGCACCTTGGACTAGTCCTGTGGGTGGGCCTTTCGATGCCAGTTGCTGGTTCTGTTTACTTCCTGCTTGGCGGTACTGCGCCAAGTGCACCAATGCAACAACAGTTTCGACTCATAGGAGCCTTGATAACGCAAGCAACCTCACTGACGGTGCTCTGGTACGTAATGTCTATGCAAGGCAAAACGTGGAAGGACATCGGATGGAAGCTTGAGTTCGCTGATGTCCCAAGGGCGCTGGGGCTTCTCGAGGTAGCCTATGTAGCCACCTACCTCTTCTTGGTTCCCCTCCAATACTGTTATAGGGCATACGCAGGACACTTTTTCGTGCCAAAGCCACTAAACTCAATGTTCGGATTTGGACTCTCTTCTCTGTCGATTGCGTTCATTTGTTTGAACCCATTCTTCGAGGAGTTGATCGTTCGCGCCTACACTATGTCGGAGGTCATGAATTTCGGCGGAAGCCGCGGACTAGCAGTCATCGTCAGCGTTGTTGCCCAGATGAGCTATCACCTATACCAAGGGCCAGCAAACGGGCTGGCACTGACATTTTTCTTCACGGTGTTTTCAATCTACTATGTACGAACCCGAAGAATCATCCCGGCGATTCTGGCTCACCTGTGTGTAGATATGTTGGGCCTCATCCGAGGGGCGTTCTAATCGCGTTGAGAAGCACTGGGCTCTGTCGCCTCGTACTGATTCGAGGATCGTTGACGCAACGGGCCACTTTCCATACTTTCAACGGAACACAGCGTGGCCTTCAGCCGCCATTACCTCTCACACTCTCTGCAGCCGCTGCACATCGTGCACGCCAGGAATCTTGCGCACGCCGTTGATGATGTTCTCCAGGTGCTTGAGGTCAGCGATATCGAGGATCACATCGACATTGGCTTGGCCGTTGGAGGTGCGGGCTTCGACGTTGCGGATGTTGGTCTGGGTGTCGCTGATGACCGCAGTGATCTGCTTCAACATGCCGAATCGGTCGTCGCAGTAGACGGTCAGCTTCACGGGGTAAGAGGTTGGTGTTTCATCATCACGAGACCATTCCACGTCGATCCGCCGCTCCGGTTCGTACATCAGATTCATCACATTGGGACAGTTGAGAGCGTGCACAGCCACGCCTTTGCCTCGCGTTACATAACCGACGACCGACTCGCCACGGATAGGATTACAACATCGGGCACGGTAAACGAGGAGGTCGCCATGTCCCTTGACCCGGATGGCGTTGTTGTTATGGTCTCCGCCGAAAACGCGCCGCACTACGCTGGCAATTCCGCCGGATTTCTCCCCCTCGCCTTCAGTGGCCGGCTCACTGGCCGCCGGAGCGAGCCGCGCCAACACTTGTCGCGCCGAGAATTTGCCATAACCAATGCCAGCCATCAAGTCATCAGGACGGCCTACGCCATAATCGGAAGCAATCTTTAGCAGCTCTTCGTCTTTGATTTCCTTGAGAGCGACCCTATACTTGCGCGCCTCCTTCTCAATCAGCTTGCGGCCGATTTCAATGGCGCGCTCGCGCTGGTGCAGGTTGAGCCAATGCTTGATCTTATTGCGGGCGCGCGATGATTTGGCAATTCCCAACCAATCCCGGCTCGGCTTGTGCCCCGGCTGGGTGAGGATCTCCACGATGTCGCCGCTATGCAACTTGAAGCGCAGCGGTACCATGCGCCCATTCACCTTCGCGCCGACGCAACTGTGGCCTACTTCGGTGTGAATCGAATAGGCAAAATCAATGGGCGAGGCGTCCCGGGGCAATACCACGACTTTGCCCTTGGGCGTAAAGGTGTAGACCTCCTCCGGGTACAGATCGATTTTCAGGGTTGAGAGGAACTCGCCGGGATCGGATACGTCGCGCTGCCATTCCACTACCTGCCGCAGCCACGCCAACCGCTGCTCATCCTGGGCTGAAACCGGACCGTCCTTGTATTTCCAGTGGGCGGCGATTCCCTCTTCTGCCATCTTGTGCATTTCTTCGGTGCGAATCTGCACCTCAAATGGCGTGCCTTCCTCCGAAATGACCGAAGTATGCAGCGACTGGTAAAAATTCGGCCGAGGCATGGCGATAAAGTCCTTGATTCGACCGGGCACAGGTCGCCACAGGTTGTGAATGATTCCCAGCACCGCGTAGCAGTCCTGCACAGACTCAGTGATTACCCGCATTGCATAAAGGTCGTATACCTGTTCCACGGCGATATGTTGCCGCTGCAGCTTCTTGTGGATGCTGTACAGGCGCTTGATCCGGCTCTCGACCTTCGCGGTAATTCCAGCCTCGTTCAGTTTGTCGTGGAATATCTGTTCCACGCGCCCCAGGAAAGCTTCTCCCGCCTTGCGTCGCGCTTCTACAGCTTCTTCCACTTGCTGGTAGGAAATCGGGTCAACGTAACGGAAGCCGAGGTCCTCCAGTTCGCCACGAATCTTGCCCATGCCCAACCGGTGGGCGATGGGGGCATAAATATCCAGTGTCTCCCTGGCGATCTTCTGCTGCCGCTCGGGCTGCAGATGTTCCAGCGTGCGCATATTGTGCAGGCGATCGGCCAGCTTTATCAGCACCACCCGGATGTCGTCCACCATCGCCAGCATCATCTTGCGCAGGTTCTCGGCCTGCTGCTCCTCGCGGGTAACGAAGTCAAGGGCACTAATCTTGGTGACGCCCTCCACGATGTGGGCCACCTGCTCACCAAACTCTTTACGGATATCTACCACCGTAACCGAAGTGTCCTCGACCGAGTCGTGCAGCAATCCGGCCGCGATGGCGACCGGGTCCATCTTCATTTCGGCCAAAACCAAAGCCACTTCCAGGGGATGCACCAGGTAAGGTTGTCCAGAGGCGCGGGTCTGGCCGGCGTGATGCTTCTGGGAGAATTCGTAAGCTTTGCGAATGAGTTCCAGATCGTCGTTGGGACGATTTTCCCGCATGCGCCGCATCAGTTCACGGTACTTGGTGACATGAAGCGCAGTGGTCGCGATCTGTTCGCGCAGAGTCGCCATGCTCGATTATATCCCCCAGCAAGAAGCCTCCGGGAAGGGTCACGCCTCCCGTAGGAGCGGGAAATCGGCCTTCTAATTCCATCTGGTACATTTGCTTGGTGGCCACGTTGGCGAGTTCGTCTCGAATTCTGGTTAGCGGAGTCTCGGGACCCATTGGCGCAGCCCTTCTGCCCTCACTGGCATCACGCGGATTCAACGTAACGCGCCTGGTTCGTGGCGCCGCATCTGGCAGTGGACAGGTCTCCTGGGAGCCAGCCCACCGACTGCCGCCAGAATCGGTCTCGGGCTTCGCGGCGGTCATCCACCTTGCCGGGGAATCGATCGTGGGCCGTTGGACTGAGGCAAAGAAGCAGCGCATTCTGGACAGCCGCCGGCTGGGAACCCGTCATTTAGCAGAGGCCTTGGCCAAGGCTTCGCGGCCGCCAGAGGTGCTGATTTCCGGATCCGCCATCGGGTACTATGGCAATCGGGGCGAGGATATTCTGGGCGAGGACAGCCCCTCCGGGAATGACTTTCTTGCCGAAGTGTGTCGCGAGTGGGAAGCTGCCACACAGCCGGCAGCGGCGGCAGGAATTCGCACCGCACAAATACGGCTCGGCGTGGTGCTGAGCGCAGATGGCGGCGCTTTGCAGAAGATGCTCTTGCCCTTCCGCCTCGGTCTGGGCGGCAAAATGGCTGACGGACGCCAGTGGTGGAGTTGGGTTCACGTCCGTGACGTGGTGGGAGCCATTCACCACGCACTAAAGAGCGACTTGCTGCAAGGGCCAGTCAACGTTGTTTCGCCCAGGCCGGCGACCAACGCTGAATTCAGCAAGACCCTAGCGTCGGTCCTGTCGCGTCCAGCCATTTTCCCAATGCCTGCATTTGCCGCGCGTCTGGCTTTCGGCGAGATGGCCGACGAACTCCTGCTCGCCAGTCAGCGCGTGGAGCCTGCCAAGCTGATCGCCAGTGGGTATCCCTTCCAATTTTCCGATCTGAAGAGGGCTCTGCAGGAGATCTTAAAGCGGTAGAAACCAAGGACCCGATCTAGATCCGTAGATACATTTTATCCCAGCCGGGCCTTGCTGAACGCTTCCACCCGCTCCCGCACGCTGAGCACATGCTTCGGCAGATTCAGACGGCTGCCTTCTTCGAGGACTGGAATGAGCTTGTCAAACGCTGGGCCAGAGTGCGAACCCATCACAACGATTCGTATGGGATGAAAAAGTTCTTTACCTTTCACATCGGTTTCGGCTTTCACCTCGCTAACGATTTTGTTGAACTCCTCGGCGGAAAGTTTGCCCACCTGGGCAGATTCATTCTCCAGTACCTTAACCGCGAACCTGTCCAGCACTGCTTTAGTCTGTGGCCATGCAAGAACTTCGGCGTTCTCGGGCGCGGCGAGGGCGGCCCTCGCGTCATAGCTAAAAATCGGAGAAGCTCGTTCCGGGAGCTGATCGAGGCGATCCACATAAGGTGCAAACAGTTCCGTGACTCTGGAGAACCAATCCAATAGGCTTTTCTCAACGAACACAGTCCGATCGGAGTTTGGCGGAGAAGTCGGATTCCTGTCCAGAACGCCTGACTTCGCAAAAAACTCCAACCCCAGGAAAGTCAGCCGTTGCAACTCGCATTGCTTGATGTAGTGCCGGTTCAGCCAGTACAGCTTCTCCATATCGAACACCGCCGGGGACGGCGTCACCCGTTCCAGGGAAAATTCCTTCACCAGCTCTTCCAGGCTGAAGATTTCGCGCGTGCCACCAGTCGGCGCCCAACCTAGCAGCGCTAGATAGTTCATCAGCGCCTCTGGCAGCACGCCCATGTCGCGGAAGTTGGCAATCGACGTCGCTCCGTGGCGCTTGGACAGCCGCTCGCGGTCACTGCCAAGAATCGTTGAAAGATGAGCGAATTCCGGGACCGGCCAGCCCAAAGCTTCGTACAGCGCAACTTGTTTTGGGGTATTGGAAAGATGATCGTCGCCGCGAATCACATGCGTGATCTTCATCAGCGCGTCGTCAATCACCACGACGTAGTTGTAGACGGGCATGCCGTTCGAGCGCAGAATGATGGGATCGCTCACCACTTCGTTCGAAAACTCCACATCCCCGTGCACAATGTCGTGAAACCGGATGGGATGCTCGGGAATTCTTAGCCGGATCGCTGCAGACTCGCCACCCGCCCTCCGCCGCTTGGCTTCGTCAGGATCAATCATCCGGCACTTGCCCGAGTAGATTTGTTGGCGGCTTTCTGCTTGGGCCCGATCACGCTCTTGCTGCAGTTCGTCTTCTGTGCAGAAACACAAGTACGCCTTGCCTTCGTCGAGCAGTCGCTCCCCGTATTCACGATAAACATCCAAACGGTCTGACTGGCGGTACGGCGCGTAGGGCCCGCCAACATCCGGCCCTTCGTCCCAGTCCAGTCCTAGCCACTTCAGGTCGTCGATCAGCTGATCTTCGAAGCGCGCCTCACTGCGCTCGACATCGGTATCCTCGATACGCAGCACCACGGCGCCGCGTTTTTGACGGGCAAAAAGCCAGTTAAAGAGAGCTGTGCGCGCGTTGCCAACGTGCAAATGGCCAGTCGGCGAAGGGGCAAAGCGCATTCTTATAGGAGAATTTGCAGTCACCAGGTGATGTTAGCAGGAGAGGTCGACGTGATTCATCAGGGACACGGTGGAGTGCTGCTTCCGTCCTTGTGCAACTCTTCGTTCAATTTTGCCAGCAACGCCGTCCGCTGCTCCGTACTCAATTCGCGCTGCAGCTCCTCAAGTGCCAAGGCGACAATGTGGTAGTGATGAGCGCCGCAGTACTTCGGATCCGATGTCACATCCAGCCACACCTTGTGCATGAGTTCCAGATCCTGGGGACGCATGCGTGGCGTGTGCGGCCCCAGTGGATATTCGCGGATGGTGCCGTCGGGCAAATGGACTTCCAGCGTGATCCGTGGCCGCGGTTCCGGTAGCTTCTCCCATGCGTCTCCAGTCCGTTTAGCCTGCTCATCCGCGGTAAGTTTATTGGAGAGGCCGCACACAATCCGGCTTGAATCCAGCCGCTGTGCGGTCAAAACGATCGCATCAAACACATCGCTCCCAGGGACCACGAGCAATGAGACTGGCCTGCCTTCCTTTTCGGCCGCGGCGACGGCAGCGGTAAACAGTTCCTGCTCGTAGTGGTCGAAAATTTCGCCGGCGTCGAGTTCGGCGCTACCAGTGAAGGAGTGTTCCCGATGGTAGAGCCGCACCGTCATCACCACCACGTCCTGTCGGGTGGTGTCGGTGCGCCGCAGGACCTCGCGGAGGTAATAAAGATTCTTCGGATCGCGAACTGCAACCAGAATACTCCCCGGCCGCGCTCCTAGAGCGCCGCTGCCCAGTTCCTGGTTCCCGTAGACGCGGAATTGGTCCAAGTTCTCCGGTTTGCCGTGCCGCGCTTTGGTCACCCGATGTTCAGAGTAGGAAAAAAGACCAAAGAAAATCAGGCTGAATGTAACTCCGGCAATAGTCGCCTCCGACTTTGTGAGCAAGTTCACCAAGGCGGTCGTCAACAGTACAGCGGAGATCAGGATCAGTCCAATCGGTACTTCGCGTCCTCCCACGTGAAAATTGCCTGGTACCTTCCATTGGCGATTTCCGGGCTCGGTATAGCGCAGGACCAATACCGCTAAGGACTTCAGGGCGAAACTCCAGATCACGCCGAACGCATAGAGACCCGCTAGGACGAACACATTGCCGCGGCTGGCAATGATGGTCAACAACTGCATGCCGACAATTAGGTTGATGATGCGGTAGCTGGTGCCGTAGCGCGGGTGCGGCTTCTGAAAAGCGTCAGTCAGAACGCCGTCCTCCGCCACCCGGTTCAGCACCCCGTTAGCGCCTACGATGGAGGTGTTCTGAGCGCCTGCCAGAATCAGGACCCCCACCAGTACGACGAAACCGTGGAATGCCACCTTGGCCCAGGTTGGACCCGCAAGGTACAAAGTGATGCCGCCAATTAAATTGGCAAAGTATTCCGGCCTCACCTTGTCCGGAATCATCATGACCGCAAAGAAGGAAACCAGCGAAGTAAACAGCAGGCTGTAAATGAAGATCACCAAGCCCGTCTTTTCCAGATTCTTCAGCTTGGGATGTTCGATCTCACGATTGACCTGGGCCAGCGTTTCTTCCCCGCTCATGGCTAGGACTGAATGGCCAAAACCCACGAACAGGATGATCAACGTCAGATGACTGATCCAAGTCCCATTTAGCCAGCCCAAAGATTCCTTGTTGAGAAGAACCACTCCTGGGTGCAGGGGATTCGGGGGTAGCTGGATCGTCGGGCCGCGGAAAATTGTGAACACACACCACAGAATTAGCAACACCACCATCACGGTGGTAATCACCATGATCTGTACGGCCTTCTCGCTGGATTCGTGGATGCCCTGCACGTTTTTTCGCCAGAAATAAAGCACGACTAGCACCCCGAACACTGCCGCAAAGCTGTTCTCGGGAAAATTCGGAAAAGGGTGGTGGAGATAGCGACCGATGTCCTCGATAAATCCCGCCAGGTACTGGCCCGCCGAAACCGCACTGATGGGCCCGGTCAGTACATAATCAAAGAGCAGGGCTGAGACTGAAAACTTGGCCAGCGTACCGCCCATGGCCTCCTTGACCACGCGGTACACGCCGCCGCGTACGAACATGCTGCTGGACTCGATATAGAGCGCGCGGACGGCGTAGCTGAACAGCATCACCGCCAGGATGAACCAGGGTGCGCTCTTGCCAATGACCTTTTCGGCATCGCCGCCTGCGTAGTAAGCGGACGACGCCAGATCTGACAGCACGATCGCCGCCGCCCGCCAGAAAGATATGAACGTCAGCATCACCGTGGTGGCGACGAAGACTTTGACGGCCGGGCGCTTGACGTTCTGAATGGATGAAGACATGATTTGCGCTAGAAGGGCGCAAACTTAAAAATTTAACATATCGGTGGAGAGAAAGCTTGCAGAGTGGCGTCCATCACTCTTTCGGCGCCATGTAGGTATGGGTGATACGGTCGTGCCAACAGAGCCGATCTTCGTCGAGGAAGCACCAGGCGTAGCCCAATCCCAACGAAACTCCAGAGAGGACCGAGGCGAGCACTCGCCAACGGCGGAGTCGACGGGGAGCAGTCGTACCGTCGAACCGGCGGAGCTGCAGGCCGGCCAACTTCAACCCAGGACTTATTCCGCTATACACCAAGAGCAGGTATTGGTAGGCGACCCAAAAGAGTCCTATGAGTACCAGCGCCGTGCCTACCGCTGGTTGTAATGCCGGTACTTGCCTGGTGAGCCTCAGGAAAATGTAGACGAATACTGCGACAGCGCAAGCTACAAGCACACCATCGATCGCAACCGCCGCGAGGCGCCGCGACATAGAAGCTGACTGCAGCGGCATCTCAAATCCAGGTCGCTTTTCGCACGGTGGTTGTTCGGCCGGTTCAATCAGAATACCCCCCAACGCGGGTGGCGTAGGGACGACCTCCGGCGCCTCCAGAATGCGTGGATGATCGAGCATAGGCTCGGCCAGCTCGTCGAAACGGCTCGGAGCCGCGGATGAGCGTGGAAATTCAATGATCTTCGCAGGCGTCTCCGCGCCTACGGCCGATTTGAAGGCAGGACGGGTGCGGTGAGCACTCTGAACTGCAACCGGTGGCTCGACTAGGCTGGATGGGGTGACTCCCACCTCCTGATCCTCTTCGAATTTCAAGCGCAGCGAGGGATAGCGCGGTGCCCGTGGTCGGCGCCGGGCACGGTAGTTGTTCAACCGGGCGGCCACTTCCTGTCGCCAGCGCTCGGGGTTTCCTTCTTCTTGGAGGCCCCCTTGCGCAGGGGGCGCTGTTGACTTTTTTGCAGGCTCCGCTGATTTGTCAGCCTGCGCTGTCGTGATGAGATCTTGGGTATCAAGCTCGGCCGACGGTACCCCGTTCTGGGATTCGACACTGTATTGAATCGAGGCATCCCCTTTCCGCCCCGTTATTGTTGTCGCATCAGTTTCGGTTTCTCCTTCTACCACAAACCGAGGCTGTGGGCCCTGTTCCAGGCTGGCACTGAATTGCTGTTCGCTGGCATCGTATGCTTCTGGGTCGATCAGCGTGGAAGGACGCGTGCTGACACCCGCTACAACATCGGGTTCAAACCTGGATCTCATGGTGGGACGAGTTGGCGCGCGATCTTGCGAATTCCCGATGACGGGCCCGCACACGATTCCTTATCACGGCGGCCTTGGTTTGTCATCTGCTACTGGCGCCTTCATTAGTTACCAGCCGGTTGCCTTTCTCCCAACTACTATTGATCTCGCGCAAATCGGTAAGGCGATGCCCGCAACGCGCAAACCCACTGTATTAGAATGAACTTGTGTCCGTGCCCGAACATCTCGCCTCAAAGCAGGCTACGCTGGACGCGCGGCTTCGAGCCATGGGTCGCACTCTCATCGCTTACTCCGGAGGAGTGGACTCCGGATTCCTGGCGTGGGTTGCCCACCAGTCGCTGGGGACCGGCATGCTGGCAGTGATCGCTGATTCGCCCAGCCTAGCCCGCACCCATTTGGCTGACGCAATTGCCTTTGCTCACGAACATGAGATTCCGCTGGAGGTCATTAGCACCGCCGAACTCGACCGTCCGGAATACACCCGTAACGATGCTTTCCGTTGCTTCCATTGCAAAGATGAGCTATTCAATGTGATGGAGGAGGTTCGCCGCGGACGCAGTTTCGATCTCATCGCCTACGGCGTCAACCTGGATGATCAGGGCGACTTCCGCCCCGGTCAACTTGCCGCTGAACAGCACCGGGTCGCGGCGCCTCTACGAGACGCCGGTTTGACCAAGGCCGACGTTCGAGAACTCGCGCGCGCGGCCGGCTTACGCATCTGGGACAAAGCCGCTTCGGCATGCTTATCGTCACGCGTTGAGTACGGACGTCCCGTCACTCGCGAGATTCTAGGGATCGTCGAGCAGGGAGAAGATGCTCTTCGGGGTCTTGGGTTCCGTCAGTTCCGGGTCCGTCACCATGGCGACATCGTACGGATCGAGATCGCGCGCGATGAGCTGCCCCTTGCGTTAACTCCGCAAAAGGCCACTGAGTTTACTCAGATCTTCAAGGCCCTGGGCTTTAAGTTTGTGACCCTCGACCTCGAAGGTTTCCGCTCCGGCTCCATGAACACCCTGCTGCCACCCGCCCTGCTTACGCGCAGCCGCAAGTCTGGCAGCTGAAATTGATCGCGCGGAATGCGGTCACAACCCGCATGGTCAGGCCCTTCGTCGCGCTCGCTATGAGATAATCTTGTTTTGCCACACAAATGTATAGGCGGTTTATAGTGACGCTTTTGCGACGTTCCGCTGTTGTGATCCTGCTCATTTGCCTGGGTTGTTCAGCTGAATCGGCGCCACCGGACGTTACCAAACGGATCGAACGACATGTGCGTGCCTATTACAACGTTCCGCCCAACGTCAATGTCACGATCAGCCCTCTAAAAGCCAGCGACTTCCCGAATTACGACACTCTGACCATCACCTTCGACAGCGGGACCAAGAAGCAGAATTACGATTTCCTGCTTTCCAAAGACGGTCAGACACTGATTCGCATGACTAAACTCGACCTCACCAAAGATCCTTACGCCGAAGTCATGAAGAAAATTGATGTAAGTGGGCGACCGACTCGCGGCAACAAGGATGCCAAGGTGGTCGCGG
>Ga0210384_10001136_pt1 | contig 37518 bp, 34 predicted proteins | sample IncBWH2MmetaG_FD_160574 | JGI IMG/M metagenome (GOLD analysis project Ga0210384, IMG submission 160574) | Forest soil microbial communities from Barre Woods Harvard Forest LTER site, Petersham, Massachusetts, United States - Inc-BW-H-2-M | ecosystem: Environmental > Terrestrial > Soil >...
CCCAAGCTGGTCGCCTTGATCGCCGTCGCTCGCAAGCTGCTCACAATCCTCAACGCCATGCTCAGGACCAAAACGCCATGGCAACCCGCTTGACAGCCAACACAGTCGCTCACCCCAACCCTCTCCCCAACGCGAGAGGGAGCGCACTTTCGCCGAGGTTACAGTTTGGCCTGACTTCATCACGCTTAACGGACGCGCTACGCCGAAATCGCCTTCGCCGACTGGACCTGATTGCGCAGCATGAATTTCTGGATCTTGCCGGTTGAAGTTTTGGGGATGGGACCGAAGACCACCGCCTTTGGCGTCTTGAAACCGGGCAACTGCTCGCGGCAAAAGGCGATGATCTCGGCTTCCGTCGCTGTCGCATTCGGCTTCAGTTCGACGAAGGCGCAGGGCACCTCACCCCATTTGCCGTCCGGCTTGGCGACCACGGCCGCAAACAGTATGGCGGGGTGCTTGTAGAGCACATCCTCGACCTCGACTGATGAGATGTTCTCTCCGCCGGAGATGATGATGTCCTTTGAGCGGTCCTTGATGATGACATAGCCATGCTCATCGAGCACGCCGAGGTCGCCGGTGTGAAACCAGCCACCGGCAAAGGCCTCGTTCGTCGCCTTTTCGTTCCTGAGATAGCCCTTCATCACGATATTGCCACGGAACATCACCTCACCGATAGTTTCGCCGTCGCGTGGCACCTCGCGCATCGTTTCGGGATCGATCACGGTCACCGCTTCCTCAAGCGGGTAGGACACACCCTGCCTGCGCTTGAGCTGCGCGCGTTGATCGGCGGGCAGGTCGTCCCAGCCTGGCTGCTCGGCGCAGACCGAAGCGGGGCCGTAGACTTCGGTCAGGCCGTAGACATGCGTCAACTTGATGCCGATGCTTTCGGCGCCTTCGAGCACGGCCACAGGCGGTGCGGCGCCTGCGATCAGTCCGACCACGGATCGGGCGGCGGATTTCTTCGGCGCATCCGGCGCATTGATCAGCGTATTGTAGACGATTGGCGCGCCGCACATGTGGGTGACGCCGTGCTTTGCGATCAATTCAAAAATCATGCTGGGATCGACCTTGCGCAGGCAGACATTGATGCCGGCCGCGGCCGCAACGGTCCACGGGAAGCACCAGCCGTTGCAATGAAACATCGGCAGCGTCCAGAGGTACACCGGATGCTGACCGAGATTGGCGGCGAGAATGTTGCTCACTGCGTTGAGATAGGCGCCGCGATGGTGCGTGACGACGCCCTTGGGATTGCCCGTCGTGCCCGAGGTGTAACTCAGCGCAATCGCGTCCCACTCATCCTGCGGCGGGCGCGCGATGAAATTTTCGTCGCCTTTTGCCAGCGCTTCTTCATATTCGATCTCGCCGATCCGCTTTCCGCCGGCAAAGGCCTTGTCGTCGACGTCGATGACAAAGGGTTTGCGACCCTTCATCAGGCCCAGCGCCTCCACGATTACCGTCGAAAATTCCGGATCCACCAAAAGGATCCTGGCGCCGCCGTGATCAAGCTGGAAGGCAATCGACGCCGCATCGAGCCGGATGTTCAGTGCGTTGAGCACGGCGCCTGACATCGGAACGGCGAAGTGCAGTTCGTTCATCGCCGGGATGTTGGGCAGCATCGCCGCCACCGTGTCGCCGTAGCCGATGTTTTGGCCTGCGAGCCAGGAGGCGAACCGTCGGCAGCGCGCATAGGTCTCTGACCACGTGAAGACGCGGCCGTCGTAAACCGTGCTGGTGTGATCGCCATAGACCGCCGCCGTGCGTGCGAGAAAGCTCAGCGGCGTCAAGGCCACGAAATTGGCCGGCGTTTTGTCCAGGCCGATGTTGTACTGGTTTGGCTCGCCGCCCATCGGTTCACCTTCCTTTTGAATAACTCAGAGGAACCCGATAGAGATCCACGGAAAAATCGCGACAATGATCAGACCGGCCATCAGGGCCAAAAGATAGCCCCAAATCGCGCGGATGCCTCGGCCGGGTCCGCGCGCCCGATGGCGCAAGCCGCATAATAGCCGACTCCAAACGGCGGGGGCGAACAATCCGATGCCCATCGCAAGGATGATAATCATCGCGTAATGGACCTCGAGGACGCCGACGGCGCGGCGGTCGCGTTCCGCCGCGTAACGATCTCGGCGACGACGAGCAATGCCGCCGGAATTTCGACGAGAAGCCCAATCGATGATTCCTGCTTTCAAGGGAAAGCCTCGCGAAACGGCTTTTCGACTTCGAGCGCAGCGACGCAAGGCCCGGCGACCTTAGGCCCAAGGATGCCCGTACAACACCGCCGGATCGGGCCAGGGCGAATGCGCCGAACCCAGAGGCGGATCGGTGTGTCGTTACGGAGATCAAATCCTTCAAGCGGGCGGGCTTTCAGCGTCACCCATGAACCATCGTCCTCATCACGGGCAAACGAGCGCCAACCGTGTCCTAAACATAAATTTCGAATGCAAGTGTATGATATGACGCATAATAAAATAATTCCATAATATACCTTATGCGAATTCTAGGTTGTCGCTCATCCCCGTCACCAAGTCCAGGAACGCGTCCATTTCGGGTGGAAAACAATTCGGGCCCTGCTGCGTTGGAGCCAGCGTTTTCAGGAGCAGCGTTGATGCTCGGGCACGATGTAGATCGTGCTTTGAACTTGGGAATGGCGCAGTCGACGTCAGCGCGTTGGCGCGCAGTAATAGCAAGGCGCCGGCGCGGGCAGTGAATTGGCCAACAGGCACCAGAGCCTTGCACTCACGCCTCCCCGTCCCTCGGCCCGCACCCCACGCCCTGCTCCGACGCTGGTCTGCTATCGGGAGAGACCTGGTGATCGGACCACCGAACGCGGGTACGATCCTGGATCTCGACGCTCACACGGGCCGTTTGCGGCGTGGAGTACGAGCAGAACCGCAGAGCCGCCGCTTTCGGCAGTCATCGACGCAAATGGGAGGGACCAATGTCAGATCAGGTCAATCCGGATCGCCGCCGTTTTGTCGGGACCGCCGCGATGACGCTCGCCACGGCCGCCTTGAACAGCACTGTCGCGGCGCAACCGGCCAGGAAGGTGCTGGATACGGCCGCCTTCAAGGCAGGGACGAATACGTCATTTCAATCGTTGAAGCAGATTGATGCCGGCCTTCTCAACGTCGGTTTTGCCGAAGCTGGCCCAGCCGGCGGCGAACCGGTCATCCTGCTGCACGGCTGGCCCTACGACATCTACAGCTTTGTCGATGTCGCGCCGTTACTGGCATCGGCCAATTATCGCGTCATCGTGCCATATCTGCGAGGTTATGGCACCACGCGTTTCCTCTCCGACTCGATGATCCGCAACGGCCAACCTTCGGCGCTCGCGCTCGATACGATCGAGTTGATGAATGCGCTTGGAATCGAGAAGGCAACGCTGGCCGGATTCGATTGGGGGGCCCGGAGCGCCGATATCATGGCCGCGCTCTGGCCGGAGCGCTGCAAGGCGCTGGTTTCCGTCAGCGGCTATCTGATCGGAAACCAGCAGGCCGGCAAGATGCCGCTGCCGCCCGAGGCCGAGTTGCAATGGTGGTATCAATTCTACTTCGCGACCGAACGCGGCCGCGCCGGCTATGACAAGTATCGCCGCGAGTTCTCGAAACTGATCTGGCGGCTCGCCTCGCCCAAATGGAATTTCGACGACGCCACCTTCGATCGCAGCGCGAAAGCCTTTGATAATCCCGACCACGTCGCGATCGTGATTCATAATTATCGATGGCGGCTTGGCCTGGCCGAGGGCGAAGCGAGATATGACGACCTTGAAAAGAAGCTCGCCCAGGGCCCGGTCATTGCCGTCCCGACCATCACCATGGAGGGCGACGCCAATGGCGCTCCGCACGCGGAGCCTTCCGCCTATGCCAAAATGTTCACAGGCAAATATTCGCACCGGACCATTGATGGCGGCATTGGACACAATCTGCCCCAGGAGGCGCCGCAAGCCTTTGCGCAAGCGGTTGTCGATGTCATGGCTCAAGGCTGACCCAACGACCTCACCAACCGGCCGCGTGCAGATCGCAAGCCAGCCTGCCCTCCAATCAGGGAGAACGAATATGCGAAAGCTGCTGATCTATGTGGTGCTTGCGATCGTCGTGCTACTGGCGATCGCGCAGTTTGGTCCGTCGCTCGTTTTCGGCAGCGGGATCTATGATGGCAAACACATCCAGCCGCCCGCGCATCGAGACGCAAAGGCGTGAGCAGTTGGCTTGCGCGAGGGGGATCGGAACAAAAGGCCCCCGAAACGGGGGCCTTTTCTTAAACAGCGTCCTTGGCGGCTTTGACTGGCCTTGCCCGAACGATTTTGCGGGCGGGCTTGGCTTTGAACATCATCTCCTCGCCCGTGAACGGGTTGGTGCCCTTTCGCGCCTTGGTCGCCGGCTTCTTGATGACGACGAATTTGGCGAAGCCCGGAACGAGAAAGACGCCGGTCTTCTTCAGCTCCTTGTGGCCGACGTCGACCAGGGACTCCATGACGTTCTTGACGTCACGCTTGGATAGCTCGGTAGCTGTCGCGATTCGCTCAACGAGTTGCGATTTGGAAAGTTGAGTAGCCATTTTGTCTCCTTCGATTCGTGGCCAAGACACAATAGACGAGCGTATTAACCTGCAAGAGCCTTCTGCAAAGCTTATTTCAGAATCCGGGCGACCTATCCACCGTTCGAGGCTCGTTTTTCCGGGATTTTAAGGGGTTTTTTTGAGGTAGGACCCCTGCACACCCTTATTTTAAGGGGTGGAGCGAAGGTCGGGAGTTGGGCACCCCTCCCCTGAACACACTCTCACAGCCTGTCACCCGGAGCGCAATGGGGCTGCCGCCGGCGGGTTTTTCCGCTGTTTTTGCAGTGTGATTTCAGCGCATCCGACTGCTCGCCAGCAGAGCAACGTCACTGTCGACGCCCATTGGCGGGGACCCTTGCCGCAGTTGTCGCCCGCAAGCTTATCAACCGGACGTCACAAATCGTTCGTACCGTTGTGACGCAACTCTGAAAGTTTCCGCGCGGCGATTTCCGTCGCCGTTCGCATGACGAGCTCAGACTGCTTTTTGAGGGGATAAGAGGGATAAGATGAGAAGCAACAAAATGAGAGACACCATAAGGAAGAGTCTGCTTTCCACTGCTGCGATGTTTGCCGTCGCTACGATCGCCTCGATCGGTCCGGTGGCTGCAGACAAGGACGATCACGGCACCAACCCGAACAAGCTGAAGACCGCGACCCCGATCAAGCACCTCGTCGTGATCTTCAACGAGAACCGCTCGTTCGATCATTACTTCGGCACCTATCCGAATGCGCTCAATCCGGAAGGCGAGCCCCGGTTCGAGCCGGCCAAGGACACACCCACCGACATCAACAACCTGCTGTCGAATCCGTCGCTGCTGACCAACAATCCGAACCTGAACCCTGGCAATGGCGTCGGTGCTTCGAACCCCTTCCGCCTCGACCGGACGCAGGCCAACACCAGGTCCCAGAACCACGCCTATACGCCGGAGCAGCTCGCCTCTGACGGCGGCAAAATGGACCTTTTCCCGGCCTGGACTGGCGCCGGCACCGCTGGCGGCGCCGGCGCGTTCGGCACCACGGCTCAGGTGATGGGTATTTTCGACGGCAACACCGTCACCGCATTCTGGAACTACGCCCAGAACTACGCGATGAGCGACAATATGTGGGGTGATACCTTTGGTCCGTCGACACCCGGCCTGCTCAACATGTTCGCCGGCCAGACCAACGGAATCGTGGTGGGTGCTGGCAACAGCTCGAATGCACTCCCCGACGGGCAGGGTGGCGTCACCTTGATCGGCGACATCGATCCGACCTTCGACGTGTGCTCGAGCAAGACCAGCAATGTCTCCTTGGCCGCCAAGAACATCGGCGATCTCCCCAACACTGCCAATGTTCCGTGGGGTTCGTTCTATGGTGGCTTTAACCTGCAAACCGTCAACGCCAACGGCACCAGCGGTTGCGCGCGCAGCACGGTGAGCCCGGTGATCGGCGTTGCCATCCCCGACTACATCCCGCACCACATCTGGAACCAGTACTTCACGTCGACGGCAAACCCGAACCACCTGCGTCCGACCTCGACGAAAGCGATTGGTCACACCTTGGTTCCCGGCACCAACACCGTCGACCCGGCCAATCACAACTACGACCTCGATGATTTCTTCACCGCGGTCGGTTCTGGCAACTTCCCTGCCGTGTCCTTCATCAAGCTGGCGGCCTTCCAGGACGAGCATCCGGGCAACTCCGACCCGCTCGATGCGCGGACCGGCGTGGTCAACCTGATCAACTTCCTGCAGGGGCAGCCGGATTGGGAGTCCACCGCTGTGATCATCACTTACGACGACTCGGACGGCTGGTATGACCATGCGTTCGTGCCGCCCGCCCATGGCTCGTTCTCGACGGCGACCCAGAACGTCCGCAACAACGGCGGGCCGGCGATCCCGGTCGCGGCCGACGAGTTGAACGGCACCGGTGTGTGCGGCGTTCCGGGTACTGCTCCCAACGGCGTCAAGGGTCTGCCGGTCAATGGTCGCTGCGGCGTGGGTCCGCGTCTGCCGTTGCTGGTGATCTCACCCTGGGCCAAGAAGAACCATGTCGACCACACGTTCGTTACACAGGCCTCGGTCCCGCAATTCATCGAGGACAACTGGCTGGATGGTGAGCGTCTCGGTGGTGGCTCCTTCGATGCCACGACCGGTTCGATCATGAGCTTGTTCGACTTCAAAAAGAAGAACAACGTCAAGCTGATCCTCTCTCCGGACACGGGCGAGGTCGTCGAGAAGTCCAAGTGAGCTTAAGCAAGTGAGCTAAGTCAGGATGTTACATCGCACGATTGTGTGGTCCCTCGGCGCCGGCCTTCTGGCCGGCGCCGTCTTTGCAGCCGACCAGCCCAAAAGTTTGCCCGGCGAAAATCCAACGCCGATTCATTTGATCCGACGTCCCGCCCTGCCGTTGTCCGCGATGGCGAAGCTCGGCCGCGACATATTTTTTGACGCGAGCCTGTCGTCGTCGGGCAAGATTTCCTGCGCCTCCTGTCACAGTCCGGATCATGCCTATGGTCCCCCGAACGACGGTCCCGTGATGCTCGGCGGCCCTGACCTGACGCAACCCGGGATACGCGCTGTCCCCTCCTTGACCTATTTGGAGCGCCAGCCGGATTTCAGCATCGGTCCCGAAAAGGAAGACGAGAACGAGAATATCAACCTGGCCCAACAGGCCGAGGCCGGCAAGAGCACCGTGCGCGTGGAGAAGAGCGCGAGCCAGACGGCGCAGAGCGAAAATATCGTGCCGCAAGGCGGTCTGTTCTGGGACGGCCGTGCCGACACCCTGCAAATGCAGGCGGCAGGCCCCCTGCTCGACCGGCGCGAGATGGACGGGGGCAGTATCGAGATCATTGCCGAGAAACTGCGCCATGCGACCTACGCCGGCAAGTTCGCGGTATTGTTTGGCGAGAACATTTACAAGAACACCAATCTACTCGTCGCCGAAGCGACCTTCGCCGTCGGCCGCTACCAGATCGAGGAGCCGAGCTTTCACCGCTACACCAGCAAGTATGATTACTGGCTTGAGGGCAAGGTGCGCCTGAGCGAGAGCGAAATGCGTGGCCTTCGCCTGTTCAATGATCCGGAAAAAGCCAATTGCGCCGGTTGCCATACGTCCAAGCCAAGCCGCGATGGATATCCCCCGCTGTTTACCGATTTCCAGTACGAAGCCTTGGGCGCGCCGCGCAACCACGCGATCGAAGATAACAAAAATCCGCAGCATTTCGATCTCGGGGTATGTGGGCCCATTCGCACCGACATCGCCGACCAGACGCAATTTTGCGGCATGTTCAAGACGCCGACCTTGCGCAACACCGCCATACGCCGCGCCTTCTTCCACAACGGCGTGTTTCGCACATTGCAGGAAGTGATGGATTTCTACAATTTCCGCGACACCAATCCCGAGAAAGTCTATCCGCGCGCGGCCGACGGGACGGTGCAGAAATACGACGACATTCCACTGCACTATCACGCCAATGTCGACGTCAGCGATCCACCCTTCAACCGGCATCTCGGCGATGCGCCGGCAATGACGGCACAGGACGAAGCCGACATCATTGAATTCCTGAAGACCCTGAACGACGGATACGAGCCGGCCACGCTCGCTTCACCGAACTGACACAATCGTTGTGCTGCCGTCGAGAAGCGGACCATCGCCCTGAACGAATGGTCGGTTCCAGCACTCGCCTTTCCCGCCCGGCTCTTCTTTCCACAACTTCCTTTGGTCGATCGATCGGGGAATTTGCACGTGCAATTTTGCCGTCATGCGCCTGAAACAGGCAACCGGCAGAGTTTATGCGGCTCACGCCACATACACCAAAAAAACGCGGAGATAAGTATGTTCTTGAAACAGATGGCCCTTGGCATGTTGGCCGGGGTAGCTCTCAATGCGTCCGCCCAGGCGGCGGACATCGATCATGTGCTTCTGATCAGCGTCGACGGTCTCCATGCGCTCGACGTTGCAAATTTCGTAGAGGCTCATCCAAATTCCGCAATGGCCGAATTGACCGGCCATGCCGTTACGTTTTCCAATGCCCGCATTCCCTTTAACTCCGACTCTTTTCCAGGTCTGCTGGCGCTCGTCACCGGCGGCTCGCCGATTACTACCGGCCTATTTTATGACGTGAGTTACGATCGCACCTTCTTCGATCCGGCCAACACCACCTGCAAAGGCGCGCCCGGCAATTTCATGGTCTTCGATGAGACGATCGATTTGTACAATGGCGCTGTCTCGCAGAACGTGATCGACCCGACCAAGTTGCCGCGGCGGCTTCTGAACGGCCAATGCGTCCCGGTATTTCCGCATCAGGCCATCAAGACCAATACGATCTTCGAAGTCGTCAAAGCCAAGGGCGGCCGCACCGCGTGGGCGGACAAGCATCCGGCCTACGATCTGGTCAACGGTCCATCGGGGAAAGGCGTGGATGATCTCTTTACGCCGGAAATCACCAACGCTCCTCCGCCCCCCGCGGTTGGGTTCGACGCTACAGTCAGCGTCGATTGCACGGTAGCCAACGACGCGTTGAAGGTGACGGCCATCATCAACGAAATCAATGGACTCACCCATGACGGCAGGCCCGCTGGCGGAGCCCCCGCGGTCTTCGGCATGAACTTCCAGGCGGTCAGCGTCGGACAGAAACTCGCAAAGGACAATTCCGACGGCAGCTGCCCGCAAAGCACTCATAGTGGCCAGCCTGGCGGCTATGTCGACGGCCGGGGCACACCGAGCGCGGTGCTCGCCTTCGGTCTGCAGAAGACCGATGAGGCGCTCGGCGATATGATCAAGGCGCTCAAGAACCGTGGCATCTTCAACTCCACGCTGTTCATTGTCAGCGCCAAGCATGGGCAGTCGCCGATCAACCCGGCCAAAGTCACCAAGCCCGGACATTTCGCCGATCTCGTAGCGTCACTTCCGGATTCCGGCACCGACCCTGGCGCCCAGGCCATTCTCAGCGCCGGAAATTGCCCGACCGGCTCCTGCGGTTTCATCCAGGATGACGACGTCGCGCTGGTCTGGCTGGGCGATCAGAGCAAAACGCAAGCTGCCGTCGATTATCTGAACAAGAACGCCAAGGCCTTGTTCATTGAAGATGCGCTTGCCGGCGATGAAATCGAGCTGAAACTGAACAGCCCGAAACACGATAGCCGCACCCCCGATATTTTCGTGCAGCCGATTTATGGCACGATCTACACGACGTCGGGCAAGAAGAATGCCGAACATGGCGGCATGAGCTTCGCCGACGTCAATGTGGGGCTGGTCGTGTCCAACCCACGCCTGCAAGCGACGACGATCAAAACTCCGGTTCTCACCTCCCAGGTCGCGCCGACGATCCTGCGTGCGCTCGGTATCGATCCGGATGAGCTGAACTCGGTGCGCGTCGAGCACACGACCGTGCTGCCCGGCTTGTTCGATAAGGATTGAGTTCATCCCAGGAGAGTAAAAAGGGCACCGCACTGCGGTGCCCTTTCCGCTTTGCCCGCGCTTTGCCCGATTGCTCGGCAAAGCCAATTCGACCGGAGCGGCTCCTTCGAGGCAAATCGACGATGACTTTGGCCGGCTTCGTTCCTCTGCTAGATTGATCGAGCCTCTCTGTCGCCGGATCAGCTACGCGCTATGGTTATCGCTGCATCGTTTGGATTGCTGTGCCTGCTCAGCGCGATCCTTGCCTGGATCGACATTCGTCACGGAATCATTCCGGACTGGCTGAACCTCGCGATCGCGGGTCTTGGTTTATCGACGGCCTTCTTGACCGGTGGCCCCTCCTCCGGTTTGGAGGCGGCCTGCGAGGGCGCAGTGATCGGCGCGATTTTCTGGCTGCTGAGACGGCTCTACTTCACTTTCAGAAAAGTCCAGGGCCTCGGCCTGGGCGATGTCAAATTCCTGGCGGCAGCCGGAACCTGGGTGGGCGTCACGGGTCTTCCCGTGCTGCTGCTCGTTGCCACGCTGACGGCGCTGATCTGCGCCGGTGTCATGCAGCTGGCCGGGCGGCAATTGAACAGCCAAACGTCCCTGTCATTCGGCCCGTTTCTGGCGATCGGCCTGTTGTTCGCGCTGGGTCTGCAGCAACACTGGAGTTGTTGTTGAGGAAGCCGGCCGAACCAATTGAAATTCGGTATTTGCCTGGCCCGTTATAGCGTTTTCGAGCGAAGTGGATACCGGTTCGCGTGAAGAAAACGCGTCAAAACAAAAGATTAGAGCCTCGGTTCTGATTCAATCAGAACCGAAAAGGCTCTAGCGCCCTGCCCGGTCGGGCCGCGAGTCGGAAGACCGCAGCCTCGGGATGCTTGATGGGATGATCGGCGACCCCGGCGCCGCTTCGCCCGATGGCTGCCCTAATCCCGGCTGTGGCAGCACCAGCCTGACGACCTGTTGGTCTTTCTCCAGCGCCGTTTCGCGCCCCTGCACCGATCGCAGCTTCCAGCCCTGAAATTCCTCGCCGACCTTCAGCCGGATGACCGTCTTGTTCGCCTGATCGAGGAATATTCCGAACCCCTCCTCGTCGCCCGCGATGGTACCGACCAGGCTGAGTTGTGGACGCTCCGGCTCCTTTGGCTTCGGCACGGCGACCACTTTGGGAGCGGTGACGGGCGCGACGGCCGGCGGCGGCGGCCGACGCGAGGGCGAGAAGATCGGCCGTTCGCGCGTCGCCGGGAATTGAGCCAGCGGCATGGCCCACAACGGGTTGGCGCTCAGCGTCCGCTCGGCTGCCGGAGCCGGCGGCGGTGGCGGCGCGGTGACCTGCACCACCGCCGGCCCGGTATCCGCACCGCTCGAGACAGCCAGCAATCTCGATTTCACGCCCTCGCCCTGATCGTCGGGCGCATCAGCGGAAATGGCCGAGATCGATGCCGACGCGCCGCCATACACGCACAGAAAGAGCACCGTGACCCTGACCGCAAGCCGCCGCATCATTTTGCACCCTGCCACTGCCCTGAGACCGCCAGCAGAATTCGCAACTTCCCCTCCCCGGACGAAATCGCCGGGGCCTGGACCGAGAGCTGGTCGATGAACAGAAACGGCATCCCTGCTTCAAGATCGTAAATCAGCGGTTGCAGTGCCGGCTGGTCGAGTTCGCAGCTGGCGATCATGCTGACAAACCCGGCCTTGGCCTGCGTGCCCTGGACATCGAGCTGGGAAGACAGAACGTTGCCGCCAAGCCTGGTCACGGCGCCGGCGACGCGCGCAAGCAGCGCCGCCCCCGCGACCGTGACCGTCGCCCCTTCCAGATACGGCGAGCCGGAGGGCATTGTGGCGTCGGCGGATTGTCCTTTCGCGGTGGGTGTCTTGCGGCCCTCAAGTTGCTCCAGCATGTCCTGGGAGGCCGCAACCGCCGCGCGCTGGGAAAGAATGTCAGCGATCGAGCTTGTTATCATCGCCAGCAGCATGAGCACGAGACCCGCGTAAGCCGTCGCGGCGACGACGGGCGAGGTCAACGATTTTCTCAAGATGGCGGCGAGATTCATGTGCCAGATCCGAAATTCGGCATGATACGGGCCTCGATGTGAAAGCGTTCCCCGGGCTCGTTTTGCGCCCGCGTCGTTGGTGCAAAAAAAGTGGCACGCGCGAATTGCGGTGACCGCTCGATCAAGCGGATCAGGGACGGCGCGTCCTGCGTCATGCCGACGACCTGGACCTTGTCACCTTCGATACGCAGTTCCGTCACGTAAGTGTTGTCGGGTAATGCTCGCGAGAGAGCTTCGAGCACAAGGACGCCCGATGGGCTCATCTGCTTGCGCTTTGCAAGAAGGTCGAATGCCGATCCTGAAGCGCTCGGCGCGAGGTGCAGCGCCACCCGACGTTCCGAAATCCGGCGCATCAGTTGTTGTCGTTCAGAATCCAGATCATTGCCGAGGTAAGCGGCAATGAGCATGGACGCCGCGGCGGCAAGCCCCGTTGACAGTAATGTCAGGCGCAAAATGCGCGGCAGATCCAGAGCGCGGCCCACCACTCTGCGCAGCGGCTGGTGGAACACCCTGATCCTCGCAAGCGTCCCTCCGGCGACCGGATACAGCGCGAATGCGGCTATCGATTCCGCCCCCATGCTCGTTGCAAGCTGAACAAGCGGTTGGATTTGCTGCCTCGATGTCGCGGCCAGCGTGAGTTCAACGCGGTCATTGGCGAGGACAGAAGGAGGGCTCCAGCCGAACACCACATCATCTGGCGTCCAGGGCGTCAGGCGATCGATCTGCGTCCGGATCATGCCGTCGAGGAAGTCAACGGCCTGCTTTGGAAAATCGAGCGATCTAAACAGTAGCTGGCTGGGGGCCATCACGGCCTCCACCCGGCCGCCGCGAAAGGCCGTTTCCCAGGCAGACGATAGTGGCGGAACGGGCCGGCCCTGCACGAGGCGGAAGGAAACGTCAGGCAGGTCTGGACCCTTTCGGACCGACGTCAGCCTCGCCGTGAAGGTTTGATCCTCGCCCTCGCTGAGCAGGATCTGCGACCTTCGCGCATACCGGCCAAGCGCGAAATCGACGGCATTTGCCACTGTCGTGATCCAGCCGTCGAAAACAGCCTTGATTTCGGACATCACCGGCATCAGCTACCTGCCAGCTTGGGTAGTCGATGAACGCTCTCCACATCGTCCTGCCACGACAAAACGCGGTAGGGTTCCTTGCCATCGCCCAATTCGATGACAATTTCCGAAGAAGTTCGGCGGCCATTGTCGAACCGCAGCGTCGTCACGATTCGAAAGGATTTACTCTGCGGGATCCGCGCATTGGTCCGCGCTGAGCCGAGTGCGGCGGCGACTGCAGACGGATCCCGCGGCAACCCGGTCCGCTGATTCAGGAAATCCGTCAGCGCTGCGGGTGTCATCCCGGGCAGCGCGGCGACTACCTCAGGCGGAGCGATGAGGACATCGACGTCCGGCGACCCACTGAACACAGTCATGAAAGGCAAGGCGCGATCGATGAGTTCCGCAGGAACGCCCGCGACGAGGCTGAGTTCGTTGACATGCGCAAACGACGACTGCCGCGGCGCATAGGCGAGACCGGAGGCAGCATACAACGCCTCTTCTTCGTTTGCGGCATTGGCTTTCGGAGGCGTTCGCCAGCCGATGATACGCTCGGCAGCTTCTTTTGCCATCTTTTCCTCGGCACCCAGAACCTCGAACAAGTTCGACAGCATCTCCTTGGGCGCAAGATTGAGATCGACGCGCGCTGCCTCCGATGTAAAGGTGACGAGCGCCTCCGCATGGTCAAGCCGGAAACGGAAAGACCCGCGTGCCGGACGCGCCTTTTCTCCCGCGAGCAGCAATTGATAGGTCGTGAGCTCGACACTGGCCGACACCAGGGCCTCCGCCTGAAGGGAGGTATCGCTGACGGCCAGCGCCCGAGCCGAATTGGACAGGTAAACCGAAAAGATCGTCGCCAACGCCGACAATGCCACGAGGATCCAGAGTACGGCCACAATGACAAAGCCGCGCTCCGTGGATGTGGCCGCCGCGTCCTGCGTCCTCACCTCTCGCCTCCCTGCCCTGTCGCGGCGTTAGCTGCTTGCTGTGGATTCCCCTGAGGATTTGCTTGTGAGCCGGCTTGCGGGCCATTCGGATTGGCTTGCTTGCCGTCGCAGCCCTTGGCCGGTTGTGCGCAATCGCCCTGTGCGGCCGACTGCACGTGAACCGGTGTCACCGTCGAAATCGAAAGGATTCGTTCGCTCGCCGCGTCGCGCACCGTGAGTTTGATGGCGGCAGGAAGCTTTTCCGCATCATGCCAGCTGTTTTTCCAGACCCGGTCCGCGCCTGCATAGGCGAAAGAAAGCCGGAACGGCGCCCGCAGCAACAAGACGGGCTCTCCCAATTGAAGCTGCTCGGAGAGCGACGATCCCACTGGCGAGGGCCTGAACAGTGCCCGCGAACGGACCGTTGCAAATCCAAGCGAGTCGGTCGTTTCGCCGACCCGCACGACATCGAGCCCTGGTCCCGCGTTTGGCCCCAATGCCGTGCGCACGAAAGTGACCGACAACTCCGACCCGTCGAACAAGGGACGGCGGTCCCCGCGATTGGCCGGCACGAATTCGGCGGCGGCAAGGTCGGCCCCAATCCTCTGCAGCGCGATGCCGATCACCTCGCTGCGCTGAATTCGCTCAAAGCCGCGATTCCAGCTTGGAAGCCACTGCGCCGTGAGGCTTGCCAGCGCCGAGAGCACCAGGCCCATCAAGGCCAATGCGATCAGAGTCTCGATCAGCGTAAAACCGCGCTCAAGCGGCCGTTGCCTTGCGATCAAGCCCATCATTTCGCTGACCCGTGGATCAAGCGGACGGTTTTCAGTTCAGACACCGCGCCCGATGGAGAACGGACCTGAATCCTGACCAGCGCGGGAATCCAGGCGACATCCGCGCCCTTGACGGCCCACTCCTCGCCCAATGGTCCGACGTCGATCCTCCACTGAAATTCGTTGAGCTGGCCCGATCTCGCACCAAAGCCGAGCTCGGCATTCGCCGGCACCTCGGCGGTCATTACGGAGCGTGCTGTTTGCATCAGGGTCACATGCTGTTCGAGCGAGCGCACGCCACGCACGTTCGTCGACATCACCGATCCAATCGCCAAAATCGAGACGGCAACGACCGCCAGCGCGATCAGAACCTCGACAATGGTGAAGCCGGCATCGCGACGGTCAATTGATGGCGTAACTGCGTGAGGCAATTTCGATCCTTCCGGTCAGCCAGTTGACACGAATTTCGTAGCCGGCGTCACCACGGCTCAGCGCGATCGACCCGCCGCACGACATTCCGCTGGCAAAGAAGCTGATGGTCGAGAGCGCCTCGTGCCGGCTGCAGGTACGCGGCAACAGCGCTTCAAAATGGACGTCATCCGGAATGCGAACCATGTCCGCGGTCGCGCCGGACCGGATCACGCGGCTTCCGGCGTCGACCAGCGTCGCGACATTCATCCCGCGCCGGATCGCCGCGTTTCGGTCCTCCTTGAGGAGCGTTGCTGCCTGAAGCGCGTAGCCCTGCAGCCGCGATCTTGAGGTGTGGCGCGGAACGTACGGCAACAGGACGGCCGCCATCATGCCTATGAGTGCGAGCACGCACACCATTTCAAGCAAGGTGAAGCCGCTTTGCGAACTCTTACTCATTTCTGGCACTGGTCAGATTTTCAATGGAAATGTCGGCTGCAAGGCCCGTGCCCCCCTCCTGACCATCTGATCCGTACGACACGATGTCGTAGGGTCCGTGTTCTCCCGGCGAGCGATAGACGTAAGGATGGTTCCAGGGGTCGTTCGGCACGGTGCCGCCTTTGAGATATGGTCCGTTCCACGCGGCAATGCCTGGCGTACGCTGTACCAGAACCGCCAGGCCTTCTGCCGAAGAGGGAAAGCGACCGGCATCGAGATAAAACAGGTCGAGCGCGCTCGAAAAACTCTGGATCTGGATCTTTGCGGCCTTGACCTTCGATTCATTGAGATAGTTGAGAACCCGCGGACCGATCAGGCCCATGATCAGGCCGATGATCGTGATGACGACCAGCATCTCGACCAGCGTGAACCCCAGCTCACCTGTCTCATGGCCTTGCTCGAGACTCGAGCCACCGGCGAACTTCCTGCCGGACCGTAGTAATGATTTCATCATGAACCGTCCCCTGCTCTACCCGACCAGTTGTGTAACCGACAGCAGCGCCGTCATCACCGAAACGATCAGTCCTCCCACGACGGCGCTGATGGTGATGATGGCGAGCGGACCGACGATGCCGACGATGCGATCGAGGCTGCGCTGCAATTTCGCTTCATAAAACTCGGCAACCCGGCCTGCCAGCACGGGCAATTGCCCGGTCTCCTCGCCCAATCTCAGCATTCGGACCGCCATCGGCGGCATGTTGCTCGACGCCAGGAGGGCGTCCGAGAGTTTTCCGCCATGACGGACGCGATCGGCGGCAGCTGTCCAGGCTGCGACGCTTCCCGTGACTGCCATGATATCCACGAGGATGCGCAAGGTCGCCGTCAGATTGACGCCACTGCCAAGAAGTACGCCGAGATTCCGGCAGAAAAGACTGGTGCGATAGAACTGAAAGGCGCCTGCCACGCCGGGTACGCTGGACAACGCCGACAAGATCGCGCCGCGCGCGGCTGGACGGCGAAGAAGCCACCACAGGCTCGACAGGAGAAAGGCGGCGGCCAGCATGACGACAACCGCGTTGGCCCTGAGAAATTCCGACAGCTTGATGAAGACACTCAGCGCAGAATCCGATTTTGCACCAAAATCCTGCAGAACAGACGAAAATTGCGGCAGCACGAACAGGATGAAGAACAGCAGGACGCAGACCGCTGCGATCAGCACAAAAGCCGGGTACTGCATCGCGTCCGTCAGTTTTCGGCGTAACTGCTCGGATCGCGCCCGCTCGGTTCCCAGCATCTCAAGCACCGAGTCCAGCGTGCCGGAGACTTCACCGACCCGTACCAGTGCGACATACATCGCAGGGAACAGTGAGGGATGTTCCGCAACCGCGCTTGCAAAACTTTCGCCGCTGAGAATGGAAGCGCGCAATTTGCTGACGATGGGGCGAAGCCGGCCGACATCCGCATCGCTTGCCAGGAGTTCGAGCGCATCGTTCAAGCGCGCACCCGCCTTCAAGAGAAGCGCAAGATCCCTGGTGAAGGTTGTCACTTCCGACGAGCTTGGCCTGCCCCAAAAGCCGAAGGCGCCGCTTGATGCGGCTGCGTTCGCCTTGTCTTCGACGGTTTCGATCGGCAGCAACCGAAGGTATTCGATACGGTGAGCCACTTCTTTCGCCGTCGGCGCCGAGAGCGTGCCATGCACGATCTCGCCGTTCTGCGTCAGGGCTCGATAGCGGAAATTCGGCATGAGTCTCTCACCGCGCAGTTGCGACGCGGAGCAGTTCCGCAGGCGAGGTCAGACCGGCACGACATTTCGCCACGCCGTCGTCAATCATCGTCGTCATCCCGCCTCGGATTGCCGTCTGATCGATTTTCAGCCCGTCGGTCTTTTCCCCGATCAAGTCACGAATCTCGTTGTTGAGTTCGAGGAGCTCGAACACTCCAAGCCGTCCGCGATAACCGGTGCCGCCGCAGCGCTCGCAGCCGCAGGGCGCAAAAAGCGTCTCCCCGCTCTTGAAGCCGAGTTCGCCGAGCCGGGGGTCTTCCGTAAAATCGGCCGCGGTAAGCACCCTTGGCGTCTTGCAGCGATCGCAGAGTTGGCGGACCAGCCGCTGCGCGATCACTGCCCGCAAGGTGGAGCGCAGCAGGTAGCCCTCGACGCCAAGGTCGAGAAGACGCGGCACGGCGGCGGCGGCCGATTCAGTATGCAGCGTGGTCAGGACGAGGTGACCGGTGAGAGCCGCGTGGACGGCCACGTGCGCGGTCTCGGAGTCGCGCACCTCGCCGACCATGATGACGTCCGGATCCTGACGCACGAACGAGCGCAGCGCGGCAGCGAATGTCAGTCCGATCGCGGGCTTGATCTGAGCCTGATTGACGCCGGGTATTTCATATTCGACGGGGTCTTCGATGGTCAGGATTTTGCGACCCGGTTCGTTCAGGATCGACAGCACCGTCGCCAAGGTCGTGGTCTTGCCGCTTCCGGTCGGGCCGGTAACGACGGTCATGCCGTGAGGCAGTTTGAGCAATCGCCTCAGCCTGGTTTCGTCGGGCCGCGAAAATCCAAGCTTTTCGACGACGAGCAAGCCACGATCCTTCGGCAGGATGCGGATGACTGCGGATTCTCCGTGCTGCATCGGCATGATCGCCACACGGATATCGATGTCGGTGCGCCCGATCCGAAGCCGTGCAGAGCCGTCCTGCGGCAGCCGGCGTTCGGCAATATTCAGGTTGGCGATAATCTTGATGCGCGAGATAAGCGCCTGCGGCAATACGCCGGCGGGTGCTGCGACCGGCCGAAGCAAACCGTCAATGCGCATGCGTACCACAAGCCCCGTCTGAAACGGCTCGATGTGAATGTCGCTTGCGCGCTGTTCGACCGCTTTTTCCAGCAAGTCGTTGACGGCGCGAACCACCGGCGCCCCGCTGGCAAGGTCGCGCAGACTTTCGATATCGTCCTCGCGCGGCTGAAGCAGGCCGTCCCCGCCCCCCGCCCCGACATCGTCGTCGCTAAGGCGCCGATCGAGAACCACGTTGAGGTCTTCGATCGAGGCTACCTTGATGGTGACGCTCCGCCTGAGCACGATTTCGGCTGCCCGCAGTGCCGCGCGGTCGGTCGGGTCTGCCACCGCCAGCACCGGGCTTCCATCGGCTGCCTGATAGGGAAAAACCATCATCTCGCGCAGAAAGCGCTGCGAGAAGCCGTCGTTCAAAGCAGGCGCAGATAATATGTCGGCCAACATAACTCGTTCGAGACCAGCAAAGCGCGCCACCTCGTCCGCAAACTCATTGGCGGAGAGGTCGGCCAGCTCCCAAAGCCTGGACCGCTGACGGGCGATGCCGCCCTGTGGCGCCGGCTCGCCATCGACCGCGGCCTTCATCAAATAGTTGTGACGACGAAGATACTCCAGGAATTTCAAGGACTCGTCGCTGGACATCAGTTGTTTCCGTCGCGCCGTTTTCTTCCTGGGCGCCGATCAGCAGACATAACCCATCGTGCCGCCGTTGTCGCCAATTGTCGGCCGCTTAGCGAGTTTATTGATCCGAAAACATGACATCATTACGAAGCGCGAGCGGCTGTCCGCTCACAAGATCAATCCGGTCGCGGTTGCCGATCGGCCAGATGACCACGCGCTCAATTATTTCTGTCATGTTCTGACGGTAAGACTTGCCCTTCGGCTCAAATCCTGCCAGCGGATTTCTGGGCTCAAGTCAGTTTGGGACGGCGGAAACATGGTAGGTGTCGGCAACCGGGGATTTTTCCCGTCGGTCGGTCGCAACATTTGTATTGCTATCGTATTGTTGTCCGTCGTTGCGTTGGCGTCCTGCAGCTCGGCTACCTTAGGCACCAACGGCGACCCCAACATCGACGTGATCGACAAGGTTCGCTCGCTGGACATCCTGCCGCGTTATCCGCAGCAGGGGGGGACGTCGGCGACGGATACCCGCCAGCGATCCCAGCCGGCCGTATTTCAGGGCACCGAGGTGCAGGATATCGCCGAAGCGCGCCCCCAGCCGGTGGCAAGCGGTGCTGGCTTTGAACTCAATTTCGAGAACACGCCCGTTGCGACCGTGGCCAAGGTGGTGCTCGGCGATATCATGCAGACGGGTTACACGATCGATCCACGGGTCCAGGGTACAGTTAGCCTCGTTTCGGTGCGCCCGGTTGCCAAATCCGACATCGTCTTTGTTCTCGAAAATGCCCTGCGGATCAGCGGCGTCGTGCTGGTGCGCGACACCGCGGGCTATCGGCTGACGCCACTTGGCGATGCGGTCGGCGCGGGCCGGGTCGATGCCGCGGCCGCAAGCCCCGAACCGGGGTTCGGGGTGTCGGTGGTGCCGCTGCAATACGTATCGGCGCAGACGCTGCTGAAGCTGATGGACAGTTTTGCCACCAAACCCGGCACGGTGCGCGCCGACACCGCGCGCAACCTTCTTCTGATCCAGGGTACCGGCGCGGAGCGTCGCACCGCAGTCGAAACGGCTCTGAGCTTTGACGTCGACTGGCTGCGCGGTCAGTCGGTCGGAATCTACCCGGTCGTCAACAGTGGACCCGAACCCGTCATCGCCGAGCTCGAAAAGATCGTGGACTCCGGCGAGAATGGCCTGAGCCAAAATATGATCAAGTTTCAGCCGGTGGCCCGACTCAACGCGGTCATGGTGGTCAGCAAGAAGCCTGCATTGCTGCAAACCGCTTCGACCTGGATCAAGCGTCTCGATCGTGCGGACAGCTCGAGAACCAGTGTTCATGTTTACCGGGTGAAGTACGGGGAAGCCCGCCAGATCGCGCGCGTTTTGACCGACATGTTCACCGGCGGCTCATCCGCGGGCGGCGGCAGCCTGCTCGACAGCCCCGAGGGCCAAATCGCACCTGGCTCGGGACTGTATGCCTCGGCCAGCGATCGTCTCTCTCTGAACAACAACAACAACAGCGGCACGTCGTCTTCCTCGTCCGGTGGCTTTGGGGCATCAGGCGGGTTTGGCGGCGGCCTTGGCTCGCGCAGTGGCTCAAGCGGCAATTCCGCCTTTGGCACGCCTGCGGCCGTCGCATCGGCTGCCGCAAACGGGGCGACGCTCGACAGCAACCGAGGCACCGGCGGCCCTGGCGGCACCGGCAACGGCCAACCATTGCTGCAGGGCGTCCGCATCACTGCGGACACCGTCAACAACACCCTGCTGATCTATGCCGATCAGGGCAACTACCGGATCATCGAATCGACGCTGCAAAAGCTGGATCAGCCGCAGCTTCAGGTCGCCATCGACGCGACCATTGCGGAAGTCACGCTCAATGACGAACTCGCCTATGGCGTCCAGTTTTTCCTGACCAGCAAAAATCTGGGACTCAGGCCCGACCGGGGCTCCATCGTCAACACCCAGTCCACTGGTGCGCCCGGCGTCTCCTCTACAACCACCTCGACGAGCACCGGCACCAACTCGAGCAATGCGACAACCACCAGCGCGACCAGCACGGTGGTCAACGCTCTCATCAACCGTGCCCTCCCCGGGTTCAATTTCCTGATCGGCCCGGAAGCGCAACCAAGCGCCATTCTTGACGCATTGCACACCGTCACCGGCGTCAAGGTGTTGTCGAATCCCTCTCTGGTGGTGGTCAACAACCAGGTCGCAACGCTTCAGGTCGGCGACGTCGTTCCGGTCTCCACCGGCAGCGCCACGGTGTTGACGACGAACAACACTGTCGTCAATACAATCGATTATCGCAACACGGGCGTGATCCTGCGTGTGTCTCCGCGCATCAGCGTCAACGGAACCGTCAGGCTCGACGTCGAGCAGGAAATCAGCAACGTGTCGCCGCAAACTGCGACGAGTTTAACTCCGACCGTCTCCGAGCGAAGGGTCAAAAGCTCGATTTCCGTCGCCAACGGCCAGACGGTCCTGTTGGCCGGATTGATCAGCGAACAACGCAGTCTCAATCGGAACGGCATTCCCGTGCTCGATGCCATTCCGGGCCTGGGCGATGCCTTCTCTCACCAGGACAACACCTTGACCCGCACGGAATTGATTATCTTTATCCGTCCCCAGATCATCCGGGACAGCCTCGATGCCCATACGGTTGCCGAAGAGCTTCGGTCAAAGCTCCGCGGCAGCATCAATTCGAGTATTGCCAATGAACCGCGCGTCCCAGTCCTTCATTGATGCCGCCCTGCAACTGCCACGCCGCGCTCCCGCTCGATTTTCCGCGAAGCCGAGCGCACCGAAACACGGCGCGTTGGCGATGATGTCGGCGCTCGTCCTGATTGGCGCTGCAACGATGAATCCGGCGCGCGCCGATGGGCAGGTCCGTGGAGTCGCCGCCTATTCCAGAGGTGACTATGCGCGTGCGGTCCGCGAACTCATTCCGGCGGCAGCGCGCGGCGATGCCCGCGCGCAGGCGCAACTCGGATTCATGTATGAAAACGGGTTCGGCGTGCCGCAGAACTACGTCGCGGCCGCCGATCTTTATCAGAGCGCAGCCGCGCAGGGCGACGCCTTTGGACGGAGCCGGCTCGGCCTCAGTTATGACAAGGGTCACGGGGTGCCGCACAGTGTGATTCTTTCCTACACCTGGCTAAACCTCGCCGCAGCGAGCGCTTCCGGCCGCCAGGCTGATTATTATCGCAGGCTTCGCGATGCGGTGGCCTCGAAGATGACGACGGCCCAGATCGCCGAAGGTCAGCGGCTCGCCCTGTTATGGGCGCCGGTTACCTGGTGAAGTCTCCCGGCAGCTTGGGCCGGAAAATGCAGCACTCGGCCATCGTCGCGAAGTTGCAGGCAAAGGCCGCCGTCGATCCCGTCGTGACAACTTCCGCTCTGGCTTCGGAAGAGCGCGCATAGAGCTCGGAAGAGCGCACATAGAAAAACCTCGTCCGCATACGCTCAATCGGGGCCAAAGGCGCAGGGCACCGGCGACTGGCGGAATTGAGAGATGCAAATGCGAAGCCCGCCGGCGGTGCCGGCGGGCTTCTTCGAAGTTTGACGGAGAGATCGCGGAATCCTAGTGTCCCGCCATGTCCTCGACCTTGTCGTTCAGCTTCCGCGCCTGCTGGACGAGATCCTCCACCGTATCGCCAGAGTGAATGGGCTTGTTCCCGAACGCCGCGCCGTCAAGCAGACCTATCATCTGGCCCGCCAACGCATTCCGCTGATCGGTGATCGCCCCAATCGTGGTCAGGAACTTGTTGTAGGTGGCGTCGTCGCTGGTGATGGCCCGGTTGGCGGCAACCAGGCTGTTGACGCCAAGCTGACCCTTGGTGGCGTTGATCAGCTTGTAGGCCTGAGCCAGAGCGGTGTAGGCGGAAAGGCTATCGCTCAAGGAGTCCGGCAGCGCATGGGCTTCAAGGTTCTCGACCAGCACCCGGCCGTCATGGACGTAGCTCTCCTTCAGGCCGACAAGCGCCATGACCGTCGGACGCAGATCGGTGTGATCGGAGAACACGCCATCAAACCGGCCTTGCTTCGCCACGCCGGGGCCGACCATGCCGAACCAGGTCCGGGTGATCTGCTTCTGGAAGTCGCCGTGGTTCCAGGCAAAGCCCGTCTCCTCGGAAACGCAGGCAGGAGGCTGAGAGCAATCCTTGCCCTTGCCGTTCGCGACGCTCGCTGTCTCGTTAAAATAGTTATCGTTGCCGAACATGGTGAAGGTCGGCACGCGGTCCGCAACAAACGGCACCATGTGCAGGAGCTTCATTTCCGCCCGGTCGGCGAGCAGAGCCGACAGCCTGTCGTTGTTACCAGTGATCGGATTAACGACAGTGAGGGCGTTGACATCGTGCTCCAGCGTCCGCGTCACTGGATCTGTCGGTCCGGGATTGCCGTTGATATAGAAGGTCGGCGCGTCGTCGGAGTGAATCAGGAAAGGCGTCGTGTTCTGTCGTTGGGTCAAAAGCAGCCGGTCCATGAAGGTGTCGATTTCGCCGACATGGGTGTAGGTGCACGGCACGTTGACGCCGTCGCAGTTGGCCGGGCTCGGGGCACTGCCAACAAAGTGATCGTTCTCATCGGCGGTTACGACAAAAAGCGTGTTCTCCTTGGTGATGCCGTCCTTGGCGAGGCGATCGAAGAATTTCGCGAACGCCTCATCATAGATCTTCAGCTGTTGGACGTAGGGCGCTTCACCAGGACCAAACGTGCTTTTGGGGCTCAAAGACGGACCGAGTTCGTTGTCATGAGCATCGGAAATATAGAAATAGACAACGGGAACACCTGCTTCCAGCATGGCCGCCACAGAGCCCAGTGACTGCGACGCGGTCGGATCGAAGCCCGGAAAGCCCGGATTGCCATGGCTGTCGGCAATTGGCTTGCCATCCATATCGAGGACCACCTTGCTGCCCACGATTGCCGGTGCAACATTCGCGTTGCCGAACAGCGCGTTGAAGCCAACATAGCCGCCCGGTTCGTCAGGCAGCAGGTCTGGCTTGGGATTGCCGCCGCGGTTGCACACCGAGCTGGCCCCTTGCGCGCAGTGAATCGCGATGCCTTCGAAATCAGCCGTCGCCAGGGTGCGGTTGGTAGCGGCTTCCTGTCCTTCCGGCGAGTTCGGCCCGAACACCGTGTTGACGTCGGCCGGGATACTTTCGAACTCGATATTGGCCGTGGAGAAACCGCCAACGTCGCAGCCCGCACGGGTGAAGGGGACCCAGGGAGCTGGGGCAATCTTGCCCTTTTCATTGATCATTTGCGCATTGCCATCCGCGCTCGCGCCCGTCCAGTACAGGAACGAGCTCTGGAAGCCGACCGAGCCGTCGTTCCTGAAGAAGCCGTAGCTGTTGGCAACCGTCCAGCCGAACCGATCGCCATATAGACCGGTCAGCGTCGTGACGATGTCCTGGGCGGTGTGCGAAATGAGTGGCGTAAAATGAGTGCCGCTGACGGTGCCGTTATCCTGCAGGAAGTTCAACAGATGCGGCATCTGCTCAAGATCCGACGGCACGTTCGGATTGTCACGGCGCAAATGGACGTTATCAAACGTCAGAAAAACAACGCGCTTGATCTTGTTGCCCTGCGATTGAAGATGACAGGACGCTTGAACCGGCACGGGTTTGGCCGCCTCAGCGGAGGACGCGAACGCAACGGCAGCGCCCGCGATCAGCGTCGGCGCCAGTAGCTTGCGACCGAAGCACATTGCTGCCGACGCGGCATCAGCCATAAACAACTCTGTTGTTAAGGTAATTGGGGCGCCCCCCAACCAAGGTCTCGATTTTTCCATCGTTCTCTCCCAACGTCGGCGTTCGAAAAAAAGAAAATTGCCGACGGCAGCAGATTACGTTGCGCCATGTTGCGGTGACTTGACACGACGATGACTTTTTGAGCGTTACGCACGTGAATCGCCGTCGCGTATTGCCGGCAAGCGAGCCAGTTCCGCAGAAAAACTGTCATGATGTTGACAACTATCGCGTTGGGAACTGAATCACTAGCGTGGCGAGAATCCGCCAGGCTCTGGTTGCGTCTGATTTCTTAAGGCTCGCTATCCGCTGAACATTCCGCTGCGTGTCGTTGGGTCAATTTTAGCGTCCCCTGAAGCGCGGCTTGCGCCGCTCCAAAAACGCCGCGACGCCTTCCTTGTGATCATCTGTCAAACTCGCCAGCGCAAACTGGTCGATGTCCATGTGGCTGGCCAAATCGTCGAACGCGTGCGCCAGGCGATTGACGGTCAACTTGGTCATGGCCACAGAGATCGGTGGTTGCGCGGCGACCTTTGTTGCCAACGCCATTGCGGCCTCAAAGGCTTTGCCGGGCTCGGCTACTTCCTCCACCAGACCCCACTCATAGGCCTGCGCGGACGTGATGCGGTGATCCGCAAGGATCACCGCCTGCTTGGTGCGGGCCGGCCCAATCAAATGCAGCAGGCGCGGAATGCTCTGCCAGCTCATATTCATGCCGAGCCCGATCTCGGGCACGCGAATATGGGCGTCGCGGGCCATGATGCGAAAATCGAGCGCGACGGCAAGCGCCACGCCGCCGCCAATGCAAAATCCTTCGATGGCTGCGATCGTGATCTGCTCCATCTCCTGCCAGGCGCGGCTGAGCCGCGGCCCGAGTTTCAGGTGCCGGCGCAGCGAGCCGATATCCATGGTACGGCGCGAACGGCCTTCCGGGTCTTTTAGATCGAAGCCGGCGCTGAACGCTTTGGCGCTCCCGGTCAGCACGACGACCGACGTGTCGCCATCATCTTCGAACGACCGCGCCGCATCGGTCAGCTGACGCAAGGCCTCTGGCGACAGCGCGTTGATGCCGTCGCCGCGATCGAAGCGTACGACCGCGATGCGCCCCTCCGGCCCCAAGCCCTTTTCGATCGTCACAAAGCTGGCCAAGGGTGCCTCCTTTCCAGTCTCGTCCAACACCAACGAAAGAAAGCAAGCCGCAGTTCGCACCGCAAGTCAGGTTTTGTGCTCTTGCGATCGCGTCATCAACGCATCGCGCACCGTACGGGCCACTTCAACAGCATTCGGCGTGTCCGAATGAACGCAGATTGAATCGGCGCGAACGGGAGCATCGCTGCCGTTGACGCTCGCCGTCTTGCCTTCCGCGATCGCGCGCAAGCAGCGCCAAGCCGCTTGGGCCGGATCGACGGGTTTGTGTTCGGCCGTGATGATCAGGCTGCCGTCGCCGCGATATTCGAGGTCGGCATAAAATTCCGCAATCAAGATATGGCCGCGGGCGGTGTACACGATCTCATGCTGCGTGCCGATCATCCCCATGATCGGCGTCTTGAAGATGTCCGCGGCGTCACAAATGGCGTGAGCTACTGCCTCGTCCCTCGCCGCCATGCCGTAGAGCGCGCCGTGGGGCTTGATGTGGTTGAGCGCGAGGCCTTCGGCATCGAGGAAGCCTTTCAGCGCCCCCACCTGATAGATGATGCAGTTGGCCAGCTCCTCCCGCGACATCTTCATTTCGCGACGGCCGAAGCCTTGAAGATCGGGAAGCGAGGGATGCGCGCCGACCTTGACGCCGTGACGCTTCGCCAGCCGCACTGTCTTGCGCATGTGGTTGAAATCGGAAGCGTGGAAACCGCAGGCCACGTTGGCAACCGAAATCAGCGGCATCAGCGCTTCGTCATCGCCGATCCGGTAGAGGCCGAACGCCTCGCCCATATCGCAGTTGATGGTCGCCAACTCATCTTCCCTTTCAGGAGATCACGCGCCCCGCCGCCATCTCTCTTCCAGCGAGAAGGGGCCGGGGCCGAATGCCGCGATCATGGCGAAGGCGCCGATCAAGCCAAGATTTTTGAGAAAATTGATGGTCTGGACCTGGACCTGCGGCGCTGGCGACGCCCAAAAGTTATGAAACATCAATGTCGCTGCGACCGTGAAGGCAATCAGGATGAGGGATGCCCAGCGGGTCCAGATTCCCAGCACGAGGGCCGTCGAGCAACCCAACTCGACGATGATGGCGCCTGCCGCCAGCAACATGCCCAGTCCTTCTGCACCGCCCGGAAGTCGTGACGCCGTGACGCTGAAGGCGAGAATCTTGCCAACACCGCTGTAAACGAAGAGGGGCGCAACCAACAGCCGCATCGCCAGCAAGACGTATCCCTGCAGCCCCTCGGCTTGCGCATTCAATTCCTTCGCAGTCATGCCGTTCTCCCCATTTGATCAAACCCCGATGATTTCCTGGCCGCTGGTCACTCCGCAGCCGCCAACCCGACCCCTGCCACGCTGGTTTGCATCGCAAGCGAGCCGATCACGAGTGCCGCAACGACGGCCGCCCCACCGATTGCCCAAAACACGGGTTCGGGCCCGCCGGTCGCCTGCTGCAGCAGGCCGATGACATAGGGTCCGAGAATGGCCCCGACCCGCCCTACCCCCAGTTCCATCCCCACTCCGCTGGCGCGAAATCCGGTTTCGTAGGAGTTGGCAGTGAAATTATTGAGCACGTGCTGGGCACCGATGATGCAAAAACCGGCCACGGCAACGATTGCCAGATTGAACCCGTGCCAATTGACAAACACCAGCGAGCCGACGGCAAGTCCCCCAACCACAAACCAGATGCCGAGCACCCGCGGCGTACTGGCAATCCCGCGATCGGCCAGCATCGCAAGCGCAAGCCCGCCGAAGAAGGAGGTCGCCTGCATCAGGGCGCCGAAGCCAAAGGAAGCGGCAAAGGTTTCACCGCGCCTGATCATGACGGTTGGAATCCATCCGACCAGCCCGAAAATCGCGAACAGGCTGAGAAACGCAGTGGCCCAGATCGTCAGCGAGACGCGCCGATAGCGCGGTGCCAGGAGCGCAGCGATCGTATTGTGCCTTGCCGGTTCCTCAGTGGTGCGAAGCGGGGCGTTCTCGTAAACACCCTTTCGTTCCGGACGTAGCCGCGAAAGAAGCGCGCGCAGCTCATCCATGCGGCCGGCGGAAGCCAGAAACTTCGGGCTTTCCGGCAGCACCGCGTGCACGACCAACGTCAGGGGGATGGACAATGTCCCGACGTAGTAGAGGACCTGCCAGCCAAATCGAGGCGTCAAAAATACGCCGACAAGGCTTGCGAAAACCCCGCCGAGCGACCAGCCCAGCGTCACGCCCCAAAGCGAGAAACGGTTACTGACACGTGGTGGGGCGAGCTCGTTGATGTAGGTGGTGCCGAGCGGCAGCAGGATGCCGAGTCCAAGGCCGGTGATGAATCGCAAGATGCAGAAGCTGACAAAATCGGTGGCAAACAATGCCGTGAGAAGCGTCAGCACGTTCACGATCCAGAGGCCGGCCAGAAGCGTGCTTCTGCGGCCAAAGCGGTCTGCCGCCATTCCGTGTCCCATCGCACCGAACAGAAAGCCGATCAGCCCCGAGCTCACCAGCAGCCCGGCTTGGCTCGGCAGCAATCCCCACGGCTTCATCACATAGTGAATGACATAGGCCGGATTGAACGTGTCGTATCCGTCGAACAGGGTGATGAGCGTGATCAGGACGCCGAGCACCTTGTGCAGGGGGGTAACCGCCGCACCCGCCAATTCTTCATGAACGTCGATTCCGGTTTGCGAACTCACGGCATCCCCCTTTTTTGCCAGACGGCGGCCGAACCATCTATCGATTGGATCGATCGAGCTTGAACAGTTTTCTTGCATTGTCGCGGCCGATTTTTTGACGGTCGGTTTCCGCGATCGGTGCAGCGTCAAACCAGTCTGACGCATGATCGATATTCTCGAAGGGCCAATCGGCCGAAAAAAGGATCCGCTCTACCCCGATTTCCAGCATGGCGTCGATCAGCGTCTGCGTGCGGAAATTGCCCGAGGTCGTGATGTGGAAATTCTCCCGGAAATAATCCGCGATCTTCCGCTTGGCCGGATAGCGGTTCTGTTCGCTCATCCACTTGTTGCGATTGTCGATCCGCCACATCGAAAACGGCAACCCCTCGCCCATGTGGCCGATGATGATGTTGAGGCGTGGATAGGCGTCGAACAACCCCGATCCCATGAGCCGAAGCGCATGAACGGCGGTTTCCTGTCCGAAAGCCCATGTCGGGCCCAATAGCCAGCGGTGCCCCTCGTAGATGGCGGAATCCCTGGGCAGAGGATTTCGCGGATGAAGATAGAACGGCACGTCAAGTCGCTCGACCTCCGCCCAAAACGGCCAGTAGGCCTTCAGGTCGTAATAAACGCCGGACGCGCCGTCACTGAGCTGGCTGAAGCCGTTCACAAGCGCGCCGCAGAACCCGAGCTCACGCACGCACCTCTCCAGCTCCCGCGCCGCAAGGTCCGGGCTTTGCATCGGCAGCGCAGCAAATCCGCCAAAGCGGCCGGGCCGGCGCAGAATTTGGTCGGCGAGAAAGTCGTTGGCGCGGCGGGCTATTTCCCCTGCCCTGATTCGATCGGGTATCGCCTGCACGGCCGGGGCATTGAGGGAAAGCAGCATCATTTCGATGCCGTGCGCATCCATCTCCCGCAAGCGGCGGTCGTGGATATCGAGGAGGCGAGCTTTCAGCTCCGGCCAGTCGGCCTCAGGCGAGAACACCGCGCTGTCCTGGAGCGTTTCCTCGACGGCAAAATGCTCTTCGAGAGCCACTTTTCCCTGCATCGCCGAGGTCTCCCCTTTTCGCCGCGCGAGATCAGACAAACCGGTCCATCACTTGTCAATGGTCGAGGCTGCAAATCTGCGCAGACGTAATACCGCCATTACAAAGGGCTTGTGGCCGGCGATTTCGCCTCTCCCCTTCCTGGGATGGCGAATACCCCGCCCGGCTGAAGGACAAGCTTGACGGCTGGAGCGGGACGTCGAAAATGGGACCATCGCCAGGCAGTCCGGCGTCGCCGTAAGCGTGTCGAGCGGTCTGCAACGAGCGATTGAAAGGCCGTACCGGAGGCCTTGCCGCTGCCGTAATGGCCGGATCGAGCTCTCGCATGTCCTTGTTAGGCCCATGACCGAACACCATCACCAGCACCACCACGATCATTCGGAATTGTCGGAGACCGAGTTACGGGTCCGCGCACTCGAAACCATCCTGACGGAAAAGGGCTATGTCGAGCCAGCGGCGCTCGATGCCATCATCCAGGCCTATGAGACCAGGATCGGACCTCATAATGGCGCGCGTGTTGTCGCCAAGGCGTGGTCCGATCCCGCATTCAAGCGGCTCCTGCTCGAAGATGCGACCAAGGCCGTCGGCACGCTCGGCCATGTCAGCCGGGTCGGCGACCATCTGGTTGCGGTCGAAAACACGCCGCAGCGCCACAACATGGTCGTCTGTACGCTGTGCTCCTGTTACCCTTGGGAAATGCTGGGGCTTCCGCCGGTCTGGTACAAGGCTGCGCCCTACCGCTCGCGCGCGGTCAAGGATCCTCGCGGCGTGCTCGCCGATTTTGGCATCACGCTGCCAAAGGAAACCGAAATCAGGGTGTGGGATTCGACCGCCGAGACCCGTTTTCTGGTGCTGCCGATGCGCCCCGCGGGCACCGACGGCTGGAGCGAACAGCAGCTCGCCGAACTCGTGACGCGGGATTCGATGATCGGCACCGGATTTCCGAAAACACCGGGAGTTCCATAGTGAACGGCGTGCACGACATGGGCGGCATGGACGGTTTTGGCAAGGTCGAGGCCGAGCCGAATGAGCCCGTTTTTCATCAGGACTGGGAAGGCCGCGTAATGGCCATGGTCCGCGCCATGGGCGCAGCCGGCGCGTTCAATATCGACACCTCGCGCTACTACCGGGAAAGCCTGGCTCCCCACATCTATCTGGCGTGCACGTACTACCAGAAGTGGTTTCTTGGTCTTCAGGATATGCTGATCGACAAGGGCTTCATCTCGGCCGCCGACGTCGCGGCCGGCCATTCCGAAAGCCCGGCAAAACCGCTCAAGCGCGGCAAATTCACCCTCAACGATCTCGAGCGCATCATGGTGCGCGGCAAGTTTGGGCGAGAACCGTCCGCGCCCGCGAGATTCAAGCCGGGTGACAGGGTGCGGGCCAGGAACATGCACCCCGCAACCCATACCCGCCTGCCGCGTTATGTACGCGGCCATGCCGGCGTGGTCGAGCGCAACCTCGGCTGCAGCATCTTCCCGGATTCGGCGGCAGTGGAAGCGGGCGAAAACCCGCAATGGCTTTACACTGTTGTTTTCGACGGCGTCGAATTGTGGGGTGCGGACAGCGATCCGACGGTTAAGGTCTCGATCGACGCGTTCGAACCCTATCTGGAGGCGGCATGACGGATGCTGCAGTGGCGCACGCGACAAGCGCCGCCTGTTTGAAGTTCCTGCACCATAAGCGGCGAATTGGATCCAGGAACTTCAAACAGAAAAGCGGCACCAGACTCATATATTTGCTAATGCCCCGACTTTCCGAAGTTCGTGAAGGGTAGGTGCTGAGTGCAACACGAACTTCGGAAAATGGACACTGGCGTTGTGAAAGACATTCCGCGCGACGATGACGGGCCGGTATTTCGCGAACCCTGGGAAGCGCAGGCGTTTGCGATGGCGCTGAGCCTTCATGAACGCGGCGTCTTCACGTGGAACGAGTGGGCCGCAGCGCTTGCAGAGGAAATCAAACGCGCGCAGGCGAGCGGCGATCCCGACACCGGCGAAACCTATTACCGGCATTGGCTCGCCACGCTTGAGAGGCTGATCGCGGCGAAGGGCGTAGCTAGCCTCGAAACCCAGCATCGCTACCGCGATGCCTGGGACCATGCCGCCGACCGCACGCCGCATGGTTCTCCGATCGAGTTATGGCCGGAGGATTTTTCGTCCAGCCCTTGAGCGCGCGCCCTGTGTCATCGGAACACCGGCGAAAGTCCGTGCTGATTGACCGTGCCGATATGTGGAAATCCATCGATCGCCGCGTTCGTTGTGCTGGGATCGCGGCGGATATTGCGGCATACAGGGCTTGAAGACCCCCTTTCGCAGAGGCCGTGCCGCATCATGACCCATTCGCGCGATATTTCACGCCTGCTCGAGATCATGGCGTCGTTACGAACGCCGGGCAGCGGCTGCCCCTGGGATCTCGAGCAGGATTTTGCGACCATCGCCCCCTATACCATCGAGGAAGCTTACGAAGTGGCCGATGCGATCGCGCGCGGCGATCTCGACGATTTGCGTGATGAGCTCGGCGATCTCCTGCTGCAGGTCGTGTTTCATGCCCGCATGGCGGAAGAGCAGAACGCATTCGACTTCGGCGACGTGGTGGAAGCAATTTCCCGCAAGATGATCCGACGGCATCCGCACGTCTTTGCCGATCAGGACGGACGATTGACCCCCTCCGACGTCAAGGGCGCGTGGGAGCGGATCAAGGCCGAGGAGAAGGTGGAGCGCGCCGCGCGCCGCCCGGCGGTCGAAAATTCGCACAAATCGCTGTTGTCGGACCTCAAGGCAGGCCAGCCGGCGTTGGCGCGCGCCATGGCGTTGCAGCGCAAGGCCTCAACCGTCGGCTTCGACTGGAATGATCCGCACGCCGTGTTGCGCAAGATTCGCGAGGAGGCAGACGAGATCGAGGCGGCGCTCGAGCGCGGCGATGCGAGCGAACTTGAAAGCGAAACCGGCGATCTTCTATTCGCCGTGGTCAACATGGCCCGCCATGTCGGGGTCGATCCGGAAATGGCACTGCGCGGCACCAACGCGAAATTCGAACGCCGCTTTGGCTACATCGAGCGCGCGCTGGCCTCGCGGGGTCGTTCGCTTTCGAGCGCTTCGCTCGAAGAGATGGACTCGCTGTGGAACGAGGCGAAGGCCGAAGAACGGCCTGCCAGTTACGTGATTCCGGGGCGCGAGTGAAACGAGCGAACCCGGAATCCATGGCACCGCATAAATGTCAGGAGAAATGGATTCCGAACCCTGCGCCTGACGGAGCAAAGCGGAAATGCGCTAAAGGTGCGGGAATGTCGCCTTTTGACCCTCACCGGACATTCTGGCGATCACTCTTTTGGTGTGAACTTCGGCGGAGACGAATGCAGCATCATGTAAGTTCTAGGTAGTCCGTGATTGGACAACGGACTGCGGCAAAGAGGCCAGGAACAACACGGCACAGACGCAAAGCAAGACGATATCTTTGAATAGAAACTCGCCAGTCAAATTCCAGGCTATTGGGTCAGCCGATAAGTTCCATTTAACGACCCCCGGCGTCGTGAAGAAGAATGACCACGTGGTCGCAAACGTAACCACGCCCATCAGCGAACCGACGGCTGACAAGATCGGGCTGAAGGCACCTGCCGCTAGCAGCGCGGCAATGGCAAACTCGACAGTACCGAGGAAATACGCTTCTCCCCTGAAGCCGAATACCGATAGCCACGAGACAAACGGACTGTTGCTGATGTACTGAACGATCCCCTGTGCCGACTGCAATGTGAATTTTTGCACGCCAAACGACACGAAGATGACAACCATGACCCAACGGAGGATAGCCAGCAGACGGTAAGACCCGCCTCCGTTTTCCGCGACATTGAAAGATGTTTTCATGTGAAAGCTTCTCCTTGATACAGATTGATTTCATCTGGCGCGTAGAAGCGCGTTCCTTACCTCTTCGGCACGGGCAACGCCGCCGTTACGTTCATCTACAGTTCCCCAGCTCACAATGAGGTGTATGCGCGCGGAAGATTTTGACTGGCGGACAGGCGAGCGACTTCCGCTGTGGCTTAACCAGACGAACGCAGCAGCCATTTGATGTCGGCTATTGTGGGGGCACACGTCGAACAAGGCTGGGTTGACTGCTTCTGGCCCTTCGCGTCATTTCGCTGCAGAGCGGCGCCGCGGTCGCTTTCGGAGGGAAGCGGACATCGACTAACGGGCAAGGCCCGCCCATTCGGTCGAGAATGACCCAACTCGGACATCGGCAGCCGCTTAAGACCTGCCGCCTGACCTCCTAAAATGTGATAGTTTGAGCCGTTCGATGGTCGGCCTTAGTCTCCGGGGGAGACAATGCGACGGCGCGAGTTCATCACACTTCTCGGCGGCGCAGCTATGTGGCCGTTCGCTGCTCGCGCGCAACAGCCCACTGGGATGCGGCGGATCGGGGCGCTGATGAGTTTCTTCTCGGACTCCTCCGAAGGTCAGGCGCGCTTAGCCGCGTTTACGCAGGCATTGCAAAAACTCGGTTGGAACGAGGGCGACAACCTTCGCATCGAGATCCGTTGGGCCGGAGACGACCTTGAGCGCTCTCGCAAATATTCAGAAGAATTGGTTGGGCTAAACCCGGATGTCATCCTGGCGTCCACCAGCCTGGCCGTGGCACCGCTGCAACGTATCACTCGGAGTGTGCCCATTGTATTTGCGAATGTCATCGACCCCGTCGGTGCGGGTTACGTCAGAAGCATGGCGCGGCCGGGCAGTAACATCACCGGATTTACTTCGTTCGAATACAGCATAGCGGCGAAATGGCTCGAACTGCTTAGACAAATGGCGCCGCGCGTGACGCGGATAGCGGTCCTTCGCGATCCAGCCATCGCCGCCGGGATCGGCCAGTTCGCTGCAATCCAGTCCGCGGCGTCATCCGCGGTGGAGTTGAGCGTGATCGACCCACGTGACGCTGGCGAATTGAAGCACGCAATCGATACATTCGCGCGCGAGCCGAACGGCGGCTTGATCGTGACCGGATCGGTATCTGCGGCGGTCCATCACGAATTGATCAATACGGTCGCACTGAGCCATGGCTTGCCCGCGATCCACGCTTTCCGCTATGGCGTTACAAGCGGCGGCCTTGCCTCTTACGGCCCGAATACGAGTGAAACCTACAGGCGAGCAGCGACGTATGTAGATCGTATCCTCAAAGGCGCGAAGCCGAGCGAACTTCCTGTACAAGCGCCCAATAAGTACGAGTTGGTGATCAACCTGAAGACAGCCAAGACGCTGGGCCTCGAAGTACCACCTGCGCTGCTTGCGACCGCCGACGAGGTGATCGAATGAGGAGCATATCGCCTTTTGGCCCTTCGCGTCATTTCGCGTGGGCGCAGCAGTCAGGTCGCTTTTGGAGAGAAGCGGACATCAATGGCTGGGCGAGACTGGGTGAATCAGTCGTGATTGACCCGAACCGGGCATTTGGGAACGACGGGAATCTCCATCAGGCCGTGGCAAGCCATGATGTTCGAGCGCCTGGAAAACAACAGCTTTCAACCAATACCTAAAGGAAGCCCACTGTGGTTTCCAAGTCACAGCTTTGGGACGCCTTCCTCGCTAATATGTTCATAATCATAGCTTTCCGCGTGGGTCAGTTTGGGGAATTTTTTCATGAAAAATCTTTTGATGGTCAGCGCGGCTCTCGCAGTTCTGCTGGGAACTCCTGCACTCGCGGCCGATATGCCAGTTAAAGCGCCACCTCCGCCGGCTCCGGTTTGGAGCTGGACCGGGTTCTATATCGGGGCTGATGCGGGCTATGCATGGAACCAAGGCACTGGCGGCCGGACGTGCGTCAACCCGGCAGGCGTGGCCTTCGGCTCTGGGTGCACGCTAAACATTGAAAACAGCATCATTAGTCAACGCGGCGGGTTAGTTGGCGGCGAGGCAGGCTACAATATCCAGAGTGGCATTTTCTTGGCCGGTATCGAAACGGACATTCAGTGGTCGGACATCAAGGCTTCCGCCACAGCTCAGCTGGGTTCCCTGGCGAGCCCGACCTGCTGCTATCTCGCAAGTGCCAACATGGACTGGTTTGGCACGACACGCTTCCGCGTTGGATTTCTGCCGACTCAGAGCCTTCTCCTCTACATCACGGGAGGCGCGATCTACGGGCATGAATCTGTCTCCGGAGTGACGAATTTTATCACCAGCGGATTCATCTATCCTGCGACCGCCAGTACGGTGCGAGGAGGCGTGATTGGCGGCGCTGGCCTCGAATATGCCTTCAATTGGAACCTTTCCGCCAAGGTCGAGGGTCTCGTCTACGACATGGGGAATATCAACGCCGTCTTCGCTTGTCCGGCCGGTGCAACAACATGCACTCCGGGCTTTAGGGAAGGTGGCACGTTCGCGGCCAGGGGAGTGATCGCGCGTGCTGGTCTCAACTGGCACTTTGGCGGCCCAGTCGTCGCCAATTATTAATTGTTCTTTCCCGAAGACTGAAGCCCCGGCATCGACCGGGGCTTTTTATTAGGGCGGGCCGTCAAACATGCTGATGTCCGTTTCTCGCCCTTCGCGTCATTTCGCTGCAAAGCAGCGCTTCGGTCGCTTTTGGAGAGAAGCGGACATCAATTGGCAGGCAAGGCCCGCCCATTCGGTCGAGAATGACCCAACTCGGACATCGGCAGCCGCTTAAGACCTGCCGCCTGACCTCCGAAAATGTGATAGTTTGAGCCGTTCGATGGTCGGCCTTAGTCTCCGGGGGAGACAATGCGACGGCGCGAGTTTATCGCACTGCTGGGAGGTGCAGCGGCAGCGTGGCCGATCGTCGCAAGCGCGGCGACGCCCGCGATATGGAACGCGCCGTCGCGGCGTTCGCGCTTAAGCCAAATGGCGGCCTGATCTTGACACCGGACCCGGCGGCGATCGCTCACCACGAATTGGTCATCAACATCGCATCCCGGCATCGATTGCCCGCGGTCTATCCGTACCGCTACTTCGCCGCCGAAGGCGGCTTGATCTCCTACGGGCCGGATTCGGTCGATCCGTTCCGACGAGCGGCTGGCTACGTCGATCGCATCCTCAAAGGCGAACGACCGGCCGACCTGCCCGTGCAGGCGCCGACCAAGTACGAGCTCGTCATCAATCTCAAGACGGCAAAGGCGCTTGGCGTCGAAATACCTTCCACGGTGCTCGCCCGCGCCGACGAGGTGATCGAATGAAGCGGCGGCAGTTCATCGCACTCGTCGGCGGCGCGGTTGCCGCTATGCCCGTTGCGGCTAGTGCTCAGCGATCAGGGATCGCGGTTGTTGGCGTGCTCAGTCCCGAATGGCCGAACACAGGCTATGTTGACGGGCTGGTCGAAGGACTCCGGGGGCTTGGGTATGTCGAAGGACGTAATATTCGGTTCGAATACAGATGGGCAGAGGGAAAGTACGACCGCCTTCCCGAACTGGCCGCCGATCTGATCCGTTTAAAGGTGGACGTAATCGTAGCGTTCGTTACTAAGGCTGCCGAAGACGCCAAAAACCAGACCAGCACAATTCCCATCGTGATGGTGGGCGTTGGCGATCCCGTTGGTGCAGGGCTTGCCGCTTCGCTCGCTCGCCCCGGGGGCAATGTGACAGGCACATCCGCGCTGGCCCTCGCGCTTGTCGCTAAACAACTAGAGTTACTAAAATTGGTAGCACCTGACCGCACCGATATCGCGGCGATGTTCAATCCAACCAACGTGACGTTCCAAACGCAACAAGTGAAAGAGGCAAAGAAAGCGTCTGAAGCGCTCGGCCTGCAACTACGCTTTCTTGAAGTGCGGGAGCCATCCGAATTTGAAGCTGCATTCGACACTATCGCCCGGGAACGAATAGGGGTACTTCTGATCCTTGCAGACCCGTTGTTCTTTTCGAATTCAAAGCAACTCGCAGAGTTGTCGATGAAGTCGCGGCTTATCACCATGACTGCATCCCGGACCTTCA
>Ga0210384_10001137_pt1 | contig 37453 bp, 30 predicted proteins | sample IncBWH2MmetaG_FD_160574 | JGI IMG/M metagenome (GOLD analysis project Ga0210384, IMG submission 160574) | Forest soil microbial communities from Barre Woods Harvard Forest LTER site, Petersham, Massachusetts, United States - Inc-BW-H-2-M | ecosystem: Environmental > Terrestrial > Soil >...
TGCGCGGATCGGTGTAGAAATCGATGTCGTAAGCAAAGATTTGCGCCAGTCGCATGGCTACTTCGGGCGATTCGCCGGAGTCTTCCACCGCGTTGAATAGCGAGTCCTCCAGTGTGCCCTTGACAGCGACGACTTCGAGGCGCGAGGCGATGGCCTTTACCTCGGCGGAGAAGCCTTGGTCCTGCGGCAGGATGCGAAGCACACGGTCCGGATCGATCTTGTAGTCAATTTCCTTCAGAGACCCTCCGACGGAACGTCCGACCGTAATGGTGTTACCTGCGCGCAGCTGGCGAAGATTGAAAACTTGCGAGGCTGCGGTACTCGCAGTTGCGGCTTCCTGTACACTTAGACCAAGTTTCTGCAACGCCGCGGCGAAATTGCCGCGCGCGGGGACGCGATTTTCGGAGGAGACAACTATGTCGGCTTGAATTTTGGCGGCGGAGGAACGGGCGGCCTGAACTTCCCGCTCGAAGTGCCGGAAGGACCCAATCCTTTGGCGTATGGCGTAGGCATCGATTGCGACACCAGCAACGATGAAGACGACGATTCTGATCAGGCTGCTGCGGTTCACTTTTCCCCGGATGCTTGCCGTTTCCAGCAGATATTCTGCTTCGAGCGCGCAGAACCGCTATACAGAATACTTCACGTACGCTTTCCCAACAACAGGACGTAACCGGACGAGCAAAAGTTCCTTCAGCACATGCATTCAGGATGTCGAGAAACACCACGAACCTTCTTCAGGGGCTAAAGCCCACGGAAGACCAAGCACTCTATGTCGGAGCTGAAGCTCCGGCCCCCTGGAAGAAAAGGCTATAAACAAAAAGGCTCGCCGGTTGGCGAGCCTTTTTGTTTTGCCGCGAAATATGTTGGGACTATTTGCCGGACGTTATCGTTTGCACCGGATCGGTCTTTACAGGCGCGTCGAAATAATTTTGTTCGCGAAGATTGCGGTAGATGTGGCCCGCGACTTGGGCAGCGGTCGGTCCTTTTACGCGGCGGGTGTTACCACGCAGAAGGACGGCCAGAGCAATTTTCGGATGTTGTGTGTCGCCAGCATAGCTGACAAACCAGCCGATGCGAGACGGATTGGTGTGGTCGTCGCAGGTGCCGGTCTTGCCGAGCGCGGTTTCATCGCCGCCCGCGTCGTAGCTCAAGCGGCCTGTGCCGTAGAGCACTGCGGCCAGCATGCCTTCACGCACTTCCGGGAGAACATTGGCGATGTTGAGATCGCGTTTCACGCGCGGTGTAAACGCCTGAACATCTTCCTGGGTGCGAGGATACTGCAAATAATAAAGTGTGCCGCCGTTTGCGAACGCAGCAGCCAGTGCCGCCAGCTGCAGCGGGGTCATCTGAATGCCTTCGCCAAAGCTGGACATTCTGGCAACACCGCCGAACGCAGGAGCCTGTGTCGGAAAAGAGCCGGGATGTTCCTCAGGCAGGTTGTAACCCGCGAGTTCGCCAAGACCCAGCAACCGGCCATATTTGGAGACGGTGTCGAAACCCATGCGGCGGCCGAGCTCTTCAAAAAAAACGTTGTTGGAATGCGCGAGGGCGTCGGTCAGGTTCATGTATTTGCGGCGGCTGACCTTCAGCATGGTATCGCGTGTGATTACATTTTCCTCGAGCGCGGCGATGGCGATGGTGGGCTTGATAGTGGAACACGGAATGTAACCGTCGCCGAACGCGATCTTCTGGTTGACCATGGTAAGGATGCGACCGGTATTCGGATCGACCGCTACGACCGAGCCGTTATATTTGCCGAGGCCATCGACTACCGCCTTGCGGACGGTGGGATCGTCGTAGGTCCCGTCGTCAGTGCTGAACGAATCTGCGTAGGTGGGAACGCCACGATAGCGCACGACAGCATGGCGCATATGCGAAACGATTTTCGATTTGGTTTTGGAGTGGGCCTTCGATTTCGAGTGCGAACTTACGATAGGCTGCGCCGCGGGTTCCGCCGCCGGGACTGGCATGGCGAGCGTGCTCACCAACATTCCGGTCAACACAAATTTCAAGAGACCTTTAATCATTCCGTTTAATTTTCCATTCCGTGCGGACCGCGTTGCCTATTAAAGTTGCTCGAAGATACTTGAACTTCTCCACTTGGTCAACTTCTGCCGCTCGAGATTCCGACTCATGAGATGCCACTTTGCCACTCAGCGATTCATGGTGCTTTTTGCTTCGCAAAGACGGCAGCAGGCGCCTCATTGCACTGTGGCAAAGTCTACTGAGGAAGGTCCCGGCTGGCAATAGTTTCCTTGGCCCAGTACGGACGTATGTGCTTTGTTTTGAACGTTGACCGGGCGTTCAGCTTTTGGCTTTCCTCCTGTACCAGTGTCCTGAAGCGAACTGTCCGAGGGCCAGTAGCGTTTGCTGCGGATTTGGCGGGTTTTTCGTTTCCTTGCAGGGATCTTCGCAGACGACTGCGAGGCGGGCAAGGAAAAAGGGGCGACGATTTACGCCCCTTTTCTGAAGACGCTTGTTTGAAGAAAAAGGTTGTGAGAACTATCGCGCCGGTCTGCTTTTTGCGTCGGACCCGGCGGTGGCGGCGGTGGCCTTTGCCGGAGGACGATCCGCGGCTCCGTTGACCTGCCCATGGGCACCGTTTGCGGGTGCTGCGGCCGCTTGGCCTGGCTGGGGAATCTCCATTTTCTTGCGCAAGGCGGTCTCGATTTTCTCGCGAATATCCTTATTTTCTCTGAGGAAAACGCGGGCGTTTTCGCGGCCTTGGCCCATGCGTTCCCCGCCGAAGCTCATCCAGGTGCCGGACTTTTCGATCACGCCTTTATCCACGCCCAGATCAATCAAATCGCCTTCGCGGGAAATGCCTTCGCCGTAGAGAATGTCGAATTCCGCTTCACGGAACGGAGCAGCCACCTTGTTCTTCACGATTTTGGCGCGGGTGCGATTGCCGACAACGCGGTCGCCTTCCTTGATGGCCTGGATGCGGCGGATATCCACGCGCATGGAGGCATAGAACTTCAGGGCACGGCCTCCGGTGGTGGTTTCTGGATTGCCAAACATAACGCCAATCTTTTCGCGGATCTGGTTGATGAAGATCAGGCAGGTCTTGGACTTGGAGACGATGGCGGTCAGCTTGCGAAGGGCCTGGGACATCAGACGGGCTTGCAAACCCATCTGCGGGTCGCCCATTTCGCCTTCGAGTTCGGCCTTGGGAACCAGCGCGGCAACGGAGTCGACGACAACTACGTCCACGCCGCCGGAACGGATCAGCGTCTCGGCAATTTCGAGGGCTTGTTCGCCGTGGTCGGGCTGCGAGACCAGGAGATTGTCCACGTCCACGCCAAGCTTGCGCGCGTAGATGGGATCGAGTGCGTGTTCGGCGTCGATAAAGGCCGCCTGGCCGCCCAGTTTCTGGGCTTCGGCGATGACATGCAAAGTCAACGTCGTTTTGCCGCCTGATTCAGGGCCATAAATTTCGATTACGCGTCCGCGAGGGAATCCGCCGACGCCCAGCGCGGCGTCAATGGACAAACAGCCCGATGGAATCACGCTTACCGGCACCAGCACATCTTTGCTGCCCAGCCGCATGATCGAGCCCTTGCCATAGGACTTTTCGATCTGCGAAATTGCGGCTTCGAGTAGCTTTGTTCTTTCGTCTGTCATTTGACACCTCGGTCGAGGAAATAGGAAATTTGCCAACAGGCTGCCGGGAATCGCGTGAGGAAGCAGGCACTGGGAAGAGCGCCGCAAGCTTGTCCACGATGGTTACTTTTGCTGTATAGTACCATTTCGTATCTGAACACGCTATCCTTAACTCTTGCCGCCAACCTTGTGAAACAAGCCTTGGGCCCTAAGCATTCAACGGCTGCACCCAAGCTCCAGTTCGTGGTGGACCAAGGATCGCCTGCGCGGCCCGCCCCGCCGGTCCCATTCGGAGCGCTCCTCCCGACTTAAGGGATGCAATCGCGTCAGGTATTGAACGCCAGCGCGAACCTCGAGGAACTCAAAAGCGAGTCTCTCATGTTCAATGCAGCTAGAACACTGCTGCGAGCGATGGGCATGAGCGCCTGTTGAAAACTTACTGGGCCACGATACGGCAAAGGCGAACAAAAAGCAAACAGTATTTTTCGCCTTGCGTTCGCCTGGCGCGGGACCCTTAGCCGTACCCGCGCATCCACCCTGGAGCGGCACGCGTGGCCGGTTTCCGCCGGCCGACTCCCACTGGATGATGCGCGCGTACTTCTTTGATGGGGATCGCGGACAGGCCGACTTTCAACAAAGTGACGCACAAAACAATCGCGGTGATTTGGTTTGGCTTCATTGCTCGGTTTCTGAACGCTTGCTAGTTATAGATGTAGAATCCTCGTCCACTCTTGCGGCCTAACCAGCCGGCGGCTACGTATTTTTTCAGCAGGGGGCAGGCACGATATTTTGGGTCGCCGAGGCCTTCCAGCAGAACGTTGAGGATGTCAACGCATACGTCGAGGCCGATGAAATCGGCTAATTCCAGCGGACCCATGGGATGGTTTGTCCCCAGTTTCATCACGGCGTCGACGGCTTCGGGCGTAGCAACGCCTTCCATGACGGTGTAAGCGGCTTCGTTGATGAGCGGCATAAGCACACGGTTGGAGACAAAGCCGGGGGCGTCGTTTACGGCCACGGGAGTTTTGCCGAGCTTCTTGGCGAGTTCCATAGTGGTAGCGAAGGATTCGTCGCTGGTTTGCAGCGCGCGAATGACTTCCACCAGCGTCATGACCGGAACTGGATTCATGAAGTGCATGCCGACGAATTTATCTGGGCGCTTGGTCAAAGCCGCAAGACTGGTGATGGCGATCGAAGAGGTATTGCTGGCGATGATTACTTCGGGACGAAGAAGGCGGTCGGCTTCGCCGAGCACGGAGCGCTTGATCTCCAATTTTTCGGGCACCGCTTCCACAACAAAATCGGCGGCAGCGATGGCCGCGAAATCGGTGGTGGGTTTCAGTCGCGCTAGAACTTGCGGTTTCTCGGCCTCGCTCAGCTTCGCTTTTTTCACTTCGCGATCGAGATTTTTGCCGATTGTTTCCATTCCACGCTGGAGATATTTCTCTTCCACATCGCGCAAAATCACGGTGTAGCCCGCACGGGCAAAGACGTGAGCGATGCCGTTGCCCATGGTTCCCGCGCCGAGTATCGCTACTGTCTTGATCGAGTCGATCGACACGAATCAATCCTCCGAATCTCTTTCATCTAACTTTCAGAACGACCAAGAATGCCTGTGAACGAACAACGTGGTCAAGCCCGATGCTTCAATCCGGGGCCTTTTCAGCGCCCAGAACGTGCGCAAACGCCTCTCGGGCAGTTCGAACATGAAGGCTGGAGTGTCCGCCGAGATTTGAAACGTAGATGGTGGGGTCCGATCGGAATTCCCATGATGCTAATCTGGGGTCGCATGTTCACGATTTCCTTGAAATGCAAGGGCAACTGTTGCGCATCTAGCGCGCCGAGAATGCGGTCGAGTTTTTCTGGCCGTGTACCCTTCCAGCAAGGAACGTGGGCGGACTGCGCCTCCACAAGAGTCGAGACGAGGGCGACGTGGCAATCGCGGCACATTGTGAAACCATCTCGAAACTCTGCCTCGCACAACGGACAATCCATTCAGGTCACTCCGGTGGCTGTGCTTCGACTACTTCGCGCACAACTTCGCGCGCGCGAAGCTCGTCCTCGGGAAGAACGAATAATTCCGTTCGATCACTAATCTTCGCTATTCGACAGTGAATACGATTCTCATGCAATGCTGCGACCAGAAAATCACATGGCTCCCCACCAGTCGATGCCCAGACTAACGCTGTGGCGTCTTCGGGGTACCAGTCAATGTGTTGACCGGCGCTTGGCGGACCGGGGATATTCCGCTCGGTAGGAGGCATAAGCATCTGCGGCAATTTCTCCATGCGGTTCGAACGTTCGGGGAGCAACCGTTTCAACTCTTCACGTTCGATGTCGACAACGTCTTCGGTGCCATACGCTTCCTTGATCGTGTTCTCGGCTTTCTCGAAGAGCGAGAAAGGGACGCCCACTTCATATGAGGGATAGTTACTGAGATTGAAAAGATGATCTCGGCGGAAAACGGTGTTGTGGGGAATTCCGGCCTCGTCTAACACAGAGCAAAGCTCCGCGTGAACTCGAGCGTCCTCGCCCTTCCAAAAAGAACAGAAAGGATCCTCGTTCGGATCTCCGGGATGCGAGGGCGGTTGCCACGCCAATGCGCCTCGCGGAATTTCCGTTACCAGATCCACGTCGCAATCCGCGCAGTGCGAAAATCCCTGGCGATATTCGGCATTGCAGTTTGGACAAATCATCGATCGCAATCCAATCGCAGCCTTTAGTATTTCGGAGTAACGCCTAGATTGTAAAAGAGGAAGGTGTAGATATCAGCAGTCAGGTCGATTTGCTTTGCCGTGCTGCTTGCGCCGTGGCCGGATTTCGTTTCAATCCGGATAAGCACTGGGTTCTTTTTGCTCGCCTCGGCCTGCAGCGTCGCCGCATATTTGAAAGAATGCGCCGGGACCACGCGATCATCGTGATCTGCGGTAGTGATCAGCGTGGCCGGATATTTCGAGCCCGCCATTATGTTGTGCAGCGGAGAATAGGCGTACAGCGCCTTAAATTCGTCCGGGTTATCGCTGGAGCCGTAATCAGAGGCCCAATTCCAGCCGATGGTAAATTTCTGGAATCGCAGCATGTCCATCACCCCGACCAGCGGTACGGCAACATGAAAAAGATCCGGGCGCTGATTCGCGACCGCTCCGACCAGCAAGCCGCCGTTGGAACCTCCTAGGATAGCCAGGTTTTTCGCAGAGGTGTACTTGTTGGCGATCAGCCACTCTGCCGCGGCAATAAAATCGTCAAAGACGTTCTGCTTTAGCAGCTTGGTGCCGGCGACATGCCATTTCTCGCCGTATTCGCCGCCGCCACGTAGATTCGCGGACGCATACACGAATCCCTGTTCCAACAAAGCCAGCCGCAGCGAATTGAACGCCGGGGCATTCGTGATGTTGAATCCGCCGTAGCCATACAGAACCGTCGGATTGGAGCCGTCGAGTTTAAGGCCCTTCTTGTACACCAGAAACATCGGGACTCGCGTGCCGTCCTTGCTGTTGTAAAAAATCTCGCGTGTTTCATACGCATCCGGACGGAAGCTGGGAATTTCCGGCGCGCGGTAAACGTTCACCTTTCTCGGCTCCAGGTCGTAGCGAAAAATGGTGGGCGGATAATTTAGCGAAGAGAATAGGAAAAATGAGGTCTTGTCGTGAGGGTTGCCGCGGAATGTTCCGGTGGTGCCCTCACCCGGAAGAGGAATTTCATTTTCGAGATTGCCGCTCTGGCCGTAGACGTACACGTGGCTGGCAACATCCTTCAGATAGGTCACAAAAATCTTACCGCCGATGGATGCCGCGTTCGCCATGGCATCGGGCTTTTCGGCAATCAACTCTTTCCAGGGTGATTTCGGATTGGCCGGATCGAACAGGAGAAGTTTGTAGTTGGGCGCATCATGGTTGGTGTAAACCAGAAACTTATCGTCAATATTGTCGACCACTTCGTAGGTGTCATCGGTGACCTCAGCGACGATGGGCGTGAAGGCCTTCTCTTTCTTCGAGAGGTCACGAAAGAAAACAGAATTGCCACGTTTGCCCTTGCCGGGGTCGTTGTCGTACAGAATCGCGAAGCGTTCGTCCTCGGTGGTTGCCACCTCATGGAACCGCTGTGGATTGGCCTTGTCCTCGTAAGTCAATACGTCCTGGTCCTGGCCTGTGCCAAGCTTGTGGTAATACACTTTTTGAAATTCGTTCTTGGAAGAAAGATCGTGGCCGCCGGCAGGAGCGTCATAGCGGCTGTAGAAAAATCCTTTCCCGAACCAGGCGATACCCGTTGCCTTCAGCCACTTCAGGTCATCGGGAAGCATCTTCTTCGTGGCTATTTCGATGACATGAGCCTCCTGCCAGTCGGAACCCCCGACCGAAACGCCATAGGCTCCATACTGCCCGTCCTCGGAAACTTCGAAAACGCCCAGGCGTGAGGTTCCGTCGGCGGAAAAAGCGTTGGGATCCAGCAACTGTTCCGGCGGGCCATCAACGCCCTTTTGCACGTACACGACGCTCTGATTCTGCAAACCATCGTTCTTGGTGAAGAAAACGTACTCCCCTTTTAGGAACGGCGCGGTGTACTTCGGATAGTTGAACAGCTGTTCCAACCGGGTCTTGACCGTCGCGTGGTACGGAATTTTGTTCAAATACGCGCACGTGATTTTATTTTCCGCTTCCACCCATTTGGCTGTCTCCGCAGAATTGTCATCCTCAAGCCAGCGGTACGGATCGGCTACTTTGACGCCGTGATAGTCGTCGACCTGGTCCGTTTTTCGAGCGACCGGATAATCCAAGTCTTGCGCTGCCAATCCTGCGGCACTGAAGGCAGCCGCGACAACCATAGGTACAAGCTTAAGCAAAGGCGATCTGGGCTGAGCCATCTGGATAGTTCCTTCCTTACGGTGCTGTCATCTGGGATTCTTGGAAAATAGCTTGCGCGGAGGCCTGCGAAATTATACGGCTTCTGGTGCAAGCTTACCTTGACTTATGTTCTCTCCACAGGATTGAGCAGCCGCAACCCGGCGATTCCATCGAATAGCGCACCGCGACGCCACGCCCTCAAATGATTTACATTCAATGAGATACCACGCAAAGGGAAGTTGCGTCTTTTCTGCTCTGGCGCGCGTATACAGGATAGTATGACCACTCACATACAAGTGCTCGGCGCCCTTTCGCGGCCGTTTTATTTCACCGGAGCCATGACCGACGATTCCAAAGCTCTCGCGCAGGGGCTTCGCCGCCGCGACCCTGATGTTCTGGACGGGCTGATCACGCAATATCAGACACGCTTGTACCGCTATCTTTTGTTCCTGACTTCGGATCGCGCGCTGGCGGAAGACCTGTTTCAGGAGACGTGGATACGGGTGCTGGAGCGCGGCCATCAATATGACGGTAAATCGAAGTTCGATTCCTGGCTGTTTGCGATTGCACGGCACCTGGTGATTGACGTTTCGCGGCGCAAGAAATTCCCCAGTATCGAGGATTTCACGAACGCGGAGACGGACCAGCCGTACGAGCCGCCGGACGATCGCTCGAATTCGGCTCTGGAGATTTTGGTTGCGCGCGAGAACGCGCAGGCGGTTCAGATTTCGCTGCTGAAGATCGCGCCGTATTATCGCGAAGTTTTGTTGCTTCGCTTCCAGGAAGAGCTGGGGCTGGAAGAGATCGCGGGTGTTTTAAACGCTCCGATCTCAACGGTGAAGTCTCGTCTTTATCGTGGTCTGAATGCAATGAAATCGCTGCTGCCCGGAGGTGCCGCATGAGCGAAGACGTTCACGCGCGGGCGCAGAGATTAATGATGGAATCGCTGGTAGAAGGCATTCCCGCGGACTCGCAGAGTTGGCTGGAGCAACATTTGCGAGGCTGCAAGGAGTGCACGGAGCTGGATGAGACGTCGCGCGGGCTGCTTCGTGCGCTGCGGGGAGTTGCGCTGGCCGTTCCTGCGGATCTTGCGGCGCGGACACAGCTGCGCGTGCGGCTGCGTGCGCAGGAAGCCGCGCCGGGATCGCGGAGTGGATTGGTGCTCTGGCTGCTTACGGGAACGAGCTGGCTGCTTGGGATTTTCAGCGCACCGCTGATTTGGCGTGGTTTTGATTGGCTGGGAACGGAATTTGGCGTGCCCAAGCTGGCACTGGAATTTGGTTTTGTGCTTTGGTGGGCGGTGCCCGCGCTGCTTGCAGTCGGAGTGGTGCTACATCAGCGCGGTCTGGCATCGCCCGGCAGGCCGCAGATTTAGTTGCAGTTCTAAATTCTAAGTTTTAGGTTCCAAGTTTTCAGAGAATATTTCTCGAGGAAATTATGTCCGACTCGTTCAATCAACGGCTTCGCATGATTCGCTTCCGGCGCAAGAAGGAACGCACACGCTTTCGCGATGAACTGCGGGTGATTCCGCGCTGGCTTATCTGGACGTGCCTCTTCCTGTATGTCGTGGCGCTGATTGTCGGTGTGTCGATCAACCTCGTTCATATGCAGACAAATGGCGACGTATTCCCGCCGGAATTGGCTCACGAACCGCTGCTGGCGTGCCTGGCCCTGGCTGGCGTTATCACCGGAGCGTCCCTTTTCATTTCGTGCTGGCTGTTCATGCTGGGATACGTTTACCGGGACGCGAAACGCCGCGGAATGAGCGCGGCACTCTGGACTGTTCTGGTGCTGATACTTTCTCCTGCGTATCTTTTCATCGGCTTGATTATTTATCTGCTGGTGCGCGAACCGTTGCCTTATACCTGTCCGCAATGCTCGGCTACGGTTTCCGCTCGCTATAACTTCTGCCCGAACTGCAAATACAACCTGCATCCCGCATGCCCGAACTGCCAGCGCGAAGTTTCCGATACGGATAAGTTTTGCGCGTATTGCGCGGCGGACCTTATCCCCGCGAAACCAGACGCGAACCCTGTGGACGCGATCGTGCGTGGCCCGGAGGTCGCTTAAGCGTGTGCCGCCTTGCGGCACTTGCTGTTCGGGAAAAACAGTTTCGACCTAAAGCGGCGACAAGGCCCACGCACTCCAAAGCTAGGGCAAGCCAAACGTGAACAGCGCGGAGCCTGCCGCGACCGCGACGTACTGCTTGCCATTCACTGCGAAGGCCATCGGCGACGCGTAGACGGAAGCGCCACACTGAAAGTGCCATAGGACCTTGCCGCTATTGGCATCGAGTGCGATGAAGTTTCCCTCCGCATCGCCGGTGAAGACGACTCCACCGGCGGTGGAGAGCACGCCCGCCCAGGTTGGTGAAGTATGCTTGAATTCCCATTTGATTTTTCCATCCGCTGGATCAATCGCGCGCAAGGCTCCCCAAAACGGTTGTGCATCATCATTGGGAAAATACGCGCTGCCGTAATAGGCGTGGCCTGCGTCATACGGTTGCGGCGCGGTGCTGAAGACATCGCATTGTTCGCGCGCGGTGACGTAGAAGAGGCCGGATTGCGGATCGTAGGTGGGCGACATCCAGTTGGTTGCGCCGGCAGCGCCAGGGCAAGTGCGATTCCCTTCCGGCGTTGGCGAGGAGCCTTTGCGTGCCACCGGGCTTCCTGAAGCGTCTTTGGCACCGCTCCAATTTTGTTGGGCATAGGGATTCGCGGAAATTAGTTTTCCGGTTTCGCGGTCGAGGACGTAGAAGAACCCGTTTCGGTTGGCCTGGATAATCAGATGCTTCGCGCCTTGATCGACCATCACAGGGACTTGCGTCGCGTCGTAATCGTGTTCGTCATGTTTCGTGAACTGGTAATACCATTTCAGTTTGCCGGTATCAGGGTCAAGCGCCAATAGACTGTTGCTATAGAGATTGTCACCGGCGCGCCCTTCGCCGCGGTTCGAAGGAGAGGGATTTCCGGTGGTCCAGTAGGTCGTGTTGGTAGCTGGATCGAAGACGCCGGTGATCCAAGCCGGGGCGCCACCGATTTGCCAGGAGTCGCCTTCCCACGTTTCATGGCCCGGTTGGCCAGGAGCCGGCGTGGTGTAGAAACGCCATTTTCGTTCGCCGCTGTTCGCGTCGTAAGCGTCGATGAACCCGCGAATGCCGTATTCTCCGCCAGAGACGCCTAGCAGGACGAGATTTTTGATGACCAGTGGCGCTAGCGTGAAGCTGTAGCCTTTGCGATAGTCGATGGCGCTGACGTCCCAGACGACATTGCCGGTTTTCGCGTCCAGCGCCACTACGCGGGCGTCGAGCGTTCCGAAGAAAACTTTGTCACCGAGAATGGCCAGGCCGCGATTCACTTTGCCACAACAGGGACGAATGTCTCCCGGCAGTGCATGCTGATATTGCCAGATCGGGCGGCCGGTTCTGGCGTCGAGCGCAAATACGCGATCTTCCTGGCCGGTGCCGTAGAGAATGCCGTCGACGACGAGCGGCGTGGTTTCGAACTTGCCGGCCGCTATGGTTTGATATGCCCACTTGGGAACGAGATTGTGCGCATTCGCGATAGTGATTTGGTCCAGCGCGCTGTAGCGGCGGCCGGCGTAATCACCTGAATACGTCAGCCAGTTTTGCGGTTCTTTGGAAGATTCGAGCAAGCGAGTGGACGTCACCTGGGCATTTGCCGCGGCTAGACAAATGAGCGAGAGACAGGCCATCGCCAGAACTTGCCGGAAACTTTTCACTGTGCGCCCCCCTCTTCGGTACTGACCTTTAGGAGAAAGGCCAGCAGATCATCCAGATCTTTTTCGCTCAATCGATTCGTGTCGTAAGCTGGCATCAGCGATGTTCGCGTTTTCTCGTAAGACTTCAGTTGCGCCTTGTCGAAAGAATGAATTTGCTCGCGCACGTCCATCATTTGCACGGTGAAGCTATCTTCGTTCAACACCACGCCCTGAAACGCTGCGCCATCCTGCGTTACTACGCTGACCGTTTCGTACTCCTGGGAAAATTCCTTCATGGCTTCGGAAATTCCTTCCGCCAGGCGCTTGTTAGGCTCACGCACGGATTCTTTCAGGTAAGCCACGGATCGTGCCGAGCCAGCGGAGGTCAGGTCTGGTCCGAGCCTTCCGCCTTTTCCGGCAATCATGTGGCATGTAGAGCACGCAGCCGAGCCGTAAAAGAGCTCTTTGCCATGCATGGGATTCCCCGCGATGGCGTCGGCGTTTTTCACTTCGACGCTACGAATGTAGGTGATTACCTGCCAGATTTCGGCCGGCGTCATGCCGACACCTTGTTGCGTGGCACCATTTTGCGGCATGGCGGTGCCGGGCACGCCTTCATTGATGGTGCGATATAAATCGGCGTCAGCGTTGCCATGCCTTTTTTGCGCGCGCGTCAAGTCCGGGCCGCGGCCCCCGCCCTTTGCTCCCAATCCGTGGCAGAAGGCGCAGTTGGCGCGGAATTGGAATTCGCCAAGCTTTGCCTCTTTGGGGTCGCCAGCCAAGGGATTTTTCTCTTGTGAGCGCGTGGTATTGCACAACAGCGCGCCAATCGTGAGCAAGGTGGCAAATAAGATTCTGCCCGGAACCAATTTTGAAAGCGGTGCCCGAACCATTCTGCTTGTGCTTCGCACATCAGGGATCATTTTATGTTCCTTCCGCTCCAGCCGAATTCTCAGGTAGTTGCAAATTTATTTTTCTGCCGAAGACACAACAGGGTCGGCAGAACGCTGGCCAACAGAACACTCGGCAAAGGGTTCTTTTCCGTCAAGCGCCAACCGTCCGTCGGCCACCTGCGGGAGCACCAACACTGCGGTGAATTGTTTGGTAATGGAGACAATCCTAAATCTTGTCTTCGTCGTGTTCGGAGTGTTGGCGGCGATATTCGCCATGCCGATTCGGTGTGCATAGGTCACCTGGCCCTCATCGGCCACCAGAACCGCGCCATTCAGATAGCCATTTTCTTGGTAGCGCGACACGACCTCGGCGGTACGCGCGGCTCTATCCGTTCCGGCGTTTTTCAAAAGCGCCTGGTCGATGGCCCAGAAAGCTCCTGCAAGGAGCGCGCTCGTCGAAGTGGAAATTTCTCTTTCCCACATGCCGCAGAGCATACTTGCGCGTGTCACTGGAAAGCAATATGGAGCTTCGCGGAATGAGGATCGGCGAGCGGAAGGAAAGTTTGCTTAATGGACTGGGCAAAGGCTCGAGCGCCTAATCAGGCGAGCAGAAAGTAACCACTTACATCATTTCCACTGCGAGGGCGACCGCGTTTCCGCCGCCGAGGCACAAAGCGGCGATACCGCGCTTGAGGTTGCGGCGCTGCAATTCGTAGAGCAGCGTTACGAGGATTCTTGCTCCGGACGCACCAATGGGATGGCCTAGCGCCACGGCTCCGCCATTTACGTTTACCTTTTCGGGGTTGAGTTTCAGCTGGCGCGTTACTGCGATGGCGGCAACCGCGAAGGCTTCGTTCAGTTCGACCAGGTCCACATCGTTGTCACGGTCCCAGCCCGTTTTCGCGAGGAGTTTTTCGACGGCGTCGACCGGAGCCATCATCACCCATTTGGGCTCCACGCCGCTGACGGCTTGCGCGACAATCTGCGCGATGGGCTTTTTGCCAAGGCGATGGGCGGTGCGTTCGCTAGTGACGACTACCGCAGCAGCGCCATCGTTTGTTCCGGGGGCATTGCCTGCGGTGACCGTGCCGTCCTTCTTAAACGCCGGTTTCAGCTTTGCCAACGCTTCGAGAGTGGTGTCTTCGCGCGGAGACTCGTCGTACTTGATGACCAGAGACTCGCCCTTTTTCTGTGGCACTTCGATGGGAAGAATTTGCGCTTCGAAAAAACAGGATTTGCGAGCCTTGGTGGCTTTCTGGTGGCTTTCGAACGCGAATTTATCCTGCTCTTCGCGCGTGATGCCGTATTTTTCGGCTACCAACTCACCCGTCATTCCCATGTGAAAATTTTCGTAGGCGTCCCACAAGCCATCCCAGATCATGGAGTCGACGATTTTTCCGTCGCCGAGGCGATAGCCGGTGCGGGCTTGCGGCAGTAGGTATGGAGCGTTGGACATAGACTCCATGCCACCGGCAACGACGATTTCATTTTCGCCAAGTTGAATGGCTTGTGCGGCAAGGGCTACAGCTTTCAGACCGGAGCCGCACACTTTGTTGATGGTCATGGCTGCAACGCGCGGGTCGCAGCCGCCCTTGAGTGCTGCCTGCCTTGCGGGGTTTTGACCGATGCCGGCTTGCACTACATTCCCGAGAATCGCTTCGTCCACCTGTTTGCCCTCGAGACCAGCGCGGCGCACAGCTTCGGCAACAACTTTTCCGCCCAGCTCTGGCGCGCTGAAACTCGCAAGCCCGCCCTGGAATTTGCCTATAGGCGTGCGCACGGCGGACAAAATGACAGGAGTTTCCACTGGATGACCTCCGGACCACCTTGTAATTATACTGCGGTGATACCAAAAACTTCACTTCTCCGGCTCTGGTGGCTCAGATAAAACATTTGTTTCTATGACCTCGGAATTTTCATTTCGTATAGGAGCAACTTTCCCAGCGGATCATATATCTCGAAGTGAGGTTGGTTCTCCTGGTCGACATAAAGCTCTATCGCGGTGCGGCCCCATTTGTTCTTGATGAAGACGCCAGTATCATCGTACGGCGTAGCGTCCTTGATCCCGCGCCTTACCCCGAGAAACATACGGTTGGAGCTGTTTTTTTCCAGCTGGAGAGACTTAAGCCTAAGTTCGTCTTGTTGTTCGGCCGGTTGTTTTTCCAATTCGTTGTAAATTCCGCACTGTTCTTTGACGTTTGTCCAACCGGTGGCGTGGGTGATGGAAAGACCATCTTCGATAGATGATTCTGCGCGTCCTTGTGCTTCTCGGGGTGAAGGTAATATTTTGGTCCTGACGGAACTGGTCCAGGGTGAGGCTGACATCGACCTCTTGGCCTCCCCGAGTGGCTTTGCCCGAGTAGATCAGGCCGCCTTCTTCCTGCCCTTGTTCGTTGTAAAACATCAATCCGGAAAAGGTAACTCCACCGCGTTGGGCGCAGACGAATTTGGCGCAGCAGCAGTGTTTGCATGTGAGCCTCCTAGCCGAGGGCGTTGACCCAATGCGTGAGAGGAGAGCGCTACTGGTCGAGATGCTTACACTACAAATGAGCACGGAAAAAATCGAGGGTGCGTTGGCGGGCCAGGGCCGCGGATGGTGGGTCGTAATCTTTTCGCTGATCGCAATTGAAGCCGTGGCCTGCGTCGTAGACGAAGATTGGGGGATTGGGGTGAAACTGTTTGATGGTGGCTATTTCCTCGGGCCCGATATGCTGGTCTCTCGCGCCAAAGTGCAGCAAGACCGGACAAGTAGGATTTTCCGCAGCGTGTTTGGCGATTTGCCCGCCATAATAACCGACAGCCGCGGCAGGATTGAGCCGCGTGGCCGCCAGCCAGGCAAGTGAACCGCCCCAACAAAATCCCAAGACGCCTACTTTTGCGATGCCGGGAACGTTAGCGGCGTGCTGAATCGCAGCAGCCACATCAAGGAGCGCGGTGTCCAATCCGATTTGCCCCGCCGCTTGCCGGCCGCGCGCCGTATCCACCTGGTCGTACTTGAGTTCGAGATCCGGTTGAACGCGGTCGAACAAGGTCGGGGCAACCGCATAGAATCCCTGGCCGGCATAGTCGTCCGCGACGGAGCGAATATGGCTGTTTACGCCGAAAATTTCCTGGATCACGACGATTGCGGAATGAAAAGGCGTTTTTGGTTCGGAGACATACGCTGCGAACTCGTGCCCATCGCTAGCCGTCAAGTTGATCTTCGATCCCATTTGATTCTTGATGGTATCAACAATCAGGAAAAATTTGCGGCAGCCCGGGCGAGAAAAAGGGGAGCGGTCTGGGCTGCTCCCCTTCTCATTCTTGCAACTCGCGGCGCGTGAGAGCGACAGGATCAGCCTTGTTCGTCGGCGCTGGGGCCGTACAACCCTGGGATAGGCACGTTCAAGGCGCGCAGGTACATGGTTAGTTGCGCGCGGTGATGAATTGCGTGGTTAAAGCAGAAGCTGCGCAAGACTGCGTATTTCGGCATGGTGAAGAGCACCTTGCCACCCATCAGCAGCGTCCAGGGCTTTTGGAGAGTATCGTCGGCGGTTGCCGCCAAAGCGGCGCGTGCTTCGGAAGTGGCTTTGTCGAAAACCTCCAGCAATTCCTTGCGGTTGCGTGTTTTTGGCGGCTGGTACTGCGGACCGTTGACCGGCGCGAAATCCAGTTCGTCGGTCTTCAGCGTTTGCGTCGTCCAATCGTTCAGCGTGGCCACGTGGCCGGCCATCCAGCCGAGCGTTCCGCACTTCTCGTAAGGCTTGAAGTCCCACTTGTCCTCGGGCACGCGTTCCAGTGTTTTTCGGGTATTTACGTTTTCCTGATCGAATTCAGGAAGTAGCAATTGGCTTATAGACATGGTTTTCTCCAGAAGGAATTCGTAGAGGGTGACCCGGGAGCAAAAGTTTACTACGAGTGATGTGAATGTTGCTTTACAAATTACGCGGACGCAAAATGGCTTCATGGCACATCAATTCAGTACGTCGTGTCTGCAGGATTCCATCGCACTTTTCCGTTACTACAAGAAGCTGGCAGACCGGGCCATTGCGCAATGCCCGGACCAGGGCCTTTTCGCCACGCTGGACGGCGAATCGAACTCTATCGCCATCGTGGTGAAACACATGGTGGGCAACATGCGTTCGCGCTGGACGGATTTTCTGACTAGCGACGGGGAGAAGCCGGACCGCAATCGCGATTCGGAGTTTGAAGAGCCGCCGGCCACGCGCGACGAGTTGCTGGCAATGTGGGAGCGCGGCTGGGGCTATTTGTTTGGCGCGCTGGAGCCGCTGGTCGATGCGGACCTCACTCGAAGCGTCAACATTCGAACAGAGCCGCATTCTGTGATGCAAGCGATCCACCGGCAGATCGCCCATTATAGCTACCACATTGGCCAAATTACATTCCTGGCGAAGCACCACGCCGCGCGAGCGGGGAACTGGTCAGCGCTGACCATACCGCGGAAAAAATCCGCCGATTTCAACGCCAGAGTCTTGTCCGGCCAAGCCTCACAACGATGACAACAATCGGTTGGATCATCGCCGGAATCTTTCGGGCAGGAAGCGGAATATGTGGGATGTGGAGTTCCTTGCTGGCGAAGAAAGCTCGGGACCAAGCGAACAAACTTCGCCCGCCGGACAGGTCTCGACTGTATTTGGTAATTTCGCAGAATGGGAGGTTGGTCGCGAATATAGGCGATTAATCCCGGAGGGCCAACTACACAGACGAGCCAACCGACTGACAGTGTTAATGTCTGCTAATTTCTTCATCCTGGTCCTGGTTTTGTATTTTTTCCAAAAATAACGGGCCACCTAAAGGATGTGTTGCGAGTAATTCGTCCACTTAAGATTGCTATGACCAAGACGCTCTTTGATATGGGTAAGCCCGAAGGTCCGGGGCTGCTGCTCAACGATGCACAGCGGCGTGCCATTACGCATGGCGAAGGGCCGCTGCTGGTGATTGCCGGAGCGGGCACGGGCAAGACGCGGGTAATTACTGAGCGGATCCGGCACCTGCTGGAATCGGATGAGTCGCTGCTGGGCGAAAACATTCTGGCGCTGACCTTCACCAAAAAAGCCATGGGAGAAATGAAAAGGCGGGTGGTGAAGGCCGCCGGCGAGCGGGGGAAAGAAGTGATGGTCGCCACGTTCCACTCTTTTTGCGAAACATTGTTGAAAGAGTTTGATCCGAATTGCATGCCGCTGGAGAAGGTGGACCACTGGATCCTGCTGCGGCGCAATCTTGCGCGGCTGAAACTGGATAAATTCCGCAGGCTAGCTGAGCCCGGCCAGTTCTTAAGCGACTTCATCGATTTTTTCTCGCGTTGCCAAGACGAACTCGTTTCCAGCGAGCGCTACCAGAGATTTGCCGAGCAATTGGCCGCGGAACTCGAAGCGGAACGACACGCGCTGGATGAAGACACGCTGAAAGAGCGTTCCGAGCAGGTCGAATTGCAGCGGGAGATCGCGCGGGCCTATCGCGCCAGCGAAGAGATTCTGCGGGAGAGGAAAAGCGTCACGCTGAATGAGCTGATTAGCGAGACCGTGGCTCTGCTGGCCAAGGATTCCAAGCGGCGACGACAATTGCAGCAACGCTACAAGCACATCTTGGTGGACGAATTTCAGGACACCAACATCGCGCAACTGGAATTACTGCTGCAACTAAGCGCCGAGCCCCGGAATATCGTGGTCGTCGGCGACAACGATCAGGCCATTTACCGTTTTCGCGGCGCTTCCTTTGGAAGCTTCAAGCTTTTTCTGGAACGCTTCGCCGGGTGGAAAGAGGGGCAGGATTCCACGCCATACCGCGTATCGTTGACCGCGAATTACCGCTCGACGCCAAACATCCTGCGCGTGGCCACACAAGCGATTTCCATGAACGAGGTCAGCGCGGAGTTTCCAAAGAAAGTGCTGGGAGCCAACAAGCCGGAAGGCGAAAAGATTCGAATCGCGGAATTGGCAGACAAGGACGAGGAGGCTTATTGGGTGGCCTCCGAACTGGCGCGGCTGCATGCAACAGGGCGGCGATGGAAAGACTTCGCGGTGCTCTACCGGCAGCACGCGCACCGCAACGAACTTGTCGAAGAGCTGTCGCGGCGAAAAATTCCGTTTGTCATTTCCCGACTTTCAATCCTGGAGCATCCGCTGGTACGCGATGTGCTCGCCTATCTCCAATTGATCGCCGCGCCGTACGACAATATCGCCTGCGCTCGTGTACTTTCCGCGCCGGCGTGGCACATGACGCCAGAAGACATCGTGCGGCTGGCGGAACGTGCGTCCAAAAAACGCGGCACTTCCCTTCATGACGTGCTGCAGGCGCCGCAAACGGAGTTGCCGTTTAACCCATCCGCCGATTCCCTGCACGTGCTGCTTGAGCTGCTAGCTGAAAAACGGAAAGCGATGAAGCGCCGGACAGCGTGGGAGCTATTCGCCGAGCTTGTCGAATGGTTGGAGATTCCACAGCGTGCTGGCGCGCAGGATCGCAAGTACGTGACGCGTCTCGGCGAGTTTATCGGCGACTGGGAAAAGAAAAGCGACACGCGTTCCCTTCCCGAATTCCTGGAATATCTGGAATATTTTCAGCAAGCCGGCGGAATCCTGTGCCTGGACGAGGATGTTCCGGGGGATGCCGTGCAACTCATGACCGTGCATGGCGCCAAGGGATTGGAATTTTCGCATGTGTTTCTGATGCGCGTGAATTCGAAAGCCTTTCCGGCCACGGATCGTTCTCCGTTGTTCGTTTTTCCGGATCGGCTGATGAAAGAAGAACTCCCCGAAGGCGATTTCCACATTCAAGAAGAGCGCCGGCTCTTTTATGTGGCGCTCACACGAGCCGAAGAACGCCTGACGATCACCACGCTGACCGAGAGAAAAGGAAAAGTGCCGGTGTTCCTCGAGGACATTCTGATGGAGCCGGCTATCAAGCGCCGGGACGTCTTGCAACTAGCGCCGAAGGTCAAGAGGCCAAGCGAGGCGCCGCCATCACCAGCAGCGTTGCCGGCAAAGGAACTCTTCCCCATCAGCGAAGGGCCGCCCAGAATATTCTCGCGCATGGCCAAGTGGGCGGAGGAATATCACCCACCCGTGCCGGAACCGCTGAAGCTTAGCTCGTCCGCGGTGGACAATTATCGGAAATGCCCGCAGCAGTATGCGTTTGGCGCGCTTTGGTCGTTGAAGGAGGGACCACGCGCGGCGCTCAGCTTCGGCAGCGTGATGCACACGACGCTGAAACGCTTCCTGGACCAACTAAAGAAAGGCAACACACTACCGTTCGAGGAAGTGCAGCGCATCTACGAAACTGAGTGGAGCAAAGCGGGATACGAAGACGATTACCAGGAAGGCGAGTACAAAAAGGACGGGCTGGAGCAGCTTAAGGCGTTTTATCAGGCGACGATCGAATCGGCTCCCAGCATCCTGGAGCAAGAGAAGGGTTTCGAACTCCCCCTGGAGAACAACGTCATCCTGACCGGGCGCATGGACCAGGTGAATTCCCTGGGCGGCAACCAAGTGGAAATCGTCGATTACAAAACGGGCAAGCCGAGGAAGGATGCGGACGCGAGGAAAGATTTGCAACTGAGTGTGTATGCGATTGCCGCGAAAGAAATTTTCGAATGGGACGCGGTGCGGCTGGTGTTTCACTATTTGCAGAATAACCAGACCCAGGTGACCACGCGAGACGCCAGACAACTACAGGAAGCCGAGCAGATCATCCAAGAGACGGCTGCGGAGCTTCGAGCTGGAAATTTTCCCGCGAAGCAGAATTTCTTCTGCCGAAGTTGCGCCTACAAGCCCATTTGTCCGGCGCATGAAGAATCGCTCGGTAGCACGAACGACTAAACGAGCCTGCGTTCCCACCCCCGGAAAATACAAAGGCGCCCCGGGAATCGGGGCGCCATTGCAGAATTCGTTGGACCCAGGGTTTACTTTCCTTTTTTCGGGGCTTTCTTTGATGCTGGTTTCTTCTTGGCCATCGGCGATCTCCTTGCAAACCTTTTGTAAATCTTCCCCGGACTGGAAATGCCGAGGTCGGCAATTCTGCCCGTTGCATCACTTCTACGAGCGACAGCGCCCGGTGTCAAGAAGTTTCACTAGAAATTTCGCGATGTAAGAACAAATCTAGGAAGTGGTTCGGTGGGAATTTCCAAACGGTCCTTGCTGTTGCGTCCTCAAAGCGGGAGCAAGCTCGCGCACTCCAAAAGGTTGGCTACTTTGGTGGAACTTCGGCGTAGGTTCCTCCATAGTAACCTTCGCGGGCGAGAACGGTTAGCCCTTCGCGGCGAACGCGGACCTCAATGGTGTGGTAATCGACCTTGCTGTCACCTTGTGGCTCAAAATAGAGGACGTATTGGTTGCGAGCTTCTTCGGCAATCTTCGAATAGAACTCCGCGAAGCTGTTCTGCTTCGCGCCGAAGTAAACGTCTCCGCCGGTATCGTGCGCATATCGGACCAGGCGGTTGAACTTGCGGTCGAAATAGGCGCTGCCGGTGGCCACGCTGTATACGGAAATCTCTTGTTTCAAAAGCTCCGCGCGGACCTCGTCATAGGAATGAATATTGACCTTCGGTCCGTTCTGCCCGTCGGAGATGAGCAGAATAATCTTTCGGCGCTCGCGGCCCGGGCGTTGCTGAAACACCATTGCCGCACCATAGACACCGTCATCCAGCGCCGTCGTGGGCTGCCCTTTGATTGCGCGAACCGACGGATTGGCTGTAGCGGGCGCATTCGTTACCGGAATATTGTTGATCGTCGGGCCATTGAAGGGGTCGCCCTGCGGGGGCGTCGATGGGTCGTCGGAGGGGAGTTTTGTCCGCTTCAACTGAGTTATCAGCTTGTCTTGATCCTTTATGAAGCCGGTGCTTTCGTGAAAATACTGGTCAAAGCGACAGATATATGCTTCATCGTTGGTGCTCATGCCACCTACGATCGCGCGCAGGCTGGGTTCAACCTGGTCGACATCCTTCTGCTTCAGGTCGTTACTGATCAAGACCACGATCGACAGCGGAACGGGGTCCGACTTGAAGTAGGTGATCTTCTGCTCGACGCCGTCTTCAAAAACCCGGAACTCGTCCTTCTGTAGATCGGCAACCAGGTTTTGATTGCGATCTTTTACGGTGACCGGAACCACCACGGTGCTTGTCCTGATACGGTATGGCGTTTGTCCCTTTTCTTTGGCGGCGGGAGGCTGGTCCTGCTTGGGTGGCGTTTGCCCCGGCTTGGCCGCCGGCGTGTTGGGAAGCGGAGGATTTTGGGCGAATGCGACTGCTGCCGCCAGAAAAATGGCCGATGCGGCAATGAGCAGGGTTATTTTCCGTGGACAATTGAAGGTCATAGGGCCAAACTTTCCAAGGTTAGTGGGATGTCGCTACCGCGAACAAGTGTGTACGCATCCTTCGAGCTTATAGAAGGCATCGAAACGGTTAGATGCTATCCCGAAGCCGCGAATCATCTCCATACCGGGGTCCATTTAGGGTCCACACAGGGAATGAACGCTTGCCGGGCAGAGACACCTCTAAGGATACAGACAAAAAGTGAAAAGCGGGAACGAGAAGATGCCCCTCTGGAAGACGCTAGTTTTGCGCGCGATCGCTTGCGGTGCCGCCTTGGCTCTTGCCTTGCCGGCGCTGCCACAGGCGCCAGGTCAGGAACCAGCGCCGACACAAGGCCCGACCATCAAGAGCGAAGTAAACCTTGTGAACCTGTTTGTTACCGTACGTGACAAGAACAAACGCATCGTCACAGATATGAAACAGGACGATTTTAGGGTCGCAGAAGACGGCCAGGACCAAAAGATTGCCTTTTTCTCCAAGGAAATGGCGTTACCGATCACGCTGGGCATCCTGCTGGACACTTCGGGCAGCGAGCAATTCATGCTTGGAGCTATTCAGGATGCCGGCGGGCGATTCCTGAGGCGCGTGATGCGTAAAGGGGATGAAGCCATGATCATTTCTTTCGATACTGACGTGGACTTGCTGTCGGATTTTACAGATGACCATGGACAGCTCGATCGAGCGATCAATAAGGCGCGGGTCAACGTGCCCGGCGGAGGGTACATTGGCGGAAATCCCGGACCGATCGGCGGTCAATCCAGCGGCGGCACAAATCTTTACGACGCCGTTTATTTGGCCTGCGGTGACAAATTGAATGGCGAGGCTGGCCGCAAGGCGATCATCATCGCCACCGACGCGGAGGACACTGGCAGCAAAGTGCGTCTGGAAGAAGCCATTGAGGCGGCGCAGCGGACGGACACGGTGATACATATTCTTCTCGTCTACGATCCGCGTTACGGCGCGAATACGAATGTCGCCCATAAACTCACGGATGAAACCGGCGGCCGCTTGATCGTGGTGAATTCCGAAAAAAAACTGGAAGAGGCGTTTGACCAGATTTCCGAAGAACTTCGCAGCCAGTACACCCTGGGCTACTACCCGACCAATTCGCAGAAAGATGGAAAATTCCGCAAGATCCACGTGGAAACGACGAACCACGAGTTCAAAATCCTCACCCGCAAGGGCTACTATGCGCCGAAGGGCCCGAAAGCGTAGCGCTTTCACGAGCCGGCGGAAAACCTGGATTGACCCCAAGAAACGCCTTGGCTAGTATCGCTATGGACGTTGTTTCGGATCCATTCCGCCCCCAAATGATCAACGAAACGATTGGACACTATCGAATCCTCCGCAAATTGGGCAGCGGGGGTATGGGCTTGGTCTATGAAGCCGAGGACACCAAGCTCGGCCGCCGAGTCGCGCTGAAATTCCTGAAAGAAAAAGGCAAGCGCGATACCGACGGGATGGAACGCTTTATTCGCGAAGCGCGCTCAGCTTCCGCGCTAAATCACCCTGGAATTTGCACCATATACGCCATCGAAGAATACGGTGATAAGACATTTCTGGCGATGGAGCTACTTGAGGGCGAGTCGCTCGAAAAGATCCTCGCCAACGGTTCCCTGCCCATCACTCGCTGCGTATCCATGGGAATCGAGCTTGCCGACGCGCTGGATGCCGCCCACAAGAAAGGCATCGTGCACCGCGACATTAAACCTTCCAACATTTTTCTTACCGATCGCGGACTGACCAAGATTCTGGACTTTGGGCTCGCCAAACTTATGGAGCTAGAAGAATTTGGTCCCGAGGGCGAAACCATCGCGGACCTGGAGAGCAAGTTCAAGACGACCGTGGGCACTACTGTGGGCACAGTAGTTTATATGTCTCCAGAGCAGGCGCGTGGCGAACCGCTCGACGGCAGGACGGACCTTTTTTCCCTTGGTTCGGTGATTTACGGAATGGCCACTGGCAAACACCCTTTCGCGGGATCGACTAGCGCTGCGATTTTCGGAAACATCCTGCACACCTGTCCGGTCTCGCCAATCGAATTGAACAGTGCTGTGCCGGTGGAGTTGGAACGCATACTGAACAAGCTATTGGAGAAAGACCGGGAGATGCGTTATCAGGTGGCCGCCGAATTGCGCGCGGACCTGAAGCGGCTACAGCGGGAATTGGAGCCGGGGCGGCCGAGTTCGGATCCCAGCGTTGCGGTCAGCTCGCAAACCAGCAGCGTCCGGACGGCCACGAGCGGTGGCAAACCGTCCAGCGGACGCAAGTCTGCCGCGAAGCTGTCCAGTGGAAGCGTGATCGTGCAAGCCGCCAAAGAAAACAAGTTTCGGACAAGCTTGCTGGCAGCCCTGGTCCTGATCGTCGTGATCGCGGCTGGTTACGGCATATTTTCGTTGGTGCACGGAGCCACAACCGTCGCGGAACATGTGCCTTTTGAAAAGTTTTCCATCGAGAATGTTTCCAACAGCGGGCGTATCACGCAGGCGGCCATTTCTCCGGACGGCAAATATCTTCTGCAAACACTGGAAGAAAATGGACTGCAGTCTCTGTGGCTTCATCACAACGCCACGGGAAGCAACACGGAAGTCGTAAAGCCTACGACCACACGCTACCAAGGGCTGGCTTTTTCGCCGGACGGAAACTATCTCTATTTTGTGCGGCGCGATGAAGATGATGAGGCGGAGTCGCAACTGTACAGTGCGCCTGTACTTGGCGGAACTCCACGCATGCTGGTGAAGGATGTGGATAGTCCAATTACCTTTTCTCCCGACGGGCAGCGTTTTGCGTTTATTCGGGAGCGCCACAGTGAGCCGACGGTCGATCTGCTGATGGCCAAAGCCGATGGCACCATTGAACGCCCGATCGCGGCGCGCCAGACACTGCAAAGCGACAATTGGGTACCTGCCTGGTCACCGGATGGGAAGACCATCGTGATTTCCGTTGTGCAACCGAGTACGAAAGAGATTGGCGCTTTCGCCACGTTCGATGTAGCCACCGGCAAGCGCGGGCTGGTGGCGGCAACGGCCGACCGCACATACTTCGACCCAGTGTGGATGCCGGACGGCAGCGGACTGGTGGTGCGTACCCAGCAGGTGGAAAGCGGCGGGTTGACCGCGGCGCTGGGTCTGGTTGGTTACCCCAGAGGCGAATTTCGCGAGTTAACGAAGGACACCAATAACTACAGCCGCCCGTTGATTTCCGCGGACGGCAAGACACTGGTAGCCACTCAATGGGTAAAGCGCCAGGATATTTCCGTGTCCGAGACGAGCAAACCGGACGAGTGGCATCCGCTGAAACTTTCCAGCCGCCAACCGATATCGCAATGGGATTGGCTTTCCGATGACAAACTGGTGCTGCCGCAAGGCCCTGACGTTCGCGTGGTGGACCTGAACGGCGGCGAGAGCGTGCTTTCTTCCGACGCCAAGCATCTTTCGAGCCAGGTGGCAGTTTGTGATTCAGGACATAAGATCGCATTTCGAACCTTCGGCAGAAGCGGTCCGGCGTCTGAAACTCTTTGGACCATGGATGCGGATGGCACGAACCAGAAGGCACTAACCACCGGGCAGAATCAAGCGAACGCGCAGTGCCCAGGCGATGGCAAGTGGGTGTACTACACCGACCGCAGCGATCGCAATTTTCTGAAGCGCGTGCCCATTGAGGGAGGCACTCCGGAAGTGGTAGTGGCGAAATCCATCCCAGACTTCAAAATCTCTGAGGATGGGAGGCGAGCGATTTCCACGGAGATTCGGCAGTTCGATCATCACACGATGTGGCGCGTGGACGATTTGACGACGCACAAAACGGAATACCATGAGGCGGATCCGCGCGCGGAAGATACTCCGGTATTTGCGCCCGGCGGCACAGAAGTGATTTACAGCGTGCGAGAAAAAGGCACGGATAATCTTTGGACGCGTTCGCTAGGAGGCGGCAATCCGCGCCAGCTGACGCATTTCCCCAGCGAGCATATTTTCAGTTTCAACTTTTCGCCAGATGGTAAGAAGATCGCTATCGAACGTGGATATATCGAGAGCGACGCAGTTTTGCTTCGCGATGTTGCGGCAAAGTAAGGCATCTCAAACGCTTCCTTAGAAACCGTTCGAGAGTCTTTTCGCATTGACCCGCCGGCCAGAGGCCGGCGCTACCGAATTATTTTCCGGTACTGTCCGGTTTGACCGCGGAATCCTGATTGACGCGCGCGAAGTAACCGCGACGCGCGCGTAGCTGGTAGCCCGGATGCTCCGGCACTTCGATGCGGATTTTGTGGAATTTGCCATCGATGCCGTGATTCGAAGGGTTGTAGGAAATCGAGTACTGATTGCGTAACTCCTCGCCGATGTCCTGGAAGGACTGATCCAAATCATCCACGTGGTACGGGTAAAAAGCGCGGCCGCCGGTTTCTTCTGCTAATTGCTGCAGGATCTTGTCACCGTCGGTCAGATGATATTTGCGATTGCCGGTTTTTTCCTTGCTGGGATCGTCGAGAGTGACCCATTGAATGCTGGTGCTGATGGTATAAATCACCACGCTGGTGCGCTGAGCCATTTCGATCGCTTCGGCGCGGGTGTGCGTGGACAGATTGTCTTCCCCGTCGCTGATCAAAATCATCACGCGACGGACCACGTCCGGCTGATCGCCGGGGGGACGGGGCGGATGGCTAAGTTCGCGCGAGCAAGCTTCAATAATGGCATCGTAAACGGCGGTGCCGCCGCCCGCGCGGGTTTTAAGGATTTGATCGCGCAGCGCGCCCGTGTCTCCAGTAAAACCTTGAAGCACTTGGGGCTCGTCGTCGAAGCTCATCAGGAAAGCTTCGTCGCGGTTGTGGCGCAGCACGCTGTAGAGAAAATTGTTGGCAGCGTCTTGTTCGAACTTGATGCGGTCGCGGATGCTATTGGACGTGTCCATCAGCATTCCGATACGCAAGGGAAGATCGGACTGTTTGGTGAAATAGCGAATCTGCTGCGGCGCGTTGTCGTCCAGGACGCGAAAGTCTTTCTGCTCGAGGTCCGGAACAAGTTTATTGCGGCGATTGAGAACGGTGAACAAAACGTCAACCAAGTTGACGGGAATCTTGATCGTCGGCTGCTTTTGCTGGTTGGGATCCGGTTGGTCCTGCGCGGGAGGTGCAACTGCAGGCGGCGCGGGCGTTTGCTTTTCCTGCGCGTAGAAGACCAGTGAAGCACCCGACACGATGATAAAAAGGAGAATACCCGTCCATTTGAATCGCATGTTTACCGATTATAGAAAGCCTTCGAGTGCAGCGTCAATTCGGGCGCTATCCTCGCCCGCTGCGCCGGCAAGCTTCGTTAAATATGCACGCAATTCGGCCGGTAAAGGAGCGGTGAGACGAACCATTTCGCCGGAGCGTGGTTGTGCGAACGCCAGCTTCGCCGCGTGCAGGAAGTTGCGAGCTAACGAAGGCAAACTGGTCTGCGCAACGCAAAGTTGTGTTGCGGCTCCGTAGAGTTCGTCTCCCACGACAGGATGGCGTAGCGCCGAGAAGTGCACGCGGATCTGATGCGTACGCCCGGTGTGGAGTTGGATCTGCAGTAGCGTCGCCGGTCCGATCCGCGTTAGCACCCGCCAATCGGTGCGGGCGGCACGGGCATTGGGCATTTTTTCGGTGCGACGCGCCGTCATTCTATTGCGATGTTTTGGGTCGCGCGCGATGGCTAGTTCGATGCGGCCGCTATCTTCCTTGAGCGAACCCTGCACGAGCGCGAGATACGTTTTTTGGATGGTGCGCAGGCGAAAGGCCTCCGACAGCTTCGCGTGGGCGAAATCATTTTTCGCTACCAGCACGATGCCGGAGGTTTCTTTGTCGATGCGATGAACAATTCCCGGTCGCAAGGGATCGTCCGCCTGCGAAAGCTCTTGCCCACGGCCCAGGAGCGCGTTCACCAGAGTGCCGTGAGAGCTTCCTGCGCCGGCGTGAACGGTCATGCCTGCGGGCTTGTTGATGGCGATCACGTCGTCGTCTTCGTACAGGACGTTGAGGCGGATGGATTCTGGCTCCGCTCGGAGTGCTGGGCGCTGGGCGGGCAGAACCTCGATGCAATCGCCGGCGTGAACTTTGCGTGCATCCTTCCCGGCTTTTCCGTTGAGGACGACATTTCCCGATTCGATCAGTTCCTGCACACGGGTGCGCGAGAGTTCCGGGCAGGTTCGCGCCACCAGCCGATCCAGGCGTTGGCCGGCGTCTTCGTCAGTTACCGTGATGACGAATTTTTCGGGATGAGGGTCGGCAGACACAGCGGTCAGTGTAGCAAAGGGTGGGCGAGGGCAGCGCGCTCAGTGGTGTCAACCGAACGGCGCCCGCCTCGGAAGGCGGCCGCTACGCCAGCAAGACCTCGCCGGCCAGAGGGCAGCGCTTCCGGTGAAGAGGCGCCGCGCTCACCGTTCTCTCTTTGCGTGTTTCGATCGAAAAAATGAGTCGAGGATGATCAGCATGGCGCCGACAGTGATGGCGGAGTCGGCTACGTTAAAGACTGGCCAGGGATTGAAGATTTTCCAGGGAAGAATTCGTATCCACACTTCCAGGAAATCAGTGACCGCGCCGTGAACGACGCGATCGGTGAGATTTCCCGTAGCGCCGCCGAGTAGCAAAGCGAGACCTGCTGCATAAAATGCCGTGGCGTTGCGGCTAGCTACCAGCAGCCAAGCGATCAATGCAATGATGATTAAGGAGCCGAAGACCAGCAGCCATTTATAGATGGCTGAGGAAGAATCAGCGAAAAAACTGAATGCAATGCCGGGATTGCGCGACGACACAATATCGAAATAGTTCGCGATCACCGTGTGCGGAAAATAGTCGGGCGGCCGCGATTCGATCCAGGCCTTGGTGGCGCGATCGAGAAAAACTACCCCAAGCGTGAGCCAGAGCCAGCGCAGCTGCCGGGGGATGATCATGCTTGCGTTGCGACTAGCCCGCCTTCGATTTCAGCAATGGCCTCGCTGCAGCGTTCGCAGATGGTTGGGTAGCGAGGATTCTCGCCGACGTGCGTGGAATAGTTCCAGCAACGATCACACTTTTTTCCTTCGGCCTTTTGCACGCTGATTTCCAGGCTCGGAACCGCGTCCGAACGATAGTCACCAGCGCCGGTGCTGAACAATTCCACCTGGGAAACGATGAACAAGCTGGGCAAAACATTCAAGTAGTGCTTCAGCTTTGCCTTCAGTTCCATATCGCCGCTCAGCAGAACTTTGGCTTCCAACCCGGAATTGATCAGCTTCTTCTCGTTTCGCGCGATTTCCAGCGCCTTCAGGACTTCACCACGAACGCGCGCGAGAAGTTCCCACTGCTGCGCCTTGTCGGGTGCGATTCCGGTGCGCAGTTCGGCCTCTTGCGGGAACAGCGTCATGTGCACGCTGTCCGGCCCTGCGGTCGGCTTCGGCAAAAACTTCCAGATTTCCTCGCCGGTGAAGACGAGGATGGGAGCAATCAGGCGCACGAGCGCGCTGGTGATTTTCCACACGACAGTTTGCCCTGAACGGCGCGGCTTGCTCGCTGGGGCCTTGGTGTACAAGCGATCTTTCAACACGTCGTAGTAGAACGAGCTGAGGTCCACGACGCAAAAATCATGGATGGCGTGATACACGCGGTGAAATTCGTAGGCGGCGTACCACTCGCGGCATTTTTTTACCAGGTCGGCGGTGCGCTCCAACATCCACTGGTCCATCTCTTCCATCTCGCTGTTGGGTACCACGTCGTGCGTGGGATCGAAATCGTTCAGGTTGCCCAGCGCGAACCGTACGGTGTTACGAATTTTGCGGTACGCCTCGCTGAGCTGCGTCAAAACGCGTTCGCTCATCTTCACGTCGGCTTGATATTCCTGCGAGGCGACCCACAGCCGAAGCAAATCCGCGCCCCACTTTTCGCAAATCTCTGTGGGTAGCACGACGTTGCCGAGGGACTTGGACATTGGGCGGCCCTGCTCGTCGAGAGTCCAGCCGTGCGTCACCACGCTGCGATACGGCGCGTGGTGACGAATTCCAGTGGCAATCAGCAACGAACTGTGGAACCAGCCGCGATACTGATCTGGCCCCTCCAGATAAACGTCCGCGGGCCACTCGGGTCCCTTCAAAACCGCCAGGTGTGAGGAGCCGGAATCGAACCACACATCCAGAATGTCGTTTTCCTTGCGCCACTTCCCTGCACCGCAAGAACACTTTGTACCCGGAGGAAGAAGTTCTTCGGGTGTGTGCGTATACCACGCGTCAGCGCCCTCTTTTTCGAACCACTTCACAACATTTCGCAATGCGCTGAAATCGTCGAGTTGTTTGCCGCAGGCGTCGCAGAAAAACACGATGATGGGCACGCCCCAGAATCTTTGGCGTGAGACACACCAGTCCGGACGCTTTTCGATCATTTCGTATATGCGGTCTTCTCCCCAGCTGGGAATCCACTTGACGGTGTGAATTTCTTGCAGTGCTTCGGCCCGCAGCGACTTCGTGGTGCCATGCGCCGCCTGATCCATTTTTATGAACCATTGTTCGGTGGCGCGAAAAATCACTGGATTATGGCAGCGCCAGCAGTGCGGATAGCTGTGTTTGTACGGATGATGTCCGAGCAGGGCGCCGCGATCCGCCAGAAGTTTCACGATGATGGGGTTCGCCGTGAAGACGTCTTTGCCTTTGTATTCTGGCAAGCCTTCGCTGTACACGCCGCGGTCATCCAGCGGAGCGTAAATTTCCAGGTTGTATTTTTGCCCGGTGATGAAGTCGTCGGAGCCATGACCCGGAGCAGTGTGCACGATGCCGCTGCCTTGATCGAGCGTAACGTAGTCCGCGAGCACACCCGGAACCTGGATCGGCAGAAACGGGTGCTGGAATTTCATTCCTTCGAAGTGATGACCCTTGAGCGTGGAAACGATTTCCGCGTGCTTCAGGCCGCACTCCGCCTGAAACGCCACAACGCGATCCTTGGCCAATAGAAATTTCCCTTTTTCCGTATGCACGACGACGTATTCAAAGTCTGGATGAAACGCCAGCGCGCGGTTGTGCGGGATCGTCCACGGTGTAGTAGTCCAGATCACCGCGGAAACATCGGGGCCAATTTTCGCCGCGTCGCCGGAGCCGCCGCCAATAACCTTGAACGCCACCCAGATCGAAGGGCTGGTGTGGTCTTCGTACTCAACTTCGGCCTCCGCCAGCGCGGTGTTGTCGTATATGCACCAATACACTGGCTTGCGCCCGCGATAGACGTAGCCCTTCTCTATGAACTCGAGGAATGCGCCCGCGATGGTGGCCTCATAATCGTGGCTCATCGTGAGGTAGGGATCGTTCCAGCGGCCGAAAACACCGAGCCGTTTGAAATCGCGCTTGTGCTGCTCCACAAATCGCGTAGCGTATTCGCGGCAACGCTGGCGAAATTCCGCCGGTGGCACTTTACCCTTGCCGCCTAGCTCTTTTTCGACCTGCGTTTCGATCGGTAACCCGTGGCAATCCCAACCAGGCACGTACGGGGCGTAATGGCCCGCCATGCTTTTCGTTTTGACCACCAGATCCTTCAGAATTTTGTTCAGCCCAGTACCTAGATGGATCGTTCCAGTCGGATAGGGCGGACCATCGTGAAGCACGAACAGGGGTTTGCCCTTGCGCGCCTCCAGAATACGCTCGTAAAGATGCACTTGCTGCCAAGCCTCCAGCTGCTTGGGTTCATTTTGCGGAAGACTCGCCTTCATCGGGAAGGCGGTCTTCGGCAGGTTGAGTGTCTTCTTCAATTCCAATGGTTCAGCCATGAACGGGTTTGCAGTCGTCCCTTCTACGCCGCTGCTCCCTATGGATACAAGGGTTGTCTGTATGACGGGCACGCGGGAAACTTCCGAAAGCAGTGTAACTGCGTATGTTACAACATCGGTTCCGATGTGTCAGCCGAAGCGGTCGAACAACCTTTCCCGATCTCTGCGAATCGTAGCGTGCAAGAACGACTCGCAAGGACCACGTCTAGCCCACTAGCGGGAAACGGTGCCGGGTCCAATGAATGTAGTTCCAGAAGAATGCAACCGTTCGAAGCGTAGCAGCGGGGAGGAAGTGGTTCCGGTGTCCTGCGAAGCTCTCCCCGAATTCGGCACGCCTGCAGATTTTATCCCGGGCAAAATCTCCGGGTGGGTGCATATTGTTTCCGTTTCGGCGCACGTTGCTCTTATTGCGCTTTTGCTGGTGCCATTCTTCCCCATTGTCAGCGCGCCACCGATCGATCAAGGGCCGGTCACGGTGCTCGTTCCGCCGCTGAATGACGCTCGGTTGTTTACTCCGCGGAAGAAGCCCGGACAAGGCGGCGGGGGTGGTGGAGAGCATTCCACGATTGAGGTCAGCAAAGGGCGTCCCCCAAGGTTTACGATGACGGATCAACTGGCAAAGCCGACGGTCTTAAAGAACCCCGCTCAGGAATTGCCGATGGAAGTAACATTGGTCGGCATGCCAGAAAAGATGTCGAGCGACCCGGGAAATCTTGGCGATCCGCTGGCCGCCAGTGTGACGAACTCAAATGGCAGTGGTGGCGGAGGCGGTATGGGTTCGGGAAAAGATGGCGGACTCGGAGCCGGTGAAGGCCCTGGCTTAGGGCCAGGCATAGATGGCGGCAAGGGTGGCGACATATTTCGCCCCGGCAAGCAAGGCGTTGGATGGCCAGCTTGCTTTTATTCTCCCCAGCCGCCCTACACCGATGAAGCTCGCCAAGCGAAGTATTCCGGCACGGTGTTAGTGGATGCAGTCGTGACCGCCGACGGGCGCGTGAACCCGACTCGCGTGCTGAAGAATCCCGGACTGGGTCTGGATGATTCGGTGATAAATACGCTCAAGACCTGGCGCTGCAAACCGGCCCTCGGACCCGGTCGCCGGCCCGTTCCTGTGGCGGTCCCGTTTGAAGTGGCCTTCCGGCTATTCTAAAGCCATACAATCCGCGGACGCCCTTGTCACTGGACGACACGGTTGTTTGTACAGGAAACATCCGAAAGCCGTCTAACTACGTATGTTATAATATTGGTCTGGGAGTCTCAGCCGTGGGAATCGCACAACCTTTCCCAACCCAAGCGAATCCTAAACGGTTGAAGGAACCATCGGCGGGGGAACCGCGTCTAGTACAGTAGAGGGAAACGGTGCCGGGTCCACTAAATTTACTGCCTGAAGAATTAAGCCGCCCGAAGCGTACTGGGCCTGAGGAAATCATTCCGGTTTCGCGGGAAGCGCTGCCCGATTTTGGCACACCGGCGCATTTGATGCCGGACGAGTTCTGGTCCAACCTGAAGCAATTCCTGTTCGAGCGCCCGGTCAAAATCATTGAACGTAGCGATGTGCCGTTTACCAAGTCTTCGTTTGGTTCCGGACTTCGCGAAAATCTTCGATTCTTTTTGTCTGCCCCTCCAGCGTCGAAGGCTCCCATCAACAAGCGCCTGGAAGTCGATTGGGGCGGAAGCTTCGGAAGTTTTGGCGACCGCATCAAAGAGTTTTTCTCGCCTAGCAAGCCAGCGCCGCTGCCGCCGGGAATCAAGCCTGTTCAAGTAAAAGAGATTTGGTCTAAGAACGAAAACTTTGGCTGGGTGCAGATTCTATCCATCGCGGCTCACGTGTGCATTATTGCCCTGCTGGTTTTGCCCTTTGTCTTTTTTGGCGGACAGCGCACGAAAGCGGTAAGTAAAGTCGATGTGACTCCTTTGGACATTTCACCGTATCTGAACAAGCTTCCCGCGGGCGCGAAGCCAGCCGGCGGTGGTGGCGGCGGCGGCGAACACTCCACAATAGTTGCGAGCAAAGGCCGCGCCCCGAAGTTTGCCATGGAACAGTTTGCAAAGCCGACAGTTGTGTTTAAAAACCCGACGCCTAAACTGCCCATGGAAGCTACTCTTCTTGGGCCACCAGATTTGAAGATTCAAAATAACAACATGCCGAATATGGGCGATCCTTTGGCTGCAAGCGTTACCAATTCGAATGGTACGGGTGGCGGCAGTGGCATTGGATCCGGCAATGGTGGCGGCATTGGAAGCGGCACGGGCGCCGGTCTCGGGCCTGGCGAAGGCGGCGGCACGGGCGGCGGAATGTTTCGCGCGGGTATGAATGGCGTGGGGTTACCGGCGTGCTTCTACTCTCCGCAGCCTCCGTATTCCGATGAAGCACGCAAGGCAAAATATTCGGGTACGGTGCTGGTCGACGCGATTGTTACCGTGGATGGGCGCGTGAATCCGCTGCGCGTGGTCAAGAGCCCTGGCCTCGGCCTGGATGATTCCGTAATCACCACATTGAAGACCTGGCGCTGCAAGCCAGCCATTGGTCCGAGCGGCAGGCCTGTTCCGGTGTCTGTGCCGTTTGAAGTTACCTTCCGGCTGTACTAGTCGAATCAATGGTTTCGCAGTCGCTTTTTCGTTTAGTCGTATTGGACAACCGTGCGTTGCAATCCACTGCTCCCAGAATTTCTTTCTGCTACCATTCGGCACATGCGAAAACATTTATGCCCCGCGCTAGTTCTCTGTTTGCTGGTCCTTTCTAGCCGTGTTTCTCCGGCTCAGAATTCCGCCGGCAGCTTGGACCTGACCGCCCGAGTTACGCCGACCGGCGCGCGCCCCGAACCGGTGCGCCAATTCACGTTTTATGTTTTAACGCGCAGCTACGCCGAAGTGGCCAAAGAAGTGGCTGGACAAGATGTTTTGCCGAGCCGCGAAGAGTTCATCAAAAACATGAAGGTCTCGCCGGAACTGAAGGTCTGGATGAACGCGCACGACATCATGGATCTGACCATGCCGGATCTCGATAAGCTGGTTACCGCCGACGATATACTGAAGGTTCCTGAATTTCTGGTGGCGTATCAGAAATCCAACAGCGGCGGCGTGACCAACGGAATTCCGACGCCGAAGTTCCGCGATTCAGAGAAAGCTGCAAACCCCGAGAAATACCAGAAGCAAAAAGATGAGTACATGGCGGCGCTGAAGAAATTTATTGAAACGCATCCGTCGACCGTGAATGGCATGGAGCTGGAACTAGAAGGCGTGAATCCGAAACTCGCTTGGGACCGCCTGCATGCGGATCATCGCAGCAGGCTCGCGCAATTGACCCCGGATGTAGCCCAAACCAAGTACCTTGCCGCGAAACTGGATACCGACCTGGACGGCCGCGCGCACTTGAGCGGCCTAGCGCCGGGGAATTATTGGATCAGTACTCTGGGCATGGACGCCGCCGCCGGCGATCGCCGCTTGCGTTGGGACGTACCGGTTACTATTCAAGCGGGCCAAATGACCCGCATAGAGCTAACGAATGTGAATGGTGCGAACGCAAACAACCCCATAAACTGACCGCCCCAAGGCAGCTGCCACACCACATTCGTTTCAGCGAATAAATAAAATTTTCCGTTTTGCGACAGGCGACTCCCACATTTAAGCTATTCTCAAACCATGGGTACTCTGCCGCTTTGGGTGGGGTTCAATCTCTTCGTTCTGATCGCACTCATCCTGGACCTCGGCGTTTTCCACCGTAAGGCTCACAAAATTGGCATTCGCGAAGCGCTGCTGGCCAGCGCTTTATGGATTGCGCTGGCGCTGGGCTTCGGCTTTTTTATTTGGCGTGCCTATGGCTCGCAGAAAGGGTTGGAATACCTCACCGGCTACGTCATTGAAAAAGCGCTGAGCGTAGATAACCTGTTTGTCTTTCTGGTGATTTTCCGCGCCTTCCGAGTGGACGATACGGTGCAGCACCGCGTCCTGGCCTGGGGCATTCTGGGAGCGCTGGTGATGCGCGGCATCATGATCCTCGCCGGCGCCGCGATGATCGCGCGATTTGACTGGCTGTTGCCGCTGTTTGGGCTGTTCCTGGTGTATACCGGGTTGCACATGCTGTGGAAGCGGAATAAGGAAGTTCACTACGAGAAGAATCCGGTCTTTCGCTTCACCAGCAAACACCTTCGGGTCACCCGTGAGTACAGCGGCGCGCGATTTTTTGTCCGCGAGGACGGCCACCTCTCTGCTACTCCGCTTTTTCTGGTGCTGCTCATTGTTGAAATTACCGACGTTACGTTCGCGGTGGACTCCATTCCGGCGATTTTTGGCATTACCCGCGACCCGTTCATCGTCTATACCTCCAACGTTTTTGCGATTCTGGGCTTGCGCGCGTTGTACTTCCTGCTCGCCGATGTCCTGGACTATTTCCAATACCTGGGAATCGGCCTGGCGGTGGTGTTGATGTTTATCGGCGCAAAAATGGCAGCCGAGCGATGGATGCACATTTCGGTGCATGTTTCGCTCAGCGTGGTCGCGGGGATATTGCTTCTGAGCATGCTGGTTTCGTTCCTTTTGAAGCCCAAGAAAACGCTGCAATCCTAGAAACCCAATCGTTGCAAAAACAAAATGAACTGCCCCGGATGCGTTAAAGTGTTGCGTCGGGGTGCGTTGGTTATGAACGAGGCGCTGCAGCGAGCGATCGAAGGGCTAACTTCCTCCGAGGCGGAAGTGCGCTTGCTTTCGGCCACGGAGATCTACCGCGAAGGGCGTTCGATGGCCGACCACGCGGTGTACCCATGGTGGGCGGACGCCGAACTGGCTGAACTTCTTGGCGGAGCGAATCCCAAAGCGACCGTAGGCTTGGCGGTTTCACCCGAAACGTTTGCAAAGATTCATGAAGCGGCCGGATCTCCGCGGCTGGCGCAAGTGCCACCCGATCAAGATGCCTCCGAATTCGAGATTCACGTTCCGGGCGGACTGTCTCTGGACATACTGACGACGCAAGATCTTGCTGGGGGTGGCGCGATCGCCAAGTTCCTGCAGAAGTTTGGTGAGGGAATTCAGCAGATCGAATACCTGTGCAAGAATGTGGACCGCGCTTCCCAGATTCTTCGGGAGATGTTCGGCGTGCAGTCGATCTATCCTGGAACGCGGCCGGGCGCGGATGGAGCGCGGGTCAATTTTTTCCTGGTGGCAGCGCCGGGAGTGAACAAAGTCCTCATCGAGCTGTACGAACACGTTCCAAACCTCGAGTAACGCACGGCCCGAACCGAATCCGTCTCCTGATCCTGATAACTCGTCAGATCTTGGTCTTGGTTGCGGTGCTAAGAAATTCCCAGGCTCGAAATACTTCCGCGACGCTCCACGCCTGTGCGTAACAGCCTG
>Ga0210384_10001139_pt1 | contig 37422 bp, 48 predicted proteins | sample IncBWH2MmetaG_FD_160574 | JGI IMG/M metagenome (GOLD analysis project Ga0210384, IMG submission 160574) | Forest soil microbial communities from Barre Woods Harvard Forest LTER site, Petersham, Massachusetts, United States - Inc-BW-H-2-M | ecosystem: Environmental > Terrestrial > Soil >...
TTGATGGAACAACAGAATTATTTAGTAGAGCTGATGCTAGAGAAAAAGGAATTACAAGCAAAACAATACTAATAATTAAGATTTTTTGTAACATATCTCCAAATTATTGTTGTACAAGAAAATAGAATATACCGGATGAATACTTGACATCGCTAGAAAGCCAATGCTAACTCCAATACGCTTGTCTCCACAACCCTCAAATTCTGATTCCAACCTGATTTTCTATAACATTTGACTTAAAATCCCTGTTCTGCCAAAAGTGGAAATGTCAAGGTGGAACCATAACAGAACGACAGGGTTGGGAAAGCCGTATCTGCTACAGTTCCATCCTCACAACATTTATTTGTAAAACCAAGAGATAAGGAGGGCGGAATTTTAGCTATAAAATTAATTCCATTTTGGCAATTCAACAAAATCATAATAGACGTATTCTTGACTAACGGATTTGTAAGGTCTCGTATTTTTTCTGACTAATCCTGATTAGTCGAATCTTACGAAAACTCGTACTCTTGGGTTAAACTTGCTAGAATCTTCAGATATTATGATTTGTTAGAAACAGCTCACGTTCAATACCAAAGTTATGGTGTCGAAAAGCGTATGTTATGTTTGTTCACAAAATTGATTAGCGTAAAAAAGAAGAAAGTGGTCCCCTAAGGCTTTCCGATTCGAAAGACGTTAGTGGAACATTTTGGGCAAGTACCCTTTACTGCAGGTCGGCCGTTTTTTAGCTTAACTTCTTTTGGATTTGCTATCTCGACTTTCTTCCTGCACTTTACACAGTATGCTGTAGTCATTTCACATTTTTACTAATGAAGTTGTATTTAGGAAGACGATGTAAAAATTATTTCACTATACGCTGGAGGCTATTGAATTTTTACAATCTGTTTACTAGTTGATATATATAGAAATTATACAAAATCTTAGAAATTTTTGTTATTTCTAATGAGTAAATGATCCAACCTATTGAAATTAGCAAAATCGGACCAAATGAGATGTAAAATTATGTGATAATGAGTTATGCTTTTAACCGTCACCGCATGACTCAGGGAGTGGCAACGAAAAAGGGTATTGTCATTACAGCAATAATATTAGGTGTCATTACTGCAGCTAGTTTTTCAATATGGTTGATTCCTCAACATGAGAACTCGAGTTTAGTCATTTCAGATTATCGCAGTGAGCTGGATAGTATCATTGAGAGACACAAGGTCATAATGAATGAGATTGAAGATGATTGGAAGAACTTGCTTGTCGGTTCTCTATCTGCAGATGATTTTATATCAAGGGCACAAACATCGGCCTCACAAATCAACGCATTAGTATCTGAAATAGCAGAAAGTAGGGCTCCCCAAGAATGGGATGAGAGCTACCTCAATTATGGTGAATCCCTAAAAAAGTACGATGACTATCTCACGGAAACTATAGTCATAGCCAACAAGATGAAAGGTGGTATCTCAATTAATGATCTTAGCGATGAACTACAAAAATTGGTTACTATAAAAAAAGAAATGGGGTCTTTTGCAGTAAAAGCTAATGAGACAAAACCGTGAGATTGCATGATTTAATGATTTTTTTAAGTCAAATTTATTGATAGTAATGGTTCGATGGTATAGAAATTAGATTAATTAATAGGAAACATAATTTTTGTATATACATGTCAATCAAAGAAAGTAATCTGCAGAAGAATATTACTGAGAGCAGGACTAATAGATTATTAGTAATTTGTGTAGATAGAGACGACGACATTGGAAAAAAGGCTGGAGTTGCTACACCAATTGTTGGAAGAAATGCATGTATTGAGGCTGCACAAAGACTTGCATTAGAAGATCCTGAAGATGCAGATTCCAATTCAATTTTTGCAGCAGTAAAAACCTATGAAGATCTTGTAAGCAAGGGATATCAAGCAGAAGTAATAATTGTTTCTGGTACAGAAAACAGAGGAGTAGAAGCTGACGAAAAAATAGTTTTACAAGTAAAATCAGTTATGGAGAAATATACAGCAAATGGTGCTGTTATTGTTTCTGATGGTGAAGATGATGAAAGCGTAATTCCAATAATTCAAAATGTATTACCTATAGTTTCAGTTCGTAGAGTAGTCATGAGGGTCAGCCGAAGTGTAGAATATTCATATGCAGTTTTTGGAAGATATTTGAAAGCAATTGCTTTTGATTCAAAGTATTCAAAATTTTTCCTTGGGGTTCCAGGAATTTTGCTTTTGATTGGAGGAATTGCTACCGTGCTTGGAATGACTAGAGAAATTTTTGCAGTTTTAGTAAGTATTCTAGGGGGTGCATTTTTAATCAGAGCTTTTGATGTAGACAGAGCTTGGTCACACTGGGTAAAACCTACACCGGCCGGCTTTATCAGAATATTTACAATGGTAACAGGAGTGCTATTGATTTTAGTTTCAATACCCTCAGGATTGGGTGCTATTAATCCAGATATCATTACGGCAAAACCAGACATATTGAAACTTGCTACCGACAAAGTGGTGGTCGGTACCTTTGTTTCTGGAATGTTACCATTTTTGTGGATGGGAATTGGATCTATGTTTGGAGGTTCATTATTAAGCAGTTGGTTCAAAGGAAGTATTAGATCAATAACAGACATACTAAGAATAGTTGTTTTGATTACGCTCTATCCTATAGTATTACAGTTCACAACAATTATGACGCATAATGAAAGCCCCTTTACTCTACTCCCACCGCTTTTGCTTGGACTAGCAGTAATACTGATATCTGCCTCAGTCCTCTTCCATAGATATAGAAGGAAGAAAGGCGGTGAAGTTTTATCGGAATAAAAGAAAAGGCGCTTCATTTCGCTGGTTTTTATAAAATCTATTCCAATAAATTGGAAAGAGAAATCAGGAATGGAGTCATACCAAACCACATTGCAATAATATTGGATGGCAATAGACGATGGGCAAAAAGAAACCTTGTCCTAAAGATGGATGGCCACTTCCATGGAGCTGATGCTGTTGAAAAAGTACTAGATTGGTGTGAGGAACTTAACATAAAAATAATAACACTTTATGTTTTGTCAGCCGAGAATTTGGCTCGTAATGATGCTGAATTACATTATCTTTATGATTTGATAAAAGCTAGACTTGAAAAATTGTATAGCGATCCTAGAATACACAGAAATCGCATGAGAGTAAAAGCAATTGGACGTGTTGAGATATTACCCGAATTTTTAAAAGAAGTTTTGAATAGACTAGACGAAGCTACAAAGAATTATGATAATCATTATCTCAACATAGCTATAGCTTATGGAGGCCAGAATGAACTAGTGGATGCCGTAAAGAAGATCGCGGTTAAAATCAAGGAAGGCTCTCTTGATGTTAATGCCATAGATAAAGATGTTATCGAATCCTGTCTTTATACTTCTCACCTACCACAATCTTCACCAGACATGATATTGAGGACATCAGGTGAAAAAAGGCTTAGTGGCTTTCTAGTTTGGCAGAGTGCTTACAGCGAGCTTGTTTTTATGGATGTATACTGGCCAGAATTCAGAAAGATAGATCTTATGAGAGCGATACGAACATTCCAAAGAAGAGCGCGAAGATTAGGAAAGTAGTAGAAAAGAATACGTAGCTGAATAATTTGTCCTAAGTAATGATTGAAGAAAGATCTGCAGGAGCAATATTATTCAGGGAAACTCCATCAGGTAATCTGTATCTTCTTCTAAATTATCCATCTGGGCATTGGGATTTTGTTAAAGGAAATATCGAAAAAGGAGAAACTCTTAAAGAAACTGTGATACGAGAAATCAGAGAAGAAACAGGAATTAATGATGTGAATTTTGTAGATGATTTTGAGGATAAAGTAGAGTATCATTATCAGAGGAACGGAGAATTGGTTCACAAAGAGGTGGTTTTCTTCCTAGCTAAAACAAATACAAGTGATGTTAAAATTTCGCATGAACATCTTGGATTTATCTGGCTTACATTTGACGATGCCTTAAAGAAACTAACGTACAAGAATGCTCAGAATATAATGAAAAGGATGCGAGATCTAGGCTTCAAGACTTAGTTCTTGAAGTTTTTTTGCTTCCAAAATTGGATCTTTTGCATTGAGAATTGTTCTGCCAACTATAAGATAATTTGCTCCAGACTTAATTGCATTCATTGGATCTCCTCCTTGGGTCCCAACCCCGGGAGAATAAATTTCACAACGGCCCTTTGCGCTCTTGTAACATGATTTTATTATTTGTGGAACAGTAGCACCAACTACAATACCATCTGCTTTCATAGAACATGACCATTCCAAAAATAATTCGTTAATTTTTAAAATCCTTTTGTTCGGTTGTAATACAGTAAGGCCATATCCTAACTTTGCACCAGGATGACTCATGTGAACAAGTGTTATAATTCCATGATCGTCTCTATGCGATGATCTAATAAGATTGTGAAGATTTTCGGGGCCCATTATAGGATTCACAATTACTGCGTCAAATCCTGATTGCCACAATTTTTCAGTTGCAATTTGATTTGAATTCCCTATGTCATTTAATTTTATATCCGCAATAGTTAGTAAGCCTGCATCATGAGCGACACGGTTTATTTTTGTAAGACTTTTCATTCCAAGAGGTATTATCAGATGGAAATTAAATTTAATTGCACATAGAAACTTATTTAGTGTTTTTATATTTTTGATTGTCTTGTTTTCTAGTTTTTGAATTGATAGGTTTTCCAGATCATTTGCCAAAATTATCCTACTTTTACCCGATGCCGATTTTCTTATTCTGTTTCTATAGTCAGTCATAATTTAACTAGAGGATGTCTGTCTTTTAGCTTTATTATTTTAAGGTAGGAATAACCGTGCTCGCTTACAGTATTTACAAATACTGGTTCCATTCCATCTTTACTAGAATATTTCAGAAAAGGTTTTGTCGGTTCACTATCTAATTTGACATGACAGAAATATGATGCCTCATCTGATTCATTAAAATTCATAAAAACCCCTACCATCCATTTTGTATCATTAGAGAAGGTAAAAAGTGGGAATGGTGATTCTTCAAATCCAAAACTTAGTTTTACCAGACTTGTAAGGTCTTCAAGTTCAAGCGATTCATATGCAACCTCCAACTCCTTATTTGTTTCAGGTTTAAGTGATGATGGCAATGATTTTACTCTTACAATAGGAGAATAAAGATAGGTCGGATTTGTTATTGTGTTAACAATCTCTGTATCCTCTTTTCCTGCCTTAAAGCCGTAGGAAAGATAATGACCTGTCTTTTCTATTGGAGTAAAATAGATTACAGGTTTTTCTTTGAGAACATCCATTTGAACAGAAATAACTTGTTGGCCATCAAGATCGAATGAAAAAGAGGTGCGGGGTATTCTCTCAAATGCGCACACTAATCTTGAAAATTCCATTATATCAGCAACTTGAATGTAATGCGGTAGTTTTATCATGGATTCCTAGAAAAAATCACCACATTAAAAGGTAGTCAGTTATTATTTTCTAATCTTTATGATTCTCGTCTGTCAATTATATCATTTACATCTGGACCAGTACCAATAAGAATAACTGGTACCCTAAGTTGATCTTCAATTGATTTGATAAAGTATTTTGCTGGAGAGCTAAGATCCATAAAAGATTGCATATGTGCACATTCAGGAAAAATAATGTCAAGTTTTGTTATGGCAATTTGAGTTGCACTGTTAAGCATAACTGCTCTTTTTGCAAGTTCGAAATCAAATTCAGCCGCTCTTCGTTGCCTTCCAGTTACCGTTCCAATCTCTTGCCATCCTTTTGTAGCAGTTTGTTCTGGAGAAAGTTCGTTCTTTAAAGGACCCGTACCAACTCTAGTTACGTAAGCTTTGAAAACTACCATTACGTCAGTTACCTTCTTTGGTCCAAGTCCAATATCAGAGCATATTCCTGATGCAGTAACATCCTTTGAGGTAACATAAGGATATGTTCCATGCCAAAGTGAGAGAAATGTCCCTTGTGTTCCTTCTACTAGAACATTCTCGTTCTGTTCTAACGCATAATTAATGGCATTTGGAACATCTTCAAGATAAAGGGCAAGTAATTCAATATCTTTGGCAAGCCTTAGTGTTCTCATTGCTCGATCTGCATTAGCTGGTCCTGTTCCTGTGCCAGTACTGCCAATTGATTCTTTCAATCTCCCTTGAGAATCAGCTGATCTATGAGATTCTTCAATAATTCCACATTGAAAATCTACATATGATCTGTCAGATACTCCAAACTCTTCTATCTCTTTTAAAAGAACTTCTGGACTAACTACAACGCCTGGTCCAATAAGAAGTCTAGTATTCTTATTCAAAAATGCGCTTGGCAACATTCTCACTTTGTATTTCTTATTGTTGTATTCAATTGTGTGACCGGCATTTGGACCTACACCTCCCCTTACAGCAATCGCAGGGTTATCTTTCATTGCAAGATATGAAATTATCTTACCTTTCCCTTCATCTCCATAAAATCCACCTACTATTACTGTTGAAGTCATACAGGGAAAACACAGCTGGACATATTTAAGCCAAATTGTACCAATACGATTTTAATAAAGAGCACCAGTGCAATTTTGTTGTCAGAACCAAACTATGCAGGAAACATCATAGTGTCATTAGCAAATCTCCCGGAATTTCTCCGAAAACCTATCTTGAAAAAAAGATTGACAGAGTTTTTTTCAATGTCGCTATCAGATAAAATGGAGATAATAAATAATGCCCTTCAAGCCGGACCAATAATTCCATTTGATAAATTTTCAAAATTATTTAAAACATGGCTTGAAATTTTGAGTATCCTATCAGAGGAACAAAGAATTAACATGTTTACTACATACATTAACGAAATTGCAGAACATCCACAAAAAATCATTTTATTCAATCTTGATGGTATTTTGGAAGTTTATCTGTCGTTGAATCCAGTCGAGAAAGATACGATTTCTACTTCAGTTAAAAAAATAATTGGCTCTTTGGAGGATGATAAAAAAAAGAAGTTATTTCTCACAATACCAGATAGAGCTAGAATTGAACTTGGAATTTAGGTTGGTTTTTCGGGATTTCGTTGATTTTCATCTGCAAAGTTTACAACATCCCCTTCTGGTGTTAAAACACCAACAAAGACTTTTTCATATTTTTTGAGAACTTTCCTGTGATCTGGCATTGACATGTCAAGCTTCATTTCATTCATAACCATAACTCTGTATTGTTTCCATTCGGCCCAACATTCATTACAGCATGGATAATTTGCAGCCATGGGATCAAGTTCTACCTCTGTCGGGATTTGTGTTTTACACTTTGTGCATATTCTTGTCACAATGTGACAATAAATTGTGGCAATTTATTCTTTTAATAAAGAGATATTAGAGTAATTAACATAGATACGATATGAAGATAAAATGCCCAAAATGCAACGATATAGCTGAGATGGGAGATGATTTTTCATTTGTAAAGTGTTCACATTGTTCACTTGATATGACATATGGTGAATATGTAAAATATCTTACATACAAAGATAGCCGATATTCTGACATTCTAGGAGATTACGCCTCTAGTACCGAAGGCACAACATCTGGAACTCTTGACGATTGGTAGAAAAAGTTTACCTGTAAGACTTAATTAATTTTGATTGAGTATTGCGATTAGTTGGAATTTGTACTGGAGATAATTCTTAATATAATAGGTTTTGGAGTAGGCCTTCTCATTGGAATTTTTGCACGTACTGGTTTTAAAAATACTGGTAGTCCAACTCTTTTCCGTTTAACAATCGCTTTTTTGTCAATAAGCATAGGATTTGGTGTTGTTGGATTGGGATATACGATTGATTCTTTTGTAATTCATTCTGGAAAAATAGAAATAGGAATTCAAACTCTAGGAATTGGAATTCAAACAGTAGGGTATTTTTTTATTGCCTTTTCTCATGGCATCAAGTCATTTTTTCCCAAGTCAAGATATTTGAAATCAATTGTGGTGCCACTTTTTATCATTCCAGGTAATTCAATTGAGCATATTATAAGGTCAATTTCTTTTATCCTATTGGTATATGGGACAATAGAGACAATAATGTCGTATATGGAGAATAGAAAGACTAGTACGATCTTCGTTGCTTCTGGTCTAGGGCTCCTTGCTTTAGGAGAATTTCTTGGATGGTACTCTGTTGTGTTTCCAAAATCAGTTCTTTATGTGATATCAATCTCAACTAAGATAATAGGATTGGGAGCACTGTTTGTACCCATCTCCAAGGTTCCATTGAGAGGTATGAAATTTGGCGGCAACATATAGAACTCACATGAGCATTATTGGCGACATACTTACCACTACGAGAGATGAGGTACCAGATGAGACTGGTGCAAGCGTTACCTATCTTATACGAAAAGCTAACATCTCATACGGAAGAATATCAAAAATTTTAGAAACATTGGTTCAACAAGGTCTTTTAGAACAAACAAACTCTGATAGAGCATGCAAGTATAAGATTAGCCCTAGAGGTAGAGAATTTTTGCAGGCATATCGCGGATTCAGGGAATTTGCAGAAACCTTTGGTTTAAGGATTTAGCTCTTGTCGTCTTCTATTTCGTTATCTTCGTCTTCTATATCATCATCAAAATCATCATCAAAGTCATTATCGAATTCGTCAGACATCTGAAGTAAAAAAAAGAAAATTACTATTAAGGATTTAGGTTGATTATCTATTTTTAAGTTCTGAAACATCAAATGTAGTAATTAAAGTTCCATTGATGGGTTGTTTCAACAATTGTTTTTAGATAGAAGATCCTACCCAACCACCACATGAAACACAAATGTCCATGCCGTCATCATTGACATATGTTTCCCCTCCAGGTGGGCACTGACATTGTTGAATTTCTTCATCCATAGATATAGTACGTCAATCAATCTTATAATGTTTAATAACAAGACATAATTTGCTTCTTATCCTTTTGAAAAAATCATGATTGTTGCTTGTAATCCAAATGGGATCAAATTAGCTGCCAATACAGTAGGAAGAGGCGGTTTAGTGGTGTTTCCTACAGATACTGTTTATGGAGTGGGATGTGATCCTTGGAACCCAAATGCTGTTGAATCAATTTATAGAATAAAGAAAAGGGAGGAATCCAAAAATCTTCCTGTTCTAGGATATTCAAAACAAGAGATATTAAAAATAGCCATATTTGATAAAATTTCTAACAAAATTGCAGATAGATTCTGGCCAGGTCCAGTAACCCTAATTTTAAAATTAATAGATGAAAAAATTAAAAAATCTATGAATTTACAAGACAGAATTGCCGTGCGAATTCCGAATCACCCTTGTACGCTATCACTTCTGAAGGAATGTAAACTCATTATAGGAACAAGTGCAAATTATTCTGGGAATCCATCATCTTCTGATCCAAAGCAGGTCTTGGAAAATTTTTCAGGATTCGATGTTTTTTTAGATGGAGGAAGAATACTAGATTCTATTGAATCCACAGTTATAGAAATAGTTGAAGGAGATTTAAAAATATTAAGACATGGAAAAATAACAGAAAGGGAGCTAACAGCGTATATTGAATCTGATTGTAACATCTAGCCGCCATTTTGAAGATGAAGCATCTCAAGAGATAATGAAGATTCTAGAAAGTTTTGGAGATAAAAACAGTAAGGTGAACATAACAAATCTTTCAGGCATCGTAACTTGCATTACTACACTTGATCCGTTTTCTGTAATTAAAAAAATTGAAGAAAAAATACTGGAGGAACCATGGAGTATTAGGTATTGTCACAGAATTATACCAATCCAAGAAACAGTAAATACTGAAAAACAAAACATAGTAGATTCGGTACTTACTCATTCCAAAATAATGAGAACGGAAGATTCCTATAGAATAACGGTTGAAAAAAGACATTCAGGTATTTCAACTAAGGAAATAATTGATGCAATTGCAGATAAAATAGATAATAAAGTATCTCTTGAAAAATTTGATTGGATAATACTAGTAGAGGTTCTTGGAAACAAGACAGGTATTTCAGTATTAAAAGAAGACGATATTTTGAGTGCTCAAAAATTGAAACGTAGTTTATCTGAATAGAATGGCCGATTTTTCTGCAAGTAAATCCTCAAGTGGAGTAAGAGATGTCACTGATTGTAACTGTTTTGTAGATATTCTGAATTCTTTTTTTAAAAAATTAGAGTTGTTTTTTCGAAAAGCAACAGGTGCTAAAATATGCGCTAATTCAGAATGTAGGTTATCAAGTGAAGATTTTTTCCCAATAGCTATTAAAATAAAATTTTCTTGTTTTTTCATTCCCACTTTATGAATTGCTTCGCTAATTTGTCTAGTACAAGCAAATCGCATCAAAATGTCTGTTTCAAGTTTGTTTGAAAGCAAAGTGTCTGTTTTTTTAGCTGTAAGGGAAATTGTAATTACTTTTTTTGCGTGTTCTAAGTTCAGAATACTAGTAATTCTTACACCTTGAATTAAAAGATCCACATGCTTTTGACGTAAAACTTCAAGAAAGCGGATTGGATTATCCAATTTATTTTTTATTATTATCAATTCCACTCTGGTTTTGAATATGTTAAATCGTATTCTTTTCACAATTCCACCATGAATTACAGGTATTATGCTAACTACATCTCCATCCTTGAGAATAGTTGTCAATCCATTCAAGGTGGATGAATCAACTCCGTTTACTGCAATTAACATATTTTTTACATCTAATCTGGGTAAGTTTTTTGGAATCATTTCTTGAAGGTGTTCTATTAGTTTGGAGATTGTTATCGAGTCATTATCGATTTCCAATTTATCTGTAGAGAATGATTTTTTTGCTCCTCCCAGAAGTTTTATCGTTATCATTAGTCAAAGGTAATCTCTTTACCTATATTGAATTTCTGATCTAATTGACAAGGGCAAATTCAGATATAGAATTAATTTAGTATTTCTTCTAGTCCTTCTGGTTCTGCAGATTCTGTAGCTTCCATTCTTTGAGCTTCTTTTTCTTTTTGTTCTTCAATTTCACGCTTAATGTATGTTGTAATGTATCCTGCAATCTCATTTTTGAGACCTTTAGATCTAACAATCGCGATTTGATCGAGGACTTTTTTATTTTGTGCAAAATCAGTTCCGAATTTCTCTTTATAGATAGCTAATACTTCTGTTGAAATTCGCTTGATTCTGTTCACGTCTTCGATTGGCAACAGGGGTTTTTTATACCTATACACCAAGATAGTGCTTACAATTTTGTTCTATTTGATTGGACATATCATCATATGTTGCACGTAAGACTTTTGCAACACAAAATACAACACTTGGAAGAAAGGCTATCTGTCCTACTTTAAATCCAAAACATCGCGAAAATTTTACAGGCCCGTCTGTTTCCACAAGGATTCTTTCTGGAACAGTTTCTGAAAGCAAAACTTGTTTATCTTTTGCATATAGCATAGCAGGTCCATATGAAACAAAATATTCATGTTCCATTACTGTGTTTAATTGTTTTTTACTACCTGCAAACCAGTGTAGCAAAATGCCAGAAATTGAATAAGATGGTAATATAGCAAGTATTTCCTCTAACGTTGCTCTAGAATGGACAGATATCGGTTTTTTTAGTTTTTCAGCTAATGACAGCATTTTATGGAAAATTAGTTCTTGATTTTTGAAACCAATTTCGTCTGAAACATATGTTTTGTCAAGTCCGATCTCACCAATTCCTGAAACATATTTCGAATTTTCTTCTATTAGATTAACAATAGGTTCTAAATCATTTGATGATGCTTTCTCAGGATGAATACCGACAAAAGGTAATATTAGATTACTTTTCTTAACAAGCTCAAGTGTTTTTTCCGAACTTTGAAGATCCACAGATACACAACAAGCTCGTATTTTCAATTTATCCATACATTTAAGAATAAATGGCATGTCTTTGGAAAATTCATCATCGGAAAGATGAATGTGGGCATCAGTAAGCCAGCTCATGAGAAACCTTTGTTTTTGTCCTTAAAATAGTAACACACAAAATCTGTATAAGCAGGATGCTAGTCTGTAGAAATCGATTCCTGCGTAGGTTTTTTTCCACTTGAAGTCTTTTATTAAAGGTAAGAAAAATCATCACATGCCATCATCGGAGTTTGGTCTTTCTGCAATGTATCGTATTTTAAAGAAATCAGGAGCTGAACGAGTAAGTGATGAATCAGCAGATGAATTGAGAAGAATCCTAGAAGAGATCGGAGTTGCGATAGCAAAAAATGCTGTTGAAATGTCTGTACATGCTGGAAGAAAGACCATAAAAGCTGAAGATGTCAGACTTGCTGCAAAACAGTTTGCAAAATTCTGATCTAAAAGATTTAATTGTTCATTGAAAGCTTTTTTGAGTGCGGTGAGGTGGCAGAGCGGCTATGCGTTCGCCTGCAAAGCGAATCTATAGGGGTTCGAATCCCTTCCTCACCTTTTGTTATATCATAATAACCACCTTCTCTAAATACACCAACTTCTACTCATGCTAGTTTGACGGAAAGATCTAACGGCCTATTAGAATTCATCCCTGGCGCCCGTCCTATTTTGCAACAAATTACAAACGGACAACCTCTTGAAGGTTTTGCACAAAATATTCGAGATAGTATAAAGGAATATGCAGAAGATACACAAAATGAAGTAGAAAAAGGACATAACTTTCTTCTGTGGGTACTCACAAGGGTTTTTGAAGCAACCGAAGATGATGCAACTGACGCCATAGTAGATGGTGCAAATGATCTGGGAATAGATGCATATCTACCCGTTGATTTTTCTGATGATAAAATTTACCTATTTCAATCCAAGTATGGTACTTCGCATTCTATGGAAGCAATTGCCAAGTTCAAAGAAGATGTCAAGAACTTACAATACAAAGATATTTCAAAAATGCGGCCAGAATTAGCCCGTTTGGTAACTCAGATACGCGAGAAGAATCTAAAAATTGAATGCGTATATGTAACAGATCAAAAAGTAGAGTATCAGAATCAGGAATCACTTGAGATATTCGATATTGAAATAATCATTCAGAGACTTTGGGATAGAATAAAAAAACCAGCTGCAGGTAAAAAAGCTGCCATAAAGCTTGAAAGTAAACTGAAATATCAGAACACGCTACTTGGGATTTTAAAACTTAGAGAATTAACAAATTTTGTTACAAAAAATCGAGATTATGTTTTTGAATCTAATATTAGACAATGGATGCAATTCAAGACAACGGTAAATAAAGGTCTGAGAGAGACACTTCAAGAATCACCTAACAAATTTTTCTATTATAATAATGGAATCACTATTGTTGTAAGTGACTTTGAAGAGTTGGAAGAAAATGCAATACTTTTACATGCACCACAAATAGTAAACGGAGCTCAAACATCAAATTCAATTTTAGATCATGCAAAACGCACACATAGTCTAGAGGGCAGTATAACGGTAACAATTATCAAAGCAGATGATGAAGAAGATCAAAATAACATTACAAAATATAGGAATTCCCAAAATGCCGTAAGAGGAAAAGATTTAGTTTCACTTATGGATTTTCATAAATCAATCAAATCACAGATGGAAAACTTTAGGTATTTCTATGAGATTCAAGCTGGCTCTTTTGATTCCAAAGCAAAATCACAGCAAAACGAGTTTGGTGGAGATTCAACATATAACAAATATCTTCCTGAAAATCACAAAAAAGTAATTGTTGCAAAGGATGCCATACAAGCATTTGTAGCTGGAATAGAACAGCGCCCCACTGAATCATATAGCTCTCCTGCACAATTTTTACCACGTGGTAGTAAATACGACGAAGTCTTCAATGAGAGACTCAAAGACGATCTAAGATTACTTTTGTATCCGTATCTTGTAAAAGAATATGCCAAGAGAATACTAAGTTATGGAAAGAAGGGAGGCCATAAGACAAAGAGATATGCTACGCTTTTTTTTGTAGCTGTATATTTTAAAATTCTCCATGAAAAAATTCTATTCACAAAAGGAGATTTCAAAGAAGACATAGCGAAGCTTGAACCTATTTTCAAGAGTTTCAAACTAAATCAACGAATTTTAAAACTCACGGATACAATTGTGACAAAATTTTTAGAAGACACTGTAGTAGATGATGAGATGATTGCTGCAAATACCTATCATAATTTCTTTTCCCATCATCTGTGGCAAGACTCTATGATACGAGTAATTGAGAAGAAGATAAAGCAAGAAGAAGACGAAATAAGCAATATAAAAAAGATAGTTCAGGATCTTTTCTAAGTTTTTTAAATAAATAGCGGCAGATGGGTGACCGATAGGTCTCTTGCAGGAGGTCCACATCTAGCCATCCAGTCTACCGCATCTTTATTCTATAAAATAGTAGTATTTAACATGATTTTTATAACGAAAATTAAAGAATGTAATCGCTTTGGAAGAAAATGAAAAGTGTTCAGTGTGTAATGGAACATTGGACCATGTCTATCGTCCAATGGAAAAGTGGAATATCAAAGGATTTTTATGCAGTAAATGTTATTCAAAAAAAATCTTTGAATCTTATCCTGGAACTCACGAAAGAGTAAATAAATCTTAAATTTCTAAAAACCAACCAGTCATAATTTCATTCTTGTTTGATTCATCTCCTATGCCAGTAGCATATCGCCATACAAAAGGAGCGTCAGTTATCATTTTATTTTTTATTTTAACAAGTGATTCCACCTCTTGATTTACATTAGTAGTAGTAGAACCGCAAATTTCACAAAATTTGCATTTTGAATCCAAGACTATAGGAGACGATTCAATTACAGGATATGCCTTACAAGCATGAGGTCTTTCTTGATATATCTTACATTTATATCCACCATGTGGAGACCTTTCGATATTTTCCGTATCCAAAAAAGGACAAGTATTTCCGTTTGATTCTTTCCCCATAAGCTGATATGCAATTATTGTTGTTGGTCCATCAGATTTTGCATGTGAAATACCAATACGAGGAAGAATTGTGATTTCAAGATTGTAATTTTTCGCATATGATTCTATTTTTTCCTTTTCTTCTGGTAAAATTAGAACACCTATTTTGCCAAACTTTATCGTTGGATAATATTCTCGTTCAATACAACATTTTGAACAATCTTTGACACATTCAAAATTCATATTTTTAATACGTTGAAAATAGATAAAACTCTTGCATTTGTATTCTTTCGATTATAGAGTCAATGTTATACGTATAAGAGTTGAAGATCAGCGTAATACCCTTATATCACCAAATAGTATATTCCCTAAACATGGTTACCTATAGAACTAGTATGCAGATAGTAAGAGATTTGCTCACAGTTACTGAAGAGAGTGGTGTAAATGGCATAAACATAACATCACTTTTGACAAAAGCTAATCTTTCACATTCTAGACTAAGCAAATTTATAGATAATCTTACTGGCGCAGGTCTAATAAACAAAATTGAATATGATGGCAAAAATGCCTTTATCATAACTCCAAGGGGCAAACAGTATTTAGAGTCATACAAGAACTTTCAAAGCCTTGCAGATTCCTTTGGTTTAGATCTATAGTTCCAATAGACATTTTAGGGAATATTTTAAACAAGCCTATTTTTAATTAATATAATGCTCAGATTTTAGAAATTTATGAGTAAAACACTTGAAGCCATCGGTTTTGCTTTGATCGGTGGAATGATTTATGCTATGTTTGGTGGAGGAGCAAGTGGTCCAATTTGGTCTCTTTTCTGGCCTTGTGCTGTTGGTACTTTAGGAATTATTATGTACAGAGCAAAAAAGAAAAAATCTAAGGAAAAAAATGTTTGAAAGGTTTTGAATAAATCTTTTGATTGATTATTCTTTTTGTGGATACAAATGAATTTCTTATTTAAATTAATCAAATGGAAAAGAATCGACAGATCTATAAAGGTCGATCTTGGTGTAAGTGAAGAGGAAAAACGTGACAGAGATTTCAGATTGGTGGAAGGGGTTGGGCAAGGAACTCGAAATAGACATAGAAAACATAGAGGAATCTGAAGAACACAGTCTTAGATTATAAATTTCTTTTTTTAATAGTAAAACTTGCCAAATGGAGTATTTGTTATAATAGAAAAATAATAAAGATATTTTAAATCTTAATCAAGCCTCGAGTGGGATTCGATCCCACGACCTAACGCTTACGAGGCGTTCGCTCTACCAGGCTGAGCTATCGAGGCAATGGTTCGCAATGTCATCAGAGTTTATAAAAAGCCTTTGTGCTTTGGATTCATTGAAAGTATCCATCTCTGGCGTGAGAGGAATTTTTGGACAGGATCTCAACCTAAGTGACATAATAAAATTTTGCCAGAATTTCTCCTTGTTAGTAAAATCAAAAAAATGTATCGTTGCTCAAGATACAAGACCCTCAAGTAAAATTTTGAGTGAAGTTGCAATTGCTTCTTTGATGGAACGAGGGCTAGATGTGTATAATTTAGGAATTGCACCAACACCGGTTGCTTTTAGAGAATCCAGAAAGTATGGCAGTGGTGTAATAATCACTTCATCACACAACCCTTTGCAATGGAATGGTCTCAAATTCATTATAGATGGAAGAGGTATAAATGAAAAAGAATTAGAATGGATTACGAAGGAAAACAAGTTTTCAAAAGAAAAAATTGGTTCTGAATTTCAAGCAAATTCCAGATACATACTAGATGCTATTGGATTGATTGGGAAAGTAAAAGGATCCCCAAAAGTAGCAATAGATGTTGGTGGTGGGGCAGCATTTGAAGTTGCGCCAAAAATGCTTGAAATGCTTGGTTGTAAGATACAGAAAATTAATGGAACCCCTGGAATTTCTAGACGTGGCCCAGATCCGACCTCTGAGAATCTTACCGAGTTAGATCAAGCGACAAAAAGATGTGATATAGGATTTGCCTTTGATTTGGATGGAGATAGGCTAGTAGTTGTAATAAATGGCAAGAAACAGACGCCTGATGTAACTCTCGGATTAGGCGTTGCAAAAGCACTTGAGATAGGATACAAGCATTTCGTTCTGAGCATAGATACTAGTGTTTCTGTTGAGAAATTTATTAAAATGCATGGAGGAAAAGCTCTAAGATCAAAAGTCGGAGAAGCAAATGTTGTGGATTTAATGATAAAGACCCACTCACAAGCAGGAGGTGAAGGAAGTAGTGCTGGATTTATCTTGCCAGAATTCAACATGTGCAGAGACGGCATATTGACTAGCGGATTGATAGCTGCGATGCTTGGAACCAAAACCTTTACTGATGTTATGAAATTCATGGAACAATATTTTCAATTAAGATCAAAAGTGGAAGTAGAATCTAGGTTTCACAAAAAAACATTGCAAATTTTGTCAGACAATATGAAAAAAAAATACAGTGAGATAGTTACACTTGATGGAATAAAATCAATAATTGATGAAGATAGCTGGGTGCTGGTGAGACAGTCAAATACTGAACATATTATAAGAATATCTACCGAATCAAATGATTTGAGAAAGGCAAAAGATATTCAAAAACAAATTACAGAGTTGGTTAATCAAAGCTATGAGCAAGCCAGACGAAGTAGATATAATTAAAATATTTCAGCAAAGTTTTGGAAAAAAATCAAAATTCGTACCTGAGGATATAGAAATTCTAAGAATGAAGAAAATCATATTCGTGGCAAAATCAGACATGTTAGTTGAAAATACAGATGTGCCCCCAGGCATGCAAATCGATGAGGTTGCTAGAAAAAGCATGGTTTCATGTGTAAGTGACTTTGCATGTAAGGGTATAAAACCACAATATGCTACTATTTCTCTTGCAATTCCAAAAGGATTTTCTAGATCCAAAATAAAAAAATTGGCTACTGGTTTTTCCATGGCATCAAAAGAATTTGGAGTCAAAATTGTTGGCGGTGATGTAAATGAAGGGAAGGAAATAGTTATTGATGTATCCATGTTTGGCATTTCAAAAAAAATAATCAGACGTAGTGGTGCTAGAATAAACGACATTATTATTACATCTGGACCATTTGGTTATAGTTCTGCAGGGTTGAAAATTATTCTAAATCATCTTAAAGCAGATCCAAAGTTTACTAGAAAATGCAAACAACATGTCAATAGACCCACTCCAAGACTAAAATTTGGTTTAAGAATTGTAGACTATATTTCATCGTCAATGGATTCAAGCGATGGATTATCTACCACTCTAAATGAGATGAGTAGGCAGAGTAAGAAAAAATTTGTAATTACAGAACTTCCTACCAAACCTGACGTAGAGGAATTTGCAAAGATGAACAAAATCAAACTAACAGATCTTGTTTTTTGTGGAGGCGAAGAATATGAGATAATAGCTACAATACCAAAACATTATTTGAATAAAGTTAGGCAGATAGCAAGGATGCACAAAATTCTCTTGTTTGAAATTGGTCATGTTACAAAAGGCAGAAATGTTGTCTACTGTCAAGAAAATAAGATAATTCCCATTAAAGATTGTGGTTGGGTTCATTTTAAATCCTAATGTTTTTTAAACCCAAAGAGGGCTTCTCAAATGTTGTCAGAACAAGAGGCCAAAGAAAAATGGGGAATTGCCCACATCTATAGTAGTTATAACAACACAATTGTTCACATTACAGATCTCTCTGGTGCTGAAACTGTTGCAATTAGTTCTGGAGGAAGACACGTCAATGCAGATAGATATGAATCGTCTCCATATGCAGCCATGAAATCCACAGGTGCGGTTGTAGAGGCTGCTCATGATAGAGGCTTTACTGGTCTTCATATTAGAGTGAGGGCAGTAGGCGGAGTAGGAGCCAGAGTTCCAGGTCCAGGAGCACAAGCAGCAATAAGAGCGCTAGCAAGAGGCGGATTTAAGATTGGAAGGATAGATGACGTTACGCCAATACCGCATGACACGACCCGCAAAAAGGGCGGTAAAAGAGGAAGAAGAGTTTAATCTTCTATTAGTTTTACTTTTACTTTACAATTCTTATATTCAAAAAAGTTCGCTAGAAAATTAACAAATTTATCTTCAAATTTTTTTCCTTTTGAGATTGCAATCTGGTCAGCAAGTTTTTGTTGTATAGCAAAAAACAATTCTCCTTTAAATAATATTTTAAAAAAGGCCCATCCAAATCTCTCCATTGGATTGCTGATCAAAAAACCATCCTTTATTCCGCATAATAATTGAAGACTTTCCATTGCTAAAGAGACAAGTTCTCTATCAGTTTCATATTTTGTTGTAGCAATTTCAACAGTTACTGTCTTATAGCTCATGGTATCTTATTTTTCTACCTACTTTTGTCTTTAACTAAATCTTGGAAATGGAAAGCCTCATTTGTGATTAAAGTTATGCATGTATAAGATAGAAAAGTTGGCTGATAGAAATGATGAAGAAAAAAGACGAAAAGATGATGATCTGGTTAAAGATTACGGAGCAGTATTAAGAGAGAGTGCAATTTTAACATCCTTTTCAGGCTTTCTATTTGGATTTCTGTTAAATATCTCGATTAATTCTTCGGCAGGCTTTGTCCTAATAGATAAAATCATCCTTTTGATTGCATTATTTTCAATAACTATATCAGTTTCACTTTTTATAATGCCCATAATTTACCATCATTTAGAGTATCCATATATTGACTTTGAGAAATTCAAACAGCGGAGTCATCGTTTCACATTATTTGGCTTAATTCCTGCAATGATTACATTATTCTTGGGTTTACAACTTGCTACGAGATCTTTGGTAGGAAATATTGTCGTCTCATCCTTACTTGGTATAATACCTTTTGTGCTCATCTTTACGTTTTACAGATTAAGAAAATTCAGGACTCGGATCTAGTTTTATTCTTTGTTAATTATGTGCTAAAGATTACAGAGTGTTTTGTTCAGAGGTTTCTTGTGAAGAGTTTTCCTTAGGTTCCATTGTACGTTCTTTCAATTTATCAGACCATGAAACAAGCTTTCCATCTTCTTCTACATGAATAGTAGTTTCTACTCTCACGCGAATTCCAATAGAGCGAAAAAGAGTAAGTAGTTTTCCACCATCAATTATTTCTGTGACTTCTCCTGACTGGATAAGCTCCGCCAGCTTTTCTACAACCAATTTAGTTTCATTTGGGAATTGGCTTTCTGCATTTTGAAGAACTTCTAGACCGCGGTAGCCTAGTTGTTTTACAAGAATTTCTCTTGGAGAGGGAGTATTTGATGGAGAAGGTTTCTGTGCCTTTAGTTCTTCTTGTTTTTGTTGCTCTGAGATATTTTTTTGCATCTCACGCAATCTTTTTGCTTTTAAAAGTTCTAACTCTTTATCTTCTTCTGTCATCCCTTAATTACTCCAATTGGAACAAGTTTTGCAACTTTAGTTGCGATCCCAAGTTCATGTGATACATTAGCAACAGCATCCACATCTTTGTAAGCCTCTGGTGTTTCTTCCACTATTCCTTCTCTTGTAAGGGCTTTGATGAATATTCCTTTATCGCTAAGTGATTTTTGTACTTGTACATCGCTATAGTTGCGTCTAGCCGCAGACCTTGACATCATTCTTCCTGCTCCATGCGCTGTTGAGCCAAAGCTTAGATCCATTGAATTAGGTTGACCCAAAAGAATCCAGCTGCCAGTACCCATTGAACCAGGAATGAAGACCGGTTGACCCAAGTCTCGGTATTTTTGCGGAATTTCATCTCTTCCTGCTGGAAATGCTCTGGTAGCGCCCTTTCTATGTACAACCACGGATTTTAGCTTGCCATCGATTTTGTGTTTTTCTACCTTTGCAATATTATGGGCTACATCATAGATCAGTTTCATATCCAAATCCGCCTCGGATTGTTTGAAGACTCGTTCAAAGGCCTTTCTTGTCCAATGTGTTATCATTTGTCTATTACTCCACGCAAAGTTTAGGGCTGCAAACATTGCTTTTCGATATGATTCCCCCTCCTCAGATGAATTTGGTACGCATGCCAACTCACGGTCTGCTAAAGTAATATTGTATTTTTGCAGTGCTTGTTCAGAAATTCGAAGATAGTCACTACATACCTGGTGACCAAACCCTCTAGAACCACAATGAATCAAAATTGTAATTTGTCCTTCGTTATAGATGCCCATTCTTTTTGCAGCTTCCTTGTCATGAATTTCTTGTACTTTTTGAACTTCAAGAAAATGGTTACCTGAACCAAGGCTTCCAAGTTGTGGAGACACCCTTTTTCGTGCTGTCGGAGATATCTTATTTGGATCGGCGTTTTTTATCTGACCATTTTCTTCACATACATCTGCATCATTATTTGAACCATAACCATGGTCTATAGCCCAGCGCACTCCCTTTACCAATACTTCATCAAGTTCTGAAAAATTCAATTTGACAGCTCCTTTTGATCCTACACCAGATGGAATTGAATTGAAAAGTTCTGTTACAAGGTCTTTGAGCTTTGGTCTTACATCTTTCTCATTAAGATTTGTTCGTATTAGCCTGACACCACAATTAATGTCATAACCCACACCCCCTGGACTAATCATTCCTTCTTCTGCATCCATTGCAGCGACTCCACCCACTGGAAATCCGTATCCTTCATGTCCATCTGGTAAAACTACAACGTGTTTTTGGACACCCGGCAAAGTTGAGACATTTATTGCTTGAGTAATTGTTCTATCAGTCATCATTTTTTGAATTAATGCTTCATCGGCATATATCGTGACAGGAACTTTCATTCCTCGATTTGAATCAGCTTCAATTCTATATTCCATATTCCCAATTTTTTTTGGAATTAATGATGTCATCTAGATCAGTGAGAAAAGCGGATTTCTGCACAATTTAAATCATAAGTAGGTTTATTTTCCTTATCTAGTTCAAATTTGTTATGCCTATTTTACCAATTGATGGTGGACGATATGGCACCAAAGAAATGCGTGAAATTTTTGATGAAGAGAAGAAAATCCAGTATCAACTTGAGATAGAGGCAACTGCTGCAGAATCCCAAGCAGAAATTAACATGATTCCAAAAGAGGTAGCTCAAAATATAGCAAAAATGGCACGCTCTGGCAAGGTAACTTCAAAGAGGATCAAAGAGCTTGAAGCAAAAAGTGATCATGACACTGCTGCTTTAGTTGAAGCTCTAAGCGAATTGTGTAAACCTGCTGCAAAGCCATGGGTACATTATGGTCTTACAAGTAATGATCTAGTAGATACAAGTAATTCTATGCAGGTAAGAGATTCATTTAAGATAATCGAACCAAAGGTTGCAAAGTTAGCTATTATTTTAGCAAAGCTTGCAATGAAATTCAAAGGTACTCCTGCCGTTGGAAGAACTCATGGGCAACATGCAAGTATCATAGCGTTTGGCTTAAAATTTGCAAATTGGGCTTCTGAGATGTCAGATCACGTAGACAGAATTGAGGAATGTAAAAAAAGAGTTTTGATCTGCAAAACTTTGGGCGTAGTGGGTACAGGTTCTCTGATGGGTTCAAAAGCACTTGAGGTTCAAAAAAGAATTGCAAAAAAACTCTCTTTGTATCCTGCTGATGTTACAACACAGATCATAGCGAGAGAGAAATACGCAGAATACGTGTTTTGTAATGCGTTAATTGGAGCCACATTAGAAAAAATAGCTGTTGAGATACGAAATCTTCAAAGAACAGAAATTGGAGAAGTTGCAGAGCCTTTTAAAAAAGGCCAGATGGGAAGTAGTGCCATTCCGGTAAAAAGAAATCCTACAAAAAGTGAACGTGTCACATCATTATCAAAAATATTGCGAAGTCAGATCAACATATCATTTGAAAACATCCCCCTATGGCACGAAAGAGACCTTTCAAATTCAGCAAATGAGAGATTTACCATTCCCACCAGTTCTATTTTGCTTGATGAAATGTTAGAAGCAATGACCAAGATTATTTCTGATCTTTATGTAAACACGGAAAGGATCAGAAAAAATACACAGATGACAAAAGGACAGATTTTTGCAGAATTCGTCCTTGACGCATTAATTAAAAAAGGAGTCCCGCGATTAAGTGCATACAGGGATATCCAGAGAGTAGCTTTTGCAGCTTCGGATGCAGACATAGAGTTTTTAGATGCAGTAAAAAAAGATCCTGCCATATCATCACACCTTAACACCAAAGAAATAGAAGAAATTTTTGTTCTAGAAAATCACTTGGGTGCAGCAGATAAGATAATTAACAATGTCTACAAAAAAGTGCAGAAGACTTGTCCTAAATTTACTTGATCTTCATCAGTGTTTTATGGATAAGGGAACCGTATTGAAGAGCTTTTTTACGTTTATTTGAAGATATTTCAGGAACTCCAATTTTTAATGCAAGTTCTCTGATTATGTGCTTCCGCAAAAGATCATCAGAGCCATGTATTTTATACTCAAGTGGAATTTTATTTGCAAAATCAATGAAATCATGTGAAAGAAATGGTTGTATAAGCACAACTTCAAATTGAGAAGCAACTAAATTCACTGCCTTCATCATTTTTATTTCATTTTCAAGTTTTGATTCCATGAGTTCCATCACATAAGGTTCTCCCAATTTTATTGCATTTCTATATGCGTTATAACCACAGAATAGCTCATCTATGCCGTTTGCAGTAGTTACTTTTTTTATATTATGATGTTTTGCTAGTTTAGATACATAATAAAACGCGATACAGTTTTCAGTCCAAGATAGATTATCTGTTTTAATTATTTTCTTTATTTCTTTTGAAACTTTTAGAAAATTCGCTAATTTTATTTTTTCAATTTTATGATCATATCCAAGTATTTTGGATATTTCTTGTGAAAACATTACATCATGGGAGTCTTCAAATCCAATGGTTAACAGAGTTATATCATAACCAAGATCAGTACAAATTTTTGCAAGAAGAGTACTATCTACGCCGCCTGAAAAAGCTATTCCGATTTTTTTATCATTAACCGTTCTTTGGACGGATTGGATAATCTGAGTGTGAAGCTCAGATACAAGATTAGCCATTTTGTATCAGATAAAAAAACCATCCTAAGTGAGTTGCGGTTTTTTGAGAGTTAAATAACAGCATTACCAAATGATATCATGACAATGACAAAGTTATCTGATGATCAGATAAGAGAGGAACTGGCAAATTTGCCTGGATGGAATATAGTAAATGGAAAACTGCACAAGGAATTCACTTTCAAGAGCTTTATTGAGGCATTTGGGTTTATGACAACTGCTGCACTACATATAGAAAAGATGAATCATCATCCAGAATGGTTCAATGTTTATAACAAGATAAAGGTGGATCTTGTAACTCATGATGCTGGTGGAATAACCCAGAATGACATCAACCTTGCAAGAACTCTTAATTCCTTATCATAATATGCCTCATAAAGAATAAGAGTTCATAATTTTTCATTTGGATTCTGTACAGAATTTATATACAGAAGAATACCAAATTTTCTAAAATGGCAAGCGGTTCAGCAGTTTTGGATTCTGATTTTAGATATACTGATAGAAAAGGCAATCTTTTGAGAACTAGGACAGAGCTTTCAATTGCAGAAATGCTTTCCTTTTTAGATGTAAAATATGAATATGATTACAAATTAGCTCTTAAAGATGGAAAGAATGTTTTTGTAGATTTTAAAACTGAAAAAGGATTCATCGAAATAATAGACAATGATAAAGACATTATAAAATACAAAGAGTTGAAAAATAGTTTTCCAGATAAAAAAATAATTGCTATTGGGCATCCAAACTATGCAGCAAGGATAAAAGAACTTGACGATGTAATACTTTACAAAACAAAGGAGGTTCAAACTGGATCCATATTCATCGAAGATCCATCATTTGCGTTTGATTATGCACACATTCTTCCATTAGTTGAGAAATGCTCCATACTTCATGGTCATACGTCTTCTGTAATGGTTGAGCTAGTGGGTGAAATGAAGAATAATCTACTTATTGATTTTGGAGAAGCAAAAAAAATCATAAAAGAAATAATCTCAATTCTAGATCATAAATTTTTCATAAATAAAAAATATCTCATAAAAGAGGATAACATACACTATAAAATTGCATTTGATGGTCCAAAAGGGATGTTTGACTTACAGGTTCCAAAAAATACAACATATCTGCTTGAGGGGGAAGCAACAGTCGAAAATCTTTCTACAGAAATAATTAAGCTCCTCATACCTAAAATGCCAGAAAATATAGAGGCAGTAGGTGTCTATATCTACGAAGGATATAACAAGGGAGCCCATATTTTATCACATATCTCAAAGTCCTAAAGACATGGAATCTAAGATCAAAGAGATCGCATGGAATCCAGAGATTGAAAAAGATATTCTAAAACAATGGCAAAACTCACACCTTTATGATTTTCATCCACAAGGCGAAGTCTTTGTAATAGATACGCCACCACCATATCCATCTGGAAGACCATGGCACATAGGTGCTGCAGCTCATTATGCACAGATAGATATGATTGCAAGAACAGCAAGGATGTCAGGCAAAAATGTCCTTTTCCCAATTGGAATAGATAGAAACGGGTTACCTGTTGAGATGTATACGGAAAAAAAATACAACATCAGAATGCGTGAAACTGATAGAGGGGAATTTTTGAAGATGTGTGCAAATGCATTAGATGATCTTGAGGCAGAAATGATTGAAATAATGATAAATCTTGGACTAAGCGGGGATTTTTCTAATTATTATAGAACAGATTCGGTAGAATATCGTACTCTTACACAATCAACGTTCATTGAGCTTTGGAAAAAAGGAGCAATATATCTGGCAAATAGACCAACCAATTTTGATTGGGTTACAGGTACCACAATTGCAGATGCAGAGATAACTTACGTAGAAATTCCAACAAAGTTGGTGTACATGAAATTTAAAATTAAAGATATTGATGAAGAAATTCCAGTTGCAAGTACCAGACCAGAACTTTTGTGTGCCTGTCAAACCATAATTGTCAATCCTGACGATGAAAGATATGCAAACGTGGTGGGTAAAAAAGCCATAATTCCTTTAGTTAATAGAGAAGTTGAAATCAGAACACATCCATCCGCAGATAAAGAATTCGGATCAGGAACTGTCATGGTTTGTAGTTATGGTGATCAAAATGATGTTGCGCTTTTTAGAGAACTAAAGCTACAAGAAATTGTCGCAATTGGAAAGGATGGAAGAATGACAGATGTCGCAGGACCATACACAGGATTGAAAGTAAAACAGGCCAGAGAAAAAATAATTGTAGATTTGCAGAATCAGGGGTTTGTAGAAAAAATCGACAACATCAATCACCGTACTCCTGTTTCTGAAAGAAGCAAAATCCCAATTGAGATAATACCTCTGGAGGAATACTACCTAAAACAAAAGGAGTCGGTTTCAAAAATTAGAGAGATTGGTTCAAAAATTATCTTTCATCCTCCGATGCATAGACAAATTCTTATGAATTGGCTAGATTCTATCGCCATAGACTGGCCAATTTCAAGAAGAAGATACTATGGTACTGAGATTCCGATATGGTATTGTGCAAAATGTTCTGAACCTAATGTGCCAGAGCCTGGAAAATACTATCAGCCATGGAAAGATCCTTCACCAATACCAAAATGCACAAAATGTGATTCAAGCGAATTTATTGGCGAAGATAGAACTTTTGATACATGGATGGATTCTAGTGTTTCACCACTTTTTATTTCAAAATATAAAAAAGATGAGGAGTTTTTCAAAAAAACATATCCTGTAACCCTAAGACCACAATCAAAAGATATTGTTCGCACTTGGCTCTACTATACCATATTAAGATGTGACCAACTCACTGGCAAAGCTCCTTGGTCTGAAGCATGGATAATGGGATATGGTGTAGATGAGCATGGAACAAAGATGAGTAAAAGCAAAGGAAATGTTGTGGATCCATTACCAGTAATACAAAAGTTTGGAGCAGATACTTTTAGATTTTGGAGTGCAAGTGAAATTAATCTTGGATATGACTTTAGGTGCTCAGAACAAAAAATTGAAACAACAAAAAAATTTCTCAGCAAACTTTGGAACGTTTCTAGATTCCTTTCTGGTTTTACAGTTTTAGAATCAGGAAAACCTGGTCCCGCTGATAATTGGATTCTTTCTGAGCTTGATAAACTTATAATAGAATGCAAAAAAGGATATAGCGAATACAACTTTTTTATTCCTGCCACTGCAATAAGAGAATTTACCTGGAATCTCTTTGCAGCACATTACATAGAGATGACAAAGGGCCGTGCATATGGAACCGGTTTTTCAGAAGAAGAGAGGGATGGCGCAATATACACACTTCATAAGGTACTATCCACAGTTTTGCGCTTACTTGCTCCAATCACTCCTTTTATCACTGATTACTTGTGGCAGAATATTTATTCTAACAAATCCATACACAACGAAAGATTTGTCAAGGAAGAAGATTATGAAGATTGGACAATATTCACAAAGGAAATTTTAGAATTTAATTCAAATGTATGGAATAAGAAAAAAGAAGCAGGCTTGTCCCTAAAGGATTCAATCAATATTCAGATTCCTACTAACCTAGCACCATTTGCAAAAGATTTGCAAGTTATGCACAATCTAAAATAACATTTTTAGATTTTACATTAACGGGTTTAAAAACCAAAACTTTGGTGTTCTTGTTTTTCTTTTACACTTTCTTGTCTGTTTATCAAGTAGATTCCGCTTAACATTATTGCTATTGCAATTATTTGGAAAATGCTTATTTGTTCATGTAAAAACACAAATGCAAAGACAAGACCAAAAACCGATGACATCGAAAATAACGTGATTGTTCTGATAGTACCAATTCTCTTTAAGCTTTGTAAGAAAAAGTAAAGTGATCCTCCAAATCCTAAAACACTGATTAGTATAATGTATGGTATCTGTATTGGGTTAATTTCCAGTTTGACATGTAACAAAAATACCATACCAAGCAGTATTGCACCGCCTATAGCGGATTTTAATTGTACAAGCTTTGCGGTATCTATCTTGCTTGATAGAATTCTACTTAGATTATTATCCAAAGACCACAACAAAGTTGCTCCAAGAATAAGAAAATGTCCTGTGTTTAACTGTAATAGGGAACTTGAAAATTGAAAGTTAGTTGTAATGATACTAACTCCAAACAATATCAAACCTATTGAGATAAAACCAATCGGTCTTAGTTTTTCTTTAAAGAACAACAATGCAAGAAGTACGGTGAACACTATTTCGGCATTTGAGAGTAGGGAGGTATCTGAGGCAGTAGTTTGGTGTAACCCTACAAAATACAAATAAGGAGCTATTGCAGCACCACAAATCGCTACAGTTACTAATAATCCATAGTCTTTTTTTCTAAATTGTGTCTTTGCTCTTTTTGCCAGGGGGGTAAATGTGAGTGCAGCTATTAGATAAGCCATGGAGGAAAGAAGCAAAATATCAACGTTGGATGTTATCGGTTTTGCGATTGTAGGAACTGAACCAAAAAGTGCAGACGCTAATAATATTGATACATAACCCAATATTACAGATCTGTTATTCTGCTTAAGTATGTCCATGATTGTATACGAACTTTTGTTTAAATAAATGTCATTATTCAAAAAACAATTACTAGTGATTCTCTTATGCCAAAGGCTTGAATGTGATCTTCATCTTCTCAAGCTTCATTCTCTTTCTTTCTATTATTACATAATAGTTGATAATTTCAAGAATCTTTTCTTCTATTGTTAGATTATACCCGTTAGATGCTTTTAGAAAATCAAGATAATCTTTTTCGCTTATCTTTATTCGAATTTCACGCAAGAAAAAGAATCTAATATTCATGGATAAAATTTGATCATTGTAAAATTAGTTAATCAAAGGTTAAGTATGTAGTAAGAACTAAACACTGACAAAAATTTGTAGCATTGTGCGTTCTTTAAATAGTTATTTTGTAAACAACTTACCATTGAAGGCAGTTGTCATTAGGAGGCATGGTGGTCCTGATGTTTTATCCTATGAGGAAGTAAGCAATCCGACACCAAAAAAAGGTCATGTAATTGTTAAAGTAGATTATTGCGCAGTAAATCACCTAGACATATGGGTTAGAAATGGACTACCTGGAAGAAAAGTTTCATTTCCCCACATTTTGGGTTGTGATATTTGCGGTACTTTGGTAGACGATTCTGGAGGTTTCAAAAAAAATGAAAAAATTGTAGTTTATCCTGCAGTAGAAAGTGGCGTTCAAAGAGTCTCATATTCAATTATTGGGGCATTTGGCAAGTATCAAGGAGGATATGCGGAATTTATACAAGTTCCACAACAAAACATAATCAGAAAACCGTCCTGGCTTTCAGATGAAGAGGCTTGTGCGCTCAATGTCTCTTATCTGATTGCATGGAATATGCTTGATAGGTCAAATTGTAAAAAAAATGACATTATGTTAATTTGGGGTGCAAATAGTGGAGTAGGTTCTGCCGCAATACTTTTAGCAAAAGCAAAGGGAATTCAAGTAATCACAGTTGCATCTGATCTTAAAAAATTAAATCGAGCAAAGAAGTTAGGTTCAGATCATGTCATAAATAGATGTAAATCAGATATCAGTAGCGAGGTTCTAAAATACACTAAAAATGAAGGCGTGGATGCTGTAATAGATCATGTAGGGGCTAAGACATGGCCGGTTAGCCTTAATGTACTAAAAGTAGGTGGAAAGATGCTGGCGTGCGGAACAACAACTGGATCAGAGGCCACCATAAACATACGTGAATTTTATAGTAAAGAAGCACAAATTATTGGAGCTTATCTTGGATCAAAATCTCAGCTTGTTTCACTTCATAAATTTATGAAATTAAAAAGTATGAAGCCTATAATCGATAGCGTCTTTGAATTAAAAGATGCAAGACTTGCACATGAAAGAATGGAGCAAAGTAATCAGTTTGGCAAAATCATTCTCAAGATTTAACCAACAAAATGTCGACAATCACAATCTAAGACAAGACAAGTTTCTTGAGTTCTGATATGATCATCCATAGGATGCTTACATTTTATATTTTTGCAAGTCCTACGAGTCTTTTCTCTTTCCACCACTTTTTGAGCAATTGCATTTGCTTTTTCTTTTGAATATCCTTTTTTGTCAATATAGTAGTGTACTACTCTATTGTAAAGTGCATTAGGATCAAATTTTTCGTCCAACATAATAATCACAAAAATTTAGGAAATCTATGTGGCTGGCATAGACTCCGACTCTAGGTCAAAAACAGTCTTTTTTGGAATCTTGTAGTCTTCTCGAATTATCATAGCGCTAAACAGACCCATTATGATACCATAAAGGATGTGAAGTATAAGAGATCCCCACATTATCATTGTAATGTGTGATTTGATTACTGCAACTACTGCAAGTTCGTCAGATGTCATTGTAGAGTTTGAAGTGTCAATTGTAGGCATTATGAGAAAGAGTGTAATTGGCATGAAAAAGATTGCATATACTTCTAGTCCCGTAATTCCACCAGCAAAGATTCCTTTCCATATTGTTCTCAAATTTAACATTGGATGCAGCAAAGAGCACACACAAAATACAGCACCTATTGTTGCCGCAGTTAACATGTGTGCAATTAAACCAAACATAGTTGCAGCCATTCCGTGTAATCCAACAGCAAATCCAATCAGCATGTAGAATGTTCCAGGCTCTGCACGAAGTTGTGAGTCTATTCCAAAAAAGGATGCAAAAAGGGCAAATCCTCCAACAAGACCTGCTACTGTTCCAACCTTAGCTTTGCCGTAAATTTCTTGGCGAGTGATTGACCTCATGTATTAATATCGTCTTCAAAATATTTTAATTTATTGGATAAAACACTAATTAGATTTATTGATTAGATTGATTTCAAAATAATTTTTCATGTTTTAATGAACTTTTATGGAAAAATTAGGTTCTGTTCCGTTATCGGTTGTTCCTAAGAGTTGTTCCAAAGCGGTTGGTATATTTGAACTGATACAAAAGAATCGTTAAAACAATACTCAATGCAAGCATAATCGTTGCAAAGGGGAATTCTGGCGTTACGTGATTTCCTACAATGTAAATATTTTCATCTACACCACTATATTTCATCAATGGAAATTCAACGGTAGTGAAATTTGAATTGGATTCTATCGGTGTTGGAAAAGTAGTCCAAAACTGTCCAGCACACATAGCACCTTCAGCAACACTGAAACCACCTGCACTATAAAGACCAAGCAGATTTGTTGGGAGTTGAAGAGTAAGTATACCACCTTGCGGAACTTCTCGCACAATTATATTAAAGGCAGGAAACTCTTTTTGATAACCAATCCATTCCAAAGTAGCCAAACTTGAGATTTTGTATTTTACAGGATATGTCTGGTTATTCTCACTAGACACCTGATATGTATGATAGCCTTCCATATCCGTTCCATTGTCTTTTTGTATTTTTGGTTTAAACGTTCCTTCGCAAGCAGAATAGGATGGAATTATTGGAACAATACAAAACAATATGAAAACTGTAACTATCAAAAGATAGAATTTTTTCATTATCACCTTATTTACAAAATCAGATTAAAAAATTACTATGTAACTTTAGTATACTTGATAGCATTCTGAATTAAAGTAATCCACTTGTTATGACCTTCTACCTTGATTCCTGCCAGTTCCGCAGGCGTCATTCCATCCAAAGCCATGTGAGGCTTTACAAAATTATAGTTAATCCTCATTCCTTCTGCCAAAGGTGTCTTTACTGTTTTCCAACCTCGCTGAATCTTTACCAAAAATTAGATTATTCTGATTTTTCCCTTTGTCGTAGAATATTCAAAGCAGAACCTGCCTTAAACCAATCAATTTGAAATTTATTGTAAGAATGTTTGAGCAAAATCCCTTCTTTTGTCCCATCAGCATGATTTAGGTAACATTTTACTGGTTTTCCAGGTTCCAACTTGTTTAGACCCACAATACTAATTTTATCATATTCCATTATTTTCTCATAATCATTTGGATTATCAAAAGTTAAAGCAAGTATCCCTTGTTTTTTCAAATTTGTTTCATGGATACGTGCAAAACTTTTTGCAACAACTGCAGCACATCCTAGATATCTAGGAGTCATGGCTGCATGTTCTCTGCTACTTCCTTCTCCATAGTTGGCATCACCAATTACAATCCATTTTATGCCATTTTGTTTATACTGCCTTGCTATCTGTGGAATCGGTTCTATGTTACCGCTGAGCATGTTTTTTGCTTTGCCAACTTCGTTATTGAAAGCGTTCACTGCTCCAAGAAACATGTTATCACTAAGCTTATCCAAATGACCTCGAAATGCAAGCCAGTGACCTGCAGGAGATATGTGATCCGTAGTAGTTTTTCCTTTGGTTTTTAACAATACTGGAAGATCTTCAAAGTCCATCCCATCCCACTTTGGGAAAGGTTCCAGTTTTTGTAATCTATTGCTGTTTTTATTGATAACAACTTGAACACTTTCAGGATTTTTTGATGGTGGAAGATAAACACCTTCTGTATTTTTGAATCCTTTAGATGGTACCTCTGGTGCTAAAGGTGGAGGTTGCAGCTTGAATTCAGAACCATCTGGAGCGATAAGTGAATCCCTGAGGGGATTAAATGACAGTCTTCCTCCAAGAGATAAGGCAATTACTAATTCTGGACTGCCAATGAAATTCATCGTTTCTCTTCTTCCGTCGTTTCTTCCTGGAAAATTTCGGTTATAGGATGTGACAATGGTATTTGGTTCTCCTTTTTTTAGTTCGGGTCTGCTCCACTGTCCTATACATGGTCCGCATGCGTTAGCAAGCACTGTAGCTCCAATTGCTTTAAGAGAATCCATTTGACCGTCGCGTTCTATTGTTGCTCGTATTTGCTCTGAGCCGGGAGTTACAAGAAGTGGCACCTTTGCTTTTATTCCTTTTACTTTTGCTTGCTCTGCAATACTAGCTGCCCTAGACATATCCTCATAAGAAGAGTTTGTACAACTTCCTATTAGAGCCACTGAAATATTATCAAGATAATTATTTTTTTTAACATCGTCTGCCAATTGTGATACAGGTCTGGTAAGATCAGGAGTATGAGGTCCTACAATGTTAGGTTCAAGTTTTGAAAGATCTATCTCAATTATTTGGTCAAAATATTTTTCTGGGTTTTGTTCTATTTCAGGATCTGGAATAAGCAAATGCATGTGTTTGTTTGCAAGATCTGCAATTTTTTCACGATTTGTAACTCTAAGATAAGTTTCCATCCTTTCGTCATATGGAAAGATAGAACAAGTAGCTCCTATCTCAGCGCCCATGTTTGTTATTGTTGCTTTGCCTGTACAGCTAATTGATTTTGTACCTGGTCCAAAGTATTCAATGACGGCATTAGTTCCACCAGAAACTGTAAGTTTTCCTGCCACATAGAGAATGACATCTTTTGGAGCAGTCCATCCGTTAAGCTCGCCTTTCAAATGAATTCCAATTCGCTTTGGATACAAAAGTTCCCAAGGAAGTCCGGCCATTACTTCAGCTGCATCCACCCCACCAACACCTATGGCAAGCATCCCAAGACCACCTGCATTTGGCGTATGAGAATCAGTTCCAATCATAAGACCACCTGGAAATGCATAATTTTCAAGAACAACTTGATGGATTATACCTGCTCCTGGTTTCCAGAAACCCATCCCGTATTTGCTACAAGATGATTCCAAAAACTTGTACACTTCACTGTTTTCATCAAGTGCAACCAGAGTATCAACTGCTCCTTCAATTCTAGCTTGAATCAAATGATCACAGTGAACGGTTGTTGGGAGTGCAGTTCTTTTTAATCCAGATTGCATAAACTGTAAAACAACCATTTGTCCAGTGACATCCTGTAAGGCCACTCTGTCAGGTCCCAAATAGACATAACTTTTGCCTCGCTGCAAGTTTTCCTCTTCTACTAATTCTTCCAAGTGTCCAATGAGGATCTTCTCAGTAAGTGTAAGTGCTCTGTTTATCTTTTTTCTATATTTGGAAATATTTTCTTCACTTTTTTTATAAACTTGAGATACAAGTTCAGGTGTGGTTTCTATTTCCATAATATCTAGTGGGATTATCTACAATTTATAGTTACAAATAATGCCAGAAAATAGTTTTTTAAAATTTTTTAAATACAATTAGTATGTTATTTTACTAATTTTTTTCTTTAACAAGGTTTACAAAATATTTGTGCAATGAAAGATCGTCTGTTAGTTCTGGATGAAAAGAGGTGCCAAAGATCTTTCCTTGTTTTACTGCAACTATTTTTTCATTGAACTTTGATATTATTTCCACGTTACGACCTACCTCTATAACAGATGGAGCTCGGATAAAGACGCCTTGAAACTTTTGAATGCCTATCTTTTCCATTGAAATTTCTGATTCAAAAGAATCGCGTTGTCTTCCAAAGGCATTTCGTTCGATTTTTACATCTAGAAAATCTAAAAGTGGTTGATCCATCTCCCCCACTACCCTGTCTTTTGTCTTTTTTGAGAGCAGTATAAGGCCAGCGCAAATTCCAAAAACAGGCATGCCAGAAGTAATTTTTTCTTTGATCTTTTTTAGAGATCCGTTTACTAGAGAGAGAGTACCTATTACTGTACTTTCGCCTCCAGGGATAATCAGACCATCAAGATCAGAAATTTGTTCTGGGTTTTTTATTTCACTTACAATTCCCTCAATACCAAGTTCATCCATTGCCATTTTTGTGACCATTATATTTTCTGCAACATCACCTTGGATACCAAGTACCCCAATGTTAAGGCCATTCATGCTGTACTTCCACGCTCTTGCATTCTGAGCTCAAGGTTTTTAGTATCAAGACCCAGCATCGATTGCCTTTCATCAATCATCTTTTGAGCTTCCTTTACCTTATCAGGGTCTTCCCAAAATGTAGTTGCAAGAACTATGGCTTGTGCACGTTCTTTGGCATCCTCTGCCTTGAATATACCAGAACCTACAAAAATTCCGTCACATCCAAGTGTCATAAGATATGCAGCATCTGCCGGTGTGGATATTCCACCAGCTGCAAAGTTAACAACTGGTAGCCTTCCAAGACTAGCTGTCTCTTCTACAAGAGAGTATGAAACTTTCATTTCTCTTGCAGCACTAACCAAATCCTGTTCATCACCAGAATCATAAATTGATTTTATCTTTCGAAGTTCGTTGTTTACATTTTTAATATGAGTTACCGCTTCTGCCACATTTCCTGTCCCAGGTTCACCTTTTGTTCTAATCATAGCTGCACCTTCTTCAATTCTTCGAAGTGCTTCTCCAAGACTCCTTGCGCCGTTTACAAATGGCGTGGTAAAGTCCCATTTCCATATATGCCTGAATTCATCAGCAGGAGTCAAAACTTCAGATTCATCAATCATGTCAACGTCTGTTTCTTGTAAGACCATAGCTTCGTAAACGTGTCCTATTCTACATTTTGCCATTACGGGGATTGTGACTGCATCCATGATTTCTTCAATAACTCTAATACTTGCAGTTCTTGCAACTCCGCCAGCCTTTCTCACATCAGATGGAAGTTTATCTAAAACCATTACAGAAACCGCTCCTGCATCTTCAGCTATTTGTGCTTGTTCGACAGTTGTAACATCCATTACAACACCATTTTTTAGCATGTGCGCAAATCCACGTTTAAGTGTGGATGTTCCTCGTTTGATGGAATAGGACTCTATTCTTTCTTTGATTGTCCCTTTTGTGTCTGAAATGTCACCAGATAGTGGTATCATAAAAGATGATCCCTGCGAGATCTATTTATTTTATTATTTCTGCAACTATTCCATCAAGTTCGGATTGAACTTGGGTTACAATGGGAGGAATAAAGGTTTGACTTGCATTTTGTTCAGCCCACTGGAGATTAACGGATTTACCGTTTAGTGTCACTTGCAGACCAAATTTGTCATACTCGACCGCATCGGGTTTTACAGGGAAAGAGTCGGAAGGAATTTCCACGAATCCCGTTTCTTTAATCAAGGCTGTCAGTTTTTTTAATTCCAATTTTTCTAGTTGATATTTTATCTCAGGTTCAGAATATCCATTTTTTGTGACTTGGTAAGTTGTTTCTCCGTCATTTTGTATAGCAAGAACTTCGGTTTTATCAGCACCAAGACTTTCGGTCAATCCAAATGATACTTTCTTTAAATGCTGTTTGTCATATTCTATTGAAATTACATCATTAGAATTTATTGCTGATGTTGAAATTTCTGGTCTTGTGAGTTGTGGCACTGCGATAAAAATGGCTACCAAAACAGGGATGGCACCAAGTAATAGGATAATGGGTCTGACCATTTTAGATTTTCCTACACAGAATTAGGTTCATTTCTTATAAATGAGAGTGGTTTCTCTTTTCATCATCCTCAGCCTTTATCATCAAATTAATTGAAATAGTTTCGAGATAAATTCCATAATCCACACTAGTTAATTAGATTGAATTATAACAAATAAATCTTCGGCAGTTAAGTAAATTAAAATTCGAGTGGTTTTATGTTCATTACGTGGGGTCGTAGCCTAGCCAGGCATGGCGACAGGATAGATCACATGATCACCGCTAAGGGCTCCAGTGGTTCAACTAGCTTCACTGACGAAAGGATGATGTACAGTTTGGAGCTGTAGTGACCCGTGTGTCACCGGTTCAACTCCGGTCGGCCCCACCATCTTTCATTTTTTTATTAGCGAACAGTTATAAGCTAAAAGCGCATCAGTAAAATGTGATGGGGCTGTTTGAGGTTAATATAAAATGTACTGGAGGTAACTATTTTTGAGTCGGAGTAATTTTCCAAGTTTTGGCGGATCCAAGACTGGCACATATGTATCCACACTAAAAAACTATAACCTGCCACATTTTATCTTGGAAAAAGTGGCTCAGGATTGTAGTTCCGAGCTTATTAAGAAGGGCAGAATCGAAGATCGCCTGCAAAGCATGAATGACACTGCCCTTGAATTGCTTCACAAAGTTTTTGTTGATTGTGCAGAAGATTCCTCTGGTCTGTACGCCAATTATCGTTTTTTCGCTTATATCTCAAGCATGTTCCACAAGTGTGAGATTTTACTCAATGAGAAAATTCCTGGTGCATCCGGTAAAGTTCACAAGGTACCAGTAGCTGTAAAAAATAACGGGATGTATATTGCTGTAGGCTTTAACAAATCAACTGGTGGCCCTATATCCAAAAAAGAGGCAATAAAATTCTATGAAATTGTAGATGATATAAAGAAAGGAGAACACGGAAATCTTTTGACAGATGGAGTTTTTGGATCTTCAGTAGGTTTCGATGGAGAAGCATTGGTAAATTTGGAGAAACTAAGTAAAGCCCGCAGAAAAGACCCAGAAAATAAGATAGAATTCAAAACTGCAAGCTTTGAAAACAGAATATATTCTGTAACAAAGTGCTAGTGAGAACTTTTAGCTGGACAAAATTTTGTATGCACTTGTTTTTCAATATTTAACGTAGTTTCATTTTCATGAAATAGTTTTTTTCCACAATCTGGGCAGATGAATTCTGGCATGAAAAAAATTTCCAAGACCTACTTATAGTCTTTTACAGCCATTTTATGCCGTCTTTTTCATAATACTTTTCTTTTGCTCTAGAATGT
>Ga0210384_10001140_pt1 | contig 37352 bp, 30 predicted proteins | sample IncBWH2MmetaG_FD_160574 | JGI IMG/M metagenome (GOLD analysis project Ga0210384, IMG submission 160574) | Forest soil microbial communities from Barre Woods Harvard Forest LTER site, Petersham, Massachusetts, United States - Inc-BW-H-2-M | ecosystem: Environmental > Terrestrial > Soil >...
CACGCGGCGGACCGCCAGCTCAATCTGTATACGTCCACGCAAGTTCCGCACCTGGTACGCACGCTGGTGGCGATGATGCTGGGGCTCGAAGAGAATCGCATGCGCGTGATAACTCCAGAGGTGGGCGGCGGATTCGGGAGCAAGTTGAACATCTACGCCGAAGAAGCCCTGATGGGCTTCGTGGCCATGAAGATCAACAAGCCCGTCAAGTGGATCGAATCGCGGCGCGAGAATTTTATGTGCACCATTCACGGTCGCGGCCACGTCGACTTTTACGAAGTAGCGGCCAAGCGCGACGGGACGATTGTCGGCATCAAGCTCAAAATCATCCAAGACCTGGGCGCTTATCACCAGCTATTGACGCCGCTCATTCCCACGCTCAGCGTCCTGATGATGCCCGGCGTTTACCGGACGAGGAACGTGCGCGCCGACATCGTGGGCGTCTTCACCAACTGCATGCCGACCGACGCCTATCGCGGCGCGGGACGGCCCGAAGCGACGCACGGCATCGAGCGCATGGTGGACATTCTGGCTGCCGAATTGAAGATGGATCCCGCCGACATCCGGCTGAAGAATTTCATCGGCAAGGATGAGTTTCCGTACCAGACAGGCACCGGGCTCATGTATGACTCGGGGGATTACGCGGCCCCGCTGAAGAAGGCGCTCGACAAAGTCGGGTACGTGAAGCTGCGCCTGGAACAAGCCGATGCGCGCAAGCAGGGCAAGTGGATGGGCATCGGGATTTCGACGTACGGCGAGATTTGCGCGATCGGTCCCTCGCCGGCGACGCCCGCGGGAGGCTGGGAAAGCGCGACGGTGAAAATCGATCCTTCGGGGAAAGTGACCGTGATGACCGGGGCGTGCCCGCACGGCCAAGGGGAGGAGACGACATTCGCGCAGATCGCCGCCGACGAGCTCGGCGTGGGCATCGACGACGTGTTGGTGATCCGCGGGGACACAGCGATAGTGCAGTACGGCATCGGCACGTTCGGGAGCCGCGCAACGGCGGTGGGAGGAGCCGCCCTGTATTACGCGTTGCAGGACCTCAAGGCGAAGATCAAGAAGTTCGGGGCGATGCTGCTGGAGTCCGAGGATGTCACGCTTACGGGCGGCCAAGTGGTTTGCAACAGAACAGGCAAGAGCAAACCGGTGGCGGAGATCGCCGCGGCAAGCTACCGGGCGCTCAAGCTGCCTCCGGGCACCGAGCCCGGGTTGTTCGCGACGCGTTTCTGGGAGCCGCCGAATTTTACTTTTCCGTTTGGCGCGCACATCGTGGTGAGCGAAATAGACGGCGAGACCGGAGAGATCAAGATCCGCCGTTACATTGCCGTCGACGATTGCGGCAACATGATCAATCCGCTGCTGGTCGAAGGGCAGGTACACGGCGGCGTGGCGCAGGGTCTCGGCCAGGCGCTGTGGGAGCAGGTGGTTTACGACGACAACGGCCAGCTCGTGACCGGCGAGTTGATGGATTACGCCGTGCCGAGGTCGCACATGATGCCGTGGATTGAAACCGACCACACCACGACTCCGTCGCCCGTGAATCCGCTGGGCGTGAAGGGAGTCGGCGAAGCAGGCACGATCGGATGTTCGCCGGCGGTAGTCAATTCCGTGGTGGATGCGTTATCGCCGCTGGGAGTCCGGCACATCGACATGCCACTGACGCCGGAAAAAATCTGGAAGCTGATGGCGGGGGGGGAAGTGAAATGAACGCGCAAAAATTTGAATATACGGCGCCGAAAACGCTCGATGAAGCGCTACATCTGCTGGCCGCGGGAGCGAAGCCCCTGGCCGGAGGCATGAGCCTGATTCCGATGATGAAGCTGAGGCTCGCCGCGCCCGAGCATCTCGTGGATCTGGGAAAACTGAGAGACCTGAACTACATTCGCGAAGCGGCCGGTGCGCTGCACATCGGCGCTACCACGACGCATGCGGAGCTCGAGAGTTCTTCGATTTTGCGGCAAAAATGTCCGCTGCTCGCGGAGACCGCTGCGGCGATAGGAGACGTGCAGGTTCGCAACATGGGCACGATCGGCGGCAGCGTCGCGCATGCCGATCCGTCTGCCGATTATCCAGCAGCATTGCAAGCGCTGGAGGCAAAGCTGGTGCTGAAAGGTGCGAAATCAGAGCGCACGGTAACCGCCGCCGAGTTTTTTGTGGATGCGTTCACCCCTCGCTCGAACCGAATGAAATTATTCGCGAAGTGATTGTGCCCGTGGAAGAGGCAGGCACAGGGACGCGCTATCAAAAAATGCCGCAACCTGCGAGCGGTTTCGCGATTGTCGGCGTGGCGGCGCGAGTTCGAAAGAGCGGCGGAAAAATCGCTTTTGTTCGCATCGGCGTGACTGGGCTTTCGAATCGCAGCTATCGCGCCACGGCCGCGGAGAAGGCGTTGGAAGGCAAAGCCGGTTCAGCCGCAGAGATTCAGAACGCCGCGGCGCTCGTGGCGCAGGGCGTTGATGCGAACTCCGACTTGCATGCCTCGGCCGAATTCCGGCGGCACCTGGCGGCCGTTCATGCGGTGCGAGCGTTGAAGGCGGCGCTTGCGAGAACGACGTGAAAATTTCCGGCACTTACACGCTGCCGGTTCCTCCCGAACGCGCCTACCAGATGATGCAGGACCCGGAAGTCCTGGCGCGCGCCATTCCGGGTTGTCAGGGTTTGGAAAAAACCGGCGAAAACGAATACCGGATGAAAATGCTCATGGCGCTCGCGAGTCTTTCCGGCGCTTTCGAGGGCAAGGTGCGGATCACCGATCAGGAGCCTCCATCGAGTTTCCGGCTGGTGGTCGAGGGCTCGGGCCGGATCGGGTTCGTGAAAGGTGACGGGCTGCTGAAGCTGCGAGCCGTTGACGGCGGTACCGAGGTGTCTTACGAAGGAGACGCGCAAGTAGGGGGTACGATCGCGGCGATTGGCCAGCGCCTTATCGACGGAACGGCCAAAATGATGACCAAGAAGTTTTTCGAGAAATTGGCGGAGACGACGACCTGAAATTGGATTGGGTTGCGTCAAATAAGAGCAGACATGGGCGGGGGAGATCATGAGCGGAAATAGTTCCAGAGCGATGAGGGCAGGGACAATTGCAGCGGCATTGGGCGTGCTGGCCGCGTTGGCGCTCGCTGACGGATTGAAATATCCGGAAGCGCGGACGGCCGATCAGGTGGATACGTACCATGGCGTCAAGGTGGCCGATCCTTACCGCTGGCTCGAAGATGACCGCTCTGAGGAGACCGCGAAATGGGTCAAAGCCGAAAATGAGGTGACCTTCGCTTACCTGGACAAAATTCCGTACCGCGGACAGCTTCTGAGCCGGCTCCAGCAACTTTTCAACTATCCGAAATATTCGGCGCCATTCCGGCGCGGCGAGTTTTTTATTTTTGCGAAAAACGACGGCTTGCAGAACCAAAGCGTTTTTTACATTCAAAAGGGCCTCGAGGGAACGCCAGAACTGCTTTTAGATCCCAATAAGTTTTCCGCCGACGGCACTTCGCGGCTGGGCGCGTTTGACGTCTCGAAGGACGGGCAATATTGCGCGTACGGAATATCGACCGGGGGCTCGGACTGGCAGGAAGTCCACGTGATGGAAGTGGGCACGCGGAAACTTCTCGGAGATGATTTGAAATGGCTGAAGTTTTCTGCGATAGGTTGGTCGGGCAAAGGGTTCTTTTACAGCCGCTACGATGCGCCCGAAGCGGGGCATGAACTCGTTTCGAAGAACGAATTTCAAAAAGTCTATTATCACCGGCTCGGCGCCGCGCAATTGGAAGACGAGCTGGTGTACGAAGACAAAGCCAACCCGGAACGGTTCCACGCGTTGTTCACAACGGAGGACCAGCGGTTCGCGATCCTGGACATTTCCGAACGCGGAAAGGGAAAACGAGGGAACGCCCTTTTCTTCCGCGATCTGTCGAAGGGCGAGAAAACATTCACGCCGATCGTGGCAGAGATTTCAGACGATTCGTTTCAAGTTATCGACAACGTGGGCGACAAGTTTTTGGTTTTCACGGACAGGAAAGCGCCGAATGGCCGGGTGGCGCTCTACGATCCCGCGAGCAAAGACAAGGACGCGGCGTGGAAGGACATTCTTCCGGAGAAGCCGGAAGCGCTGGAGGCCGTGGCGACGGCGGGAGGCAAAATATTCGCCACATATATAAAGGATGTGACCAGCCAGGCGCGAGTCTACAGCTTGGATGGAAAACTGGAGAATGATATCGCGCTTCCTGGCGCGGGAACGGCGACGGGATTCGGAGGCAACCATGATGACAAGGATGCATTCTTCTCGTTCACCTCGCTGAATTTTCCCCCGACTATTTTCCGCTACAACATTGCTTCGAAGGCGGCGACGGTCTTCCGGTCGCCCGAAATCCCCGGCTTCAAGCCGGAGGGCTACGAGACGAAAGAAGTTTTTTACGCGAGCAAGGACGGCACGCGAGTGCCGATGTTTCTTGTATACAAGAAAGGCCTGAAGCTGGATGGGACGAATCCGACGCTGCTGTACGGCTACGGCGGGTTCAATCTCACGATGTCCCCGACTTTCAGCGCGATGCGCCTGGCTTTACTGGAGCAGGGCTTTGTCTACGCCTCCGCTAACTTGCGCGGCGGTGGAGAATACGGTGAGAAGTGGCATCTGGCCGGGTCGAAGCTGCAGAAGCAAAATGTGTTCGACGACTTCATTGCCGCGGCGGAATGGCTGATCGCCAACAAGTACACTTCGAGAGAGAAGCTGGCAATCCTCGGCGGTTCGAACGGGGGACTCTTGATGGGCGCGGTGATGAATCAGAGGCCGGAGCTTTTCCGTGTGGCGGTTACGCAGGCCGGGGTGATGGACATGCTGCGATTCCAGAAATTCACGATTGGCTGGAACTGGATCGCCGATTACGGGTCGAGTGACAATGCGGAGGAATTCAAGGTGCTCTACTCCTATTCGCCAATACACAACATTCGCGCGGGAGTGAAGTATCCGGCGACGCTGGTGACCACGGCGGATCACGATGACCGCGTGGTTCCCGGACATTCGTTCAAGTACGCGGCGGCGCTGCAAGCGTCGGCGAGCCATGACAATCCCGTGCTGATCCGCATCGATACCAACTCCGGCCACGGGCCGAGCAGCACGACGAAGAGCCTGGAGCAGACCAGGGATATTTATTCTTTCTTGCTTTACAACCTGGGGATTACGCCGAAGTTCTAGCTCGAATATCTCGCGGGCATTATCCCGCATAAGCAAATCTCCCTGAACCAAAGACAATTGCGTCAACTGCCTTCGCAGACGTGCTCCACCCCTGCAGAAAAACGAGGGATGGAAAAACCGGTCTGAAGACCGGCCACTACAACGGCAAGATGCCACGTAGACCGCGCGAATCAGAATCACGCCATGATGACTTTTTTCTGGAAGCGGCGAGCAGCCATGATGAGGAGAAAAGTGCCCATGGCGGAGAGGGCCAGGCCATCCATCCAAAGATGCGCAATGCCGGCGCCGCGGAGAATGATGCCGCGGGTGATGTTGATGAAGTAGGCCGCGGGAACCAGGTAGCTGAGTGCATAAAAGAAAGAGGGCATGGTCTCACGGGGAAAAATGTAGCCGGAAAAGAAAACGCTGGGGAGGATTGTGAGAAAGGCGAGCTGCATGGCCTGGGCGTGCGTGTTGGCCTTGCTGGAAATCAGGATGCCGAGAGAGAGCGAGACGAAAAGATACGGCAGCGACATCAGAGCGAGAAGAAAAACACTTCCGTGGATGGGGACCTTGAAGACGAAACGCATGAAGGTCACGATGGCGGTCAGCTCGAAGAATCCGATTCCGAGGTAAGGAAGCAGTTTGCCGAGGAGCAGACCCATCGGTCGGACGGGTGTAACAAAAAGCTGTTCGAGAGTGCCGCGTTCCTTTTCGCGGACGATGGAGAACGCGGTCAGGAAGGTCGTGACGTTCAGAAGCAGGATGGCGGTGAGGCCGGGAAGAAAGAAATTGGGGGAACGCGAATCAGGATTGAAGAGCAGCATGGGGCGCATGTCGACGGCGAAGGTGGAGCGGCTAGGGAGAACCCGCCGCAGGGATTCATCGAGTCCGATGGACGTGGTGACATTGACGGCCTGGCCGGCGACCGAAGAGTCCGAGCCATCGATGAGCACGAGAACCTGAGCGCTCATTTGATGGAGAAGGCGGTCGGAATAATCGACCGGGATCTTGATGCCTACATGAGCGCGGCCGGCGATGATGGCGTCGTTCAGGTCGCCATCGTTTTGGACGTAGCGGACGACGTGAAACGTGTCGGAATTTTTCAGCCGGTCGAGAAGCTCGCGGCTTTCGCGGCGGCCGTCGGCGTTGAAGACGACGGTGTTGATCTGCCGGATGTTGGTGTCGATGCCGAAGCCGAGAAGCACCATTTGCAGCAGCGGAATGATCAAGGAGAAGAAAAGCGTGCCGAAGTCGCGGCGAACGTGCAGAACTTCCTTGTAAAAGACGGCCCCGAAGCCGCGGAAAATATTACGCACGCGCGGCCTCCAAAATAGCCTCTTGCTTGTTGGTGAGCTCGACAAAGACGTCTTCGAGACTCGCGGCAAGCGGGCGAATTTCGGCGACGGCAATGCCTTCCTTCAAGAGCCGCTCGCGCAAATCGTGGAGATCGAAAGTGTCTTCAATCAGCGCATGGATGGACTGCCCGAAAATGGTGGCGCTGCGGATGCCGGGAAGTTGGCGGGCGAAGCGCAGTGCGCGAGTGACTTCGGGAGTGGTGATTTCCACGCGCAGCGTCCCGTGCGGCTGCACCTCGGGAAGCTCGCGGAGCGAACTGGGCGTGCCATCGGCAATGATCTTTCCGAAATAGATGTAGGCAACGTGATTGCAGCGCTCGGCTTCATCCATATAGTGCGTAGTGACGAAAAAAGTGATGCCGTGCGCAGAGAGTTCGAAGAGAAGATCCCAGAGCTGCCGGCGCGCGACAGGATCGATGCCGGCAGTGGGCTCGTCAAGGAAGAGAAGTTTCGGCTCGTGAAGCAGCGCGCAGCCCAGGGCGAGGCGCTGCTTCCATCCACCCGAGAGCTGCGCGGCAAGGCGAGTCAGGTAAGGTTCGAGGCCGTTGAGCTGAACGATTTCGTCGATACGGCGTTTCAGACGGGCGGGATCGAGGCTGTAGATGCGGCCGTAGAACTGCAAGTTTTCGGTGACGGTAAGGTCATCGTACAGGCTGAAATTCTGCGACATGTAACCGATGCGCTCGCGAATAGCTTCAGAATCGGTGCGCACGTCGAGGCCTTCGACATGGGCTGCGCCAGCGCTGAGCGGCAAGAGACCCGTAAGGAGTTTGATGACGGTGGTTTTGCCGCTGCCGTTGGGACCAAGGAAGCCGAAGATTTCGCCCTTCTCGACGCGGAAGCTCACGTCATTGACGGCGGTAACTTTGCCGAAACGCCGCACAAGATGCTCGGCGGAGATGGCGGGTTCGGCGACGTTTCGAGGAGTGGCGGCCACTAGATCAGCTCTCCGCCTTGAGCTTCACATCGGCGGCCATGCCGGCGAGGACATGGCCGGAAGGATCGTTGATGCGAATTTTGACGCCAAAGACCTGGTGAACGCGCTCTTCGCGGGTCTGCACGTTACGCGGAAGAAATTCAGCCTGCTGATTGATCTGCTCGACCAAGCCGTCAAAAACCTGCTTCGGAAAAGAATCGACGCGCACTTCGGCCTTTTGACCGATGTGGACGTGGCCGATTTCGGTTTCGGGGATATAGATGCGGACGTAAATCTGGTCGCGTTCGAGGAGAGTGGCAATAGGGGTGTTGGGCGCGATGAGATCGCCGGGCCGGACGTCGAGCACTTCGACAATAGCGGCGGCGGGAGCAGTAACCTGTCGCTCCCGGTAGCGGGCCTGATCGTAGGCATAGGCGCCCTTGGCGAGTTCAATATCTTCGCGGCGGTTGCCGCGTTCGAGTTTTTCGAGCGTGGCTTGCGTCTGACGGTAGCGCGCTTCGGCGGAGGCAATTTCTTCCGGGCGGTAGCCGCGCTCGAGCTCCTCTAGTTTGTGGCGCGCGTTTTGTTGCTGGGCCACTGCAACTTTCCAGTTGGCTTCCGCGGTGTCGCGTTGCTGCTTGGAAACGAGATCTTTCCTTGCCAGGGCGTCGTAGCGGTCAAAATCAAGATGCGTGCGCACTTCGTCGGCATTGGCGCGGTCGAGGTCGGCCTTTGCCGCGTCGATGTCTTCTTGACGGTAGCCGTTCCTGCGCAACTCGTAGTCAGCTTTGGCTTGCGCGGCAGCGGCGCGAGCTTCGGCGATCTCTTCCGGGCGGAAGCCGCGCGCCGCTTTTTCCGCGTTGGCTCGTGATTGTTCGAGAGAGGCCTGGAGCTCCTTGTCGTCGAAGGTGATGAGTACCTGCCCGGCCGTGACCGAATCGCCCTCGCGAACGAGGATCTTGTCGATGCGGCCGCCCACCTCCGAGCCCACACGGATATCGCGGGCCTCGACTGTGCCGGAGCCTTGGAGGGCCGTGTCGCGCCGGAACCAGCCCGCATAGAGCACGGTGGCGGTGATGATGACAGCGAGAGCGATGATAAAAGCGACTCGCTTGCGGGTCATGAGCCGAATCTCCCTGGGCTTAGCCATGGATCTGGCAGCGGCGGCGCGGATTCCGCACGCGGCGCGAGGCCAGTCCAAAGGACGCGCAGCGCGGTGTCGATGCGGTCCGGCAGAGTGGCATCGCCGAAAAGCGACCAGAGCAATAGCGTGCCGAAAACCATTTGGCGAAAGACGTAGGCCAGCTCGGTGGCTGGAATATCCCTGCGAATATCCCCGCGGTTCTGGCCCAGCTCGATGAACTGCGTGAGCAGAGCCTGGGCGCGCGCATGGTTTTTGCCCATCGCTTCGCGAACGGGAGCACTCGAGAGATGAGCCTGAAGAATGGTGCGCACGATGGCGGGATTCCTCGCGGGCTCTTCCGTCATGCGGGTGCGGAGAGTTTCCAAGAAAGTGCTGACGGGCTCGCTGGAATTTTGCGCTTGCTCGACCGTGGCCTGAAGCCTTCCGAGCTGCATTTCGCCAAACGCCAGGAGGATGTGATTTTTGCTGGGAAAGTAGTTGAAAAAGGTGCCTTTGCCGACATCGGCGGCGTTGGTGATGTCCTCGACGGTGGTTTCGGCGAAACCTTTCTTGGCGAAAAGGTCCAGAGAAGCGCGGAAGATGCGCTCGCGCAGCTCAGCGCTGCGGCGCTGGCGCCGGTCCGAATGGAACGCAGAGAGTGGAGGCTTGGGGGCGGGAGCCGACTTGGAGCGTTTGGTCATGATGACTATTACTCACTAATGACCATAAGTCATTTTGGCCTCCTCGTCAAGAGAGAAAACACCCCGGCGTGTGCCGGGGTGTTCTAAGAATACTCAGGAGCCTGTTTTATTTTAGTGATTGAGGGTCAGAAAGGTTCTTGGGGGACTTTCGATTGAGCAGAGCGATCATTTCCTGGCCGGAAGGAGGCACGCCAACGGCGCCCTTGCGAATAATCTCTTCGGCGGAGACTTTCTTGCGGTAGAGCCGTTCGTTGCCGCCGTTGTCCTGCCGAAGCGTTGAGCCTTCGAGAGAAACCCCGGCGAAAAGGCCGCGAGAGCGGGAATAAGTCAACATCTCAGCGCGCATGGTTACGTCGCTGGCAGCGGCGGCGTCACGCCCCTTCGGTCCGGCAGCAGCGGCGGCGTCAGCGCCGAGCTTTACCTTGCTCTTCAGCAAGGACTTGGCGCCGCGCGGATTCATCACCAGGATGACGAAATCGGTGGCCTGGCCACCGAGCTGAAAACCGATCCCCAATCCTTCGAGGCGCATCATCGCGGGCGCGCTCCAGGGGCCGGTGAAGTGTTCGCCGGTTCGGCAGGTCATTGAGCCTTTACCCATATTACCGCTGATTCCGAAGGCGACTTTGATGACCGAGGGAATGACGATGACGCATTCGGCCTTATCGAGAAGATCGGTGGGAATGTCGTCGGGAATATCAAGAATTTCTTTCAAGACCGTGCCGCAGTTGTCGAGGCGATCAGCTTCTTTCTTGTCATCCGCCGCGCAAAGCGGCAAGGAAGCCATAGAAAACGCCAGCAACACCGAGAGCAGTCGCTTCATCATCAATCACCTCAGAAGAAAATTTGGGCCCGCCAAACAAAGAGGTTCTAATCGCTGGGCGCCCGGACAGAACTTCGGTTCTGCGACCGAAAACAGGCGCATCGGAAAATAAGACGCGCTGCTAAAGTGTTCCGTTGCCTTTCGACTATACTTGCGCAAGGAGAAATTTACCAGTAGAGGAACCATGGTCACAAGGAAAACACGGCGGCAAACTATCCTGTTTATCGCATGGGTCATTTTGGCTTGCGGGGTTGCGGCTCCGTCGGGGCGCGCGCAGGTCAAGCAACAAAAAGAAGGAACTTGCTGCGATGCCAAGCCAGGGGCAGGGAAAAAGGCGAAGGCCATTGCCGCCGCGCAGACGGCGCGATTCGCGTCACGCGCGGGCGAGCTGCTCGGGACGGGCGCCGCGGCAAAAGGCGCCTGGGGCGTGTTAATCCTGGATGCGGAGAGCGGGCAAACGCTCTACGAGCAAAACGCGGACAAGTTTTTCGTTCCGGCGTCGAACATGAAATTGTTCACGACGGCTTTAGCGCTGGCCAAGTTGGATACGGACTACCGGTTCCACACCACACTCGAGACACGCGGGGCGATTTCCGCCGAGGGGAAGCTCGATGGAGATTTGATTTTGGTGGGTAGAGGCGACCCGAATCTTTCGAACCGCAAATTTCCTTACGAATTGAAGGAAGAGTTCGACGGACCGCCGGAAAAAGTGCTGGCGGAGCTTGCGGATGCGCTGATAGCGAGGGGTGTGAAAGAGATCACTGGCGATATCGTGGGGGACGACAGCTACTTTCCCCGCGAACGCTATCCGAGCGGTTGGGAGATTGATGACATGGTGTGGCAGTACGGGGCGGCGATCTCCGCGATCGTGGTGGACGATAATACCGTGACGGTGACGCTCACGCCGGGGGAACGGCCGGGAGACCCCGTGCAAGCAGCAATCGCCCCGGCGACTCCGGATTTCGTGATAGAAAACAACGTCGTGACTTCGGCTGCGGACGTGAAAGCGGATCTGACGTTGACGCGCGAGCCAGGCGCGAATTTGGTAGTGGTGCGGGGAACGCTGCCGGCGAAGGCAGCGCCGCGAAAACTCGTGCTGGCCGTCGAAGAGCCCGCGCTACATGCGGCGGCGCTGCTGGCCGATCTGCTGACTGAACGCGGCGTGAAGATAGGCGGCAAAGCGCGCGCCGTGCACGCGCCGGAGGCGGCGGGAACTGAGGCGACGCCGCGAGCGGTCCTTGCGGAGCATGTTTCGGTGCCGCTGGGAGACGCGGTGAAACTGGTTAATAAAATCAGCCAGAATTTGCACGCGGAGATGCTGTTGCGGACAGCGGCGCGGCAGAATGGTGTGTGGAGTACGCCGGAGGAGTTAGCCAAATTTCCGGAGGATTTTTACGCGGTGGCCGGAATTTCTCCGGGAGATGCAGTGCAATCGGACGGATCGGGATTGTCGCGGCGCGACCTGGTGACGCCGCGGGCCGTCGCCGCGCTGTTGAAATACGCGCAGGAACAACCGTGGTTTTCGGCGTACTACGCATCTCTGCCTGTGGCCGGGGAAGACGGATCGCTCGAAGACCGCATGAAGAATTCGCCGGCGGCGGGGAGAATTCACGCGAAGACAGGCTCGCTCGAGCATGTGAGGTCGCGCTCGGGCTATGCGGAAACGCCCGGGGGGCGCCGGCTGATATTTTCGTTTCTGAGCAATAATCTGGCGGGAAAGAATCATGAAGCGGTGGACGCGCTGGATGCCTTGTGCGAAGCGATGATCCAGGAGTTTAACGGTGAGCCTGCGGCGCGTGCGCACGAACACCTGAATCAGAACTGAGAATCAACAGGGCGATGACAAAGGAATTGCGGATCACGGTGTTTGGAAGTTCCCGACCGCGCGAGGGCGACCCGGATTACGAAGAAGCGCGGGAGCTCGGACGAGCTCTGGCCGAATCGGAATACGGCGTGTGCAGCGGTGGATACGCGGGCGTGATGGAGGCGGTTTCGCGTGGCGCGAAGGAAGCGGGCGGAAAAACTTACGGCGTGACCGCGGAGTTTTTCCAAGCGCGGGTGAATCCGTGGATTGATGAGGAAGTGCGCGTCGGGACGTGGCAAGAGCGATTATTCGAGTTGATTCGAATGGCGGATGGATTTGTGGCGTGCAAGGGCGGAACGGGAACATTGGTCGAGCTGGCGGTCGTCTGGGAGATGTTGAACAAGTCGGTGATGCAAGGGAAGCCGTTTGCCGTCCTGGGAGATTTCTGGCGGCCGATTCTGGAGCGGGTACGTGAAGTGGAACTAGGGCACCCGGCGCCGTGGGGCGAAGCGAACGGCAGGCTGGTGCATTTGGCGGCGACGCCGGCGGACGTGGTGCGGCATTTGAAAGACCGGTTGAAGTGAGCCAACGACAGAAAGAAAGTTTAGAAAAAAAGGAAAAATGTCGCGGACGGCGCAAGACGTATTGGAATTCGACAAGCTGCGGGAGCTGTTGCGGCTGAGGACCACGTGCGCTCCTGGACGGCGCGGAGTGGACGCTCTGGAGCCACGTTCGGACCGTGCCGCGCTTGAATCGGAATTTGCGTTGATTCGCGAAGCGCGCGAATGGCTGCGGTTGGGACGCGAATTGGGTTTTGGAGCGCTCGCGGATCCGGCCGCGTGGCTGGCGCGGCTTGAAGCGCCGGGAGCGGTTCTCGAGCCGGGCGAGTTTTTGGACGCAGGGTCGCTGCTCGAAACGTCGAGCTGGCTGCGGCAACAATTCCGGGAAGACGAGGCAAAGTTTCCCTTGCTCGCGGCGCGCGCAGCGTCGATTGCGGATTTTCGTGGATTGCTGGCGGCGATCCGCCGATGCGTGCTGCCGAATGGGCAGATCAGCGACGACGCATCCGCGGCTCTGCGGCGGATTCGAGCGAGCGTTGCGCAGACGCGCGAATCGATTCAGAAGACGCTGAAGCAGATCTTGCGTGCGCGAAATGCTCAGGCTGGAGAAGATTACGTCACGCTGCGGAACGAGCGCTTCGTGATTCCCGTGCGCGCGGAAAACCGGCGAAGCGTGCCGGGAGTGATGCACGGAGCAAGCGGAACCGGGCAGACGGTATTTCTCGAGCCGTTTGAAACCGTTGAAGCAAACAATCAGCTGGTGCAGCTTGCGGAAGACGAGGCAGCGGAGATCGCGCGCATCCTACGCGAGCTTACAGAAAGTTTGCAGCAGCAGATCGGGCCGCTGACTGCTGCGGCAGCAGTGATTTCCGAGCTCGACAGCGTTTTCGCGAGGGCGCGGTTCGCGCGCGATTTTGACGCGACAGCTCCTGAATTTTCCGAAGCGCAAGAATTACGCCTGGATGCCGCGCGGCATCCCGTTCTGGAAGACAAACTGCGAAAAGAAAATCGCGCCATCGTGGCCATGACGCTGGCGCTCGGAGGCGAGGAGCGGGTACTGGTGATCAGCGGGCCGAACACGGGCGGCAAAACGGTGGCGCTGAAGACGATGGGACTTGCGGCGCTGTCCGCGCAATCGGGGATTCCAGTGGCAGCGCAGCGCGCGGTGCTGCCGATGTTCGACCGGGTGCTGGTGGATATCGGCGACGAACAATCGATCGCGGCGGATCTCTCGACGTTTTCGGCGCACATGCTGAATCTGAAGACCATACTCGAGACGGCGACGCCGAGGTCGCTGGTGCTGGTAGACGAAATGGGAACGGGCACGGCGCCGGAAGAGGGAGCAGCACTGGCGGTGGCACTGCTGGACGAGTTTCGCGCGAAGAACTGTATCGTGCTGGCAACAACCCACCACGACCGCTTGAAGACGTACGCATCGACGACGCCGGGTGTGGTGAACGCAGCCGTGGAATTCGACGACGTGAACTTGCGGCCAACGTACCGGCTGATGGTCGGCGTGCCGGGCGGATCGAGCGGGATCGCCATCGCGCAGCGGCTGGGAATAGCAGGCGGAATCATCGAGCGGGCACGCAGCATGCTGGCGCCGGAATCGCGCGAGGCGGCGGACTTGATTGCTTACCTTCACCGCAGTCGCGACGAACTGGACCGGTTGCAGCAGCAAATGAGCGCCGAGCGACATGCGCTCGAAGAAGAACGAAAGAAGCTGCGCACGGAGTGGGTGGAGCGACAACAGAAGCGCATCAAAGAACTTGAATCGCAGTTTGGAGATATGCAGAAGCGCTTCGACGAAAATGTAGCGCGAGTGATCGAGGCGGTGAAGGAACGCGAGCTGCGCGCGCAATTGGAAAAGACGATGCGGCGCAGGATGCAGGATGCGCGCGGTGAAGCGCGCGAGGAGTTCAATGCCGCGGTCGTGCAGACGATTTCGGAATCGCAGCAGGATCTTGGCGTGACATCGGCGGTGGAAGCGGTAAGCGCCGAAGGGTTGCAGCCGGGAGCAAGAATCCGCGTGCGCGGATTCAGCAAGCCGGTGGTGTTGCGGCGCGCGGAGGGCACGTCCGCGGAAATCGAAGCAGGACCGTTGCGGATGAAAATTGCCATCGACGAAATCATCGGAATCGAAGGCCCAGGTCCGCAGAAGCCGGAGGTTCAAGGGAGACGGCAGAACATAACCGTTACGGCGCAGGCGGGTGAGAATTCCGGCGCCACCGAGATCAACGTAATTGGCATGACCGTCGAACAAGCCAGCGAACTGGTGGACAAATTTCTCGATGACGCAATGCTTGCTCATCGCGGGCGAGTTCGCATCATTCATGGACATGGAACGGGAGCATTGCGCAGAGGGCTTGCGGAATTCCTCAAGGGGCATCCGCTCGTTGAGCGCGCGGGATTTGAAACGGAAGAGCACGGCGGAAAAGCGGTCACGGTTGTAGAATTGCGGTCATAGGACGAAATGGCGGAAGCGGGATCATTTGCGGAGAAGGTGAAGCAGCAGGCGGACATTGTCCGCGTGGTGGGGGAATACGTTCAGCTGAAGAAGGCGGGACAGAATTTTCGGGGGTTGTGCCCGTTCCATTCGGAAAAAACTCCATCGTTCAACGTTCACGCCGCGAGGCAGATTTATCACTGTTTTGGCTGCGGCAAGGGCGGAGATGTTTTCAATTTCGTGATGGAGATGGAGAAGTGCGCGTTTCCGGAGGCGATACGCATCGTCGCGGAAAAATGCGGCATTGCGATTCCGCGGCCGAAGGAACGCTCGCCCGAGGGAAAAAAAGAGAATCAGCAGCGGGCTGCGCTGGTGGAGATGCACCGGGAGGCGCAGGCGTTTTTCGTGAAGCAGCTCGAAGGAACGGCAGAGGGAAAACTGGCGCGGGCGTATCTCGAGGATCGCGGGCTGGATAAGGATGCGATAACGCAGTTTGGAATCGGGTATGCGCCGAGCGGCGGGGATGCGCTCCTGCGCTTACTGAAAGCGAAATACGCGGAAAAGCTGCTTGTGGAATCGGGGCTGGTTTCGCGCGGCGAGCAGGGCGCGCGAATGTTCGACCGATTCCGTAGGCGCATCACGTTTCCGATTGCCAACGAGTCGGGAAAGATTGTGGCGTTTGGCTGCCGCGCGCTGGGTGACGACCAGCCAAAGTATCTGAACTCGCCGGAGACGCCCATCTACTCGAAGAGCAACGTGCTCTACCACCTGGATCGCGCGAAGGAAGCGCTGCGGCGGCAGGATTTCGCAGTGCTGGTGGAAGGTTACATGGACGCGATTGCGGTGGCGCGCGCGGGAATCAGCAACGTCGTGGCGAGCTGCGGCACCAGCCTTGCGGAGCCTCAAATCAAACTGTTGGGGCGTTTTACCAAGAGGGTTGTGGTCAACTACGATCCCGACACGGCCGGCCAGGCGGCGACAGAACGGTCGCTCGTACTTCTGCTCGAACAGGATTTTGATGTTCGCGTGCTGGCGCTGCCCGCTATCGGCGACAAAAAAGCCGATCCGGACCTCTTTATACGTGAAAAAGGCGCCGAGGCTTATCTGAAACTGCTGAAGGAAGCGCCAACGTACGTGGACTACCTGATCGGGCGCGCGCGGCACATGGACCTCTCGACCGGCGAAGGCAAGCTACGGGCGGTGAATTTTCTTTTGCCGTACGTGCAGAAAATACCGAACCGCATCCTGCGGTCGGAATGGGCGACGCGGATCGCGCAACAGCTTCGCGTGGAGGAGCCTGTCCTGCGCGCGGCGCTGAGCAAAGCCGCTTCCGAGCGGCGCAGCGAAGTAAAGACGCAGCCGGAACTCGTCGGCCGAGCGGCAAAACCTGCCGAGCGGCGCCTGATCCGGATGCTGGCTGAGGCGGAGGGGTTTCGTCATGATCTCGCGCAGCGGCTGCAGAGTGCGCGGCTCCATCACGGGCTTGAAACGGAGAAAATATTCGCGGCGTTGATCGCGGCAAGCCTTTCGGGTGAGCCGTTGCAGGCGACGGACGTGGCGGCAACGCTGGAAGAACGCGACAGACGGCTGCTGTACGAGATTCTGTTCGAGGAAGCCAGTGAGGCGACTTGGGAGGAGGCCGTCAGCTGTATTGAAGCGCTGCAACACCGCCAGGCGGAACGCGAGCTTGCTGAGGTGCAAAAGACGATCGAGGCCAGTCCCCCGGGAGGACCGGAGCTGCGGGGATTGCTGGTCCGCAAGCAGGAGCTAATGCGGCGGCTGGCGGCAGCGAGGTGAGAAGACAAGGAAGCGTTTCCACAGATTTCCACGAATTAAAATATTGACGGAGCGGGACTTAAACGTGTAGCGTAATAGGGTTTCAGAAGTAACGGTTTTGGCGCTAAGTGCATCTAAAATATTGTATTTAGCGGCGGAAACCGGTCCAAGGGCGGGATGGATTTAACGAGCAGGGCGAACGGGGCGGCGCGAAGGACTTCACGTAACAAACGATCTTCTGGTGAGAGTTTTCTCAACGTTGTTCTGGATGACCCCGAATTGTCGGGGTCAACTGCGCCAGCGTGTCGGTCTGCGTATGTCTCTGCAAGGACGGATGAAATCCCTGAGTGTGCCATCGATGCGGGCGGTAGCGCGAGTTAAAGGCGGGAGGAATTTGTGGCGGTAGTTGGCCTAGAAGAAAAATACGATGCGGTACGGCAGCTCATTGCCGTGGGCAAAGAGCGCGGGTACCTGCTCTACGATGAAGTCAACGATTCACTTCCAGCCGAAGTGCATTCCTCGGAAGAGATCGACGACCTCCTGACAACATTTGAGCGAAACGGCATCGAGATTTACGAAGATGCGGCGTCGGCGAAGGCGGCGCGCGCGGTCGAAGTTTCCGTGGAGGCCGGCGAGCGCGACGCGGTTGTCAAAGAAGACGCGCACGAAGGCGACGGCGACCTGGATTTAACGCCGGGTTCGCTTGAAAAGACCAACGATCCCGTCCGGATGTATTTGCGCGAGATGGGCACGGTGCCGCTGCTGACGCGCGAAGGCGAAGTGACCATCGCGAAGCGCATCGAGCGCGGCCAGCTCGTGGTGATGAAGTCGATCACCAGGTCGCCGATCGTGATCAAAGAATTGATCGCGGTGGGCGACGATTTGCGCCGGGGCGCGCGGTCGATCAAGGAAATTGTGCAGTTCGACGACGAAGAGTTGACCGAAGAGAAGATAGCCAACAAGACGAAGCAAACGCTCAAGTACATCGACAAGATCGCAAAGCTGTATGAGCTGGCGCTGAAGCAAGCGGCGAAGCTCGGAAAAACGCTGAAATCGAAAAAGAGACCGTACATTCGCGCAAAGTGGGGCGTGGCGCGGACGCGCGTGCAGATTTCCCTGGAAATCCGCGGCATCGATTTCAATCCGTTCGAGAAGAAGCGGCTCATCGACAAAATGCGCGGGACGGTCGAACGGCTGCAATCGCTGGAGCGCGAGGCCGGGCGCCTGGAGCGCCGTGTGGACGCGGCCAAGGGCGACGTGGCGGCGGAAGCGCGAAAGGAGCTGCGCACGCGCCGGACCGAGCTGAGAGAGATCGAGGAACAGAGCGAGGTGGGACTCACCGAGCTGAAGCGCACGCTCACGCTCATCCATCGCGGCGAAGCGGAAGCCGAACAGGCAAAGAAGGAACTGATCGAGGCGAACCTGCGGTTGGTGGTTTCAATCGCGAAAAAGTACACGAACCGCGGGCTGCAGTTCCTCGACTTGATTCAAGAGGGCAACATCGGGTTGATGAAAGCTGTGGACAAGTTCGAGTGGCGCCGCGGATACAAGTTTTCAACTTATGCGACGTGGTGGATCCGCCAGGCCATCACGCGCGCCATCGCCGACCAGGCGCGCACCATCCGCATCCCGGTGCACATGATCGAAACGATCAACAAGCTGGTGCGCACGAGCCGCCAGCTCGTGCAGGAGCTCGGCCGGGAGCCAACCAGCGAGGAAATCGCCAAGCGCATGGACATCCCGGTGTCCAAGGTGCGGAAGATTTTGAAGATTGCACAGGAGCCGATTTCGCTGGAGACGCCCATCGGCGAAGAAGAAGATTCGCACCTCGGGGACTTCATCGAGGACAAGGCCGTGGTGTCGCCTTCGGATGCGGTAATCAATCTGAATTTGAAGGAACAGACATCCTCGGTGCTGAAAACGCTGACGCCGCGCGAAGAAAAAGTCATCAAGATGAGGTTTGGCCTGGACGACGGTAGCGAGCACACGCTCGAGGAAGTCGGCCAGTCGTTTGCTGTCACTCGCGAACGCATCCGGCAGATCGAGGCAAAGGCGTTGCGGAAGCTGCGACATCCCTCGCGTTCGAGGAAGCTGCGCGCGTTTCTGGAAGGACCGTCGCGCGATTATCTATAAGAAACTCAGGAAAACCTGTAAAAACAACGCCTCCGGCTCAAGCGGAGGCGTTTTGTTTTGGGGCTTAAACAGCTTTCGGCGGCTTGCCAAACCGCGCAAACAGGCGTGCCATCCACACGACCAGGAAAACGAAAAAGGCCGCAAAAACATAGAGTAGGGAAGCAGTATCGAACCGCTTGTCGGGCTGGAAGTTGGCGCGAACGGAAAATTCGAACGCGAAGATTTCCACGAGCAGCACCGCGCAACCTAGCCAGGCAAAGTGAGCACTCAAGAAGGCAAGCGAGGTGGGACGCCGTTCCGGCGAGAGCCAGTATTCTTTGTGCGGCAAATTGATGAGTGCGGGCGGCATATTGGCGATGAGCATGGGAACGCCAAAAGAGACGATCGTAGAAATAACGATGGAGCCGACGAAAAATGCGAAGAAGATCGTCCTCGTCTGCCAGTCGTTCGGCGCGCCATGCGCGTCAAAATGAGATGCCACGACATCGGGCAATTGAGGGTAGAGATAGAAAAAATGGATCGCCGCGGCCACGGCTAGCACTACGAAGACAGACTTTGGCAATCGCGAATTTTGCATGGAGTTGATTAACAGCAGAGTAGGCCATATTTGCCGCGAGGACAACACAGTTCGTCGACCGTCACGACACAGGGTAACGCGCTCTTGTTCTTTCTTCGCAGGTCTATCTCTAGCTAGACGGAAGCGGAATACGTATTAGAATGATCTTGCCCTCCTATCGAAGGGAACGATGAAAACGACGCAAAAGCTTACCGCCGTTGTGCTTGCGTTTCTGCTCGGCGGAACAATCTACGGATTGTTTCGTACTGAGCCGCGGGCGGTGAATCCTGCCAAGAAAGGAAAAGGAAACCAGGCCGTGGTGTCCGAGGGGCCGGTCGTCGACCAAGCGACGTTAGAAACAGCGCGGCGGCTGGCGCAGATGCCGACTACTCCGGAAGAACTGCCATTCGCGCGGGAAGCGCTGCGGATTGGAGATCAGGAGATGGACCTGGCCTTTGCCGGAGCCTTGCGGGAAGCGACGGCGCATCCGCCGGTGTTGAGCGCCGAGGCGAAGGAGATTCAAGCGCGGCTGCAGAAGGCAGAGAAGGCGCTTGCAGCGGACAACGCCCAGGTCGAGCAGCTGACGAGCGCGGACGCGAAGGCCAGCGGGGTGAAGAAGGATGCGCTGGACGATCAACTTGATCTGGCGAAGGCCCAGCTCGAGTTGGACCAGGATGAAGTGGATGATGCAAAGCAGGATTTGATCCGCGCAGGAGGCGATCCGCAGAGCCGCATTCAGGCGATGGTGGACGAGCACGAGGCGGCTTCCAAAGTCTCAGACACCACGAAGATAAATGAGGTGAAAACTGCGCCAGAGGAGTGGGGGTTAATTCACCTATTTCGCCAGTGGTCCACCTTGCATCAAAAGCAGCTCATATTGTGGCGGGCGAAACAGGAGGCGGAGTCGGCAGCAGCTTTGTTTTCGGCGAAGCACGACGCGCTTGCGGCACTAATCGAAGCGGGGGGAAAAAAACCAACGGAGCCGGGCGCCCAGGTAAGCGCAGCAACTACTTCCAAGCCGGGAAAGCCAGCAAACCAGAGCCGCGAGGAATCGAGCGCGTTGCTGAAAGCGACGAAGAGCCGCGCGGCCGACCAGAAATCGCTGGCGAGCTTCGACAAACGGGTCGATAACCAGAAACAACTCGCGGAAACGTACGGCAATTGGATCGATGTGGTCGCGGTCAAGCAGCGTTCATTACTCCACGGCGTGCTGATGGGGCTGGTCGTCATTTTTGGAATTTTGCTGATTGGCGTGTTTTTCGACAATTGGCTCGAGCACCTGCTCGGAAAGACGTCGCTGGACCGGCGGCAGGTGGAAACGCTGCGCACGGTCACGCGCGTGGCGTTGCAGGTTGCCGGCGTGCTTCTCATTTTGCTGGTGATTTTCGGGCCGCCGGGACAGCTCGGAACTTTCCTGGGGCTCGCGGGCGCAGGCTTGACGGTCGCGCTGAAGGACTTCATCGTGGCGTTCCTCGGCTGGCTTGTGCTGATGGGGAAAGACGGTATCCGCCTTGGCGATTGGGTGGAAATCAATGGGGTGACCGGCGAAGTCGTGCAGCTCGGAATGTTCCACACCGTGCTGCTCGAGACGGGGAACTGGACGGATTCCGGGCATCCGACGGGGCGCCGCGTCACGTTCACCAACAGCTTCGCCATTGAAGGGCACTACTTTAATTTTTCGACTTCGGGGCAATGGCTCTGGGATGAATTGCAGATTGTGTTGCCCGCGGGGCAGGACCCCTATCCGATCGTCGACGCCATTCAGAAAAAAGTGGTCGAAATAACAAAGGAGAGCGCGCAGCAGGCCGAGCAGGAATGGCAAGGCGCAGCTCGTTCCCGCGACATGAAGGCGCTTTCCGCGGCGCCAGCGATCAATGTGAAGCCGATTGTCGGGGGCATCGAGATTGCGGTGCGCTACATTACGCGCGCGAACGAGCGATATCAAATGCGCGGAAAATTGAATCAGGCTGCCGTGGATTTGCTGGGCGGAAAGAATGTGACGGTGCCGCAGGCGCCAGCCGGCAGCCCGGCTTCCGGCGGGCCGCAGCGGTCCTGACGAGATATCCTGGATTCCTCAGCCGCCGCTGCTGCGCGCGCGAACTTCTTCCGAGGTAAGGCCGTACAGGGGCGGGGTTTTCACGCCGAGAATTCCCAGATAAAGATATATCTGCCCACGGTGATGAATTTCGTGTTCGACCATCAACCTGAGCCATTTCCACTTTGTGATTTCGGCATTATCAGGCGTCTTGCACTTGCGTTGAAGCTCCGCGTCGTCCAGCTTCGAGAAAATTTGCATCGACTCCACGTGTAGCTGTTCCATGAACGCGATGATTTCCTCGAAGCCGTCGGCAAGTTCTTTTCCATGGCTGGTATAGCGGCTCGGCCTTCCGCTCAGCGTCTCCGCCCAGATAAAACGTTCGGCCACGGCAATGTGACGCACCAGGTCGCCAAGCGTGAATTTTCCCGGAGCATAGGTCCAGTCGATTTTGTCCGTCGGGATGCAGCGCGCAACACGCATGGTGCGCTCCCGGACATTACCGAAATACTTGAGGAACGGTTCAATGGTGCGGATTTCCATGGTTTGCCTTTCCTTCGGCCGCATCCTGAATTTATCCTACCAGCACTGTACGCCACCGGGGTGCTCAGGCCGCGCTGGCATTCAGTCCTCGTGCGCGCATGGCGGCGAGCACGGCGACCGAATAAAGCAATGCCAGCGTGCCAAATCCCAGCGGAATGCTGAGATGCTGCGAGACCCAGCCCAGCGAAAAACTCATCAAAACTTGCAGCGTCGTGGAAATGACGGAGAAAGCAGATTGCGTGCGGCCCATCAAGCGGCGGGGGACCTGGGACATTATCTGGGATTGCGTCAGAATGGCCCCTACCGCGCGGCAACCGCCAAACACTCCCTGTAGAAGTATCGCCCAGGGCAGCACGGTGACAAACGGCATGAACCCGTGGCCCAAAGCGAGGAACGCCATGGTACAGACGAGAATCGTGAGCGGGCGGCGGCGCGCCAGATATCCCGCGGCGAGTCCGCCAGTCACGGCGCCCACAGCCCATCCGGATTCCAACAGGCCGAAGCCGCGCGCACCGGCGTGGAGGATGTCTTTGGCCAGCGCCACCACAAGGACGTTGGAGCTGATGACGCCGGCGAGCATGGTCGCGTAAGTGATGCCGAGCGCGAGCACGCGCGGCTGCTCGCGCAAGTAGCGCAAGCCTTCCTGAATATCACGAAGCACACCGGCGGCGAGATCGGTCTCTACGATGGGGGGAATGGGCGCGGTTTCGAGGACGTCCGGAAGTGCATCACCGGCGGCTTCGCTGCGCCGCGGATGGAAATAGCCGCTGCGCAGCCGGAAGAGACAAAATGCGGAAATGAGGTAGGTGAGGCCATCAATTCCGAGAATGCCCGCGAGGCCCGTGCTTTCGTAAATGAAGCCGACAAAGGCGCCGGCGAACAGAAGTCCGCCTTGTACGGCGATCAGCACGGAGGAGTTTGCGCCGACGAACTGGCCGGGCGGGATCAGCTCTTGCACCAGGGCGTTGACGGAGGCCCAGTAGACGGCCGCTCCCGCGCCGTTCAGGAGAACCATGCCGTCGATCTGCCAGACGTGCGCATGTCCGAAACGCACAAGCGCGGCGACGCAGAGAACCATCATGCCGCGTGAAAGATCGAGAGCTATTCCCAGGTAGCGGCGGTCCACGCGGTCGATAAGCACTCCGCCGACAAAGGGAACGATCAGGCCGGGGAGCGTGTACATAATGACGGTAACGCCGACGCTGACGGTCGAATGGGTGATGCCCAGGATGTGCCAGGTGACTCCGGCGAAATTCATGCCCGAGCCGAACATGGATATAAAGGTTCCGGCAAAGAAATAACGGAAACCGCGCTGGCCGAATAGAAGAGACCAATCGGTGCGGGGATGAGTGGCCGTGGTCATCGAAACAAATAGTTTACTATCGTACCCTATGGGTCGTGCTCCCGCGAGAGTTCGCGGAGTTACGATGCAAAGCGCCATTTTGACCGGGGCGCGGGTGAAGTATTGACGAGGAAAGCTTCATGGGTAACGAATTGAGCTGTACGGCGCGGTTTGGCAAGCAGGAATCGGCTGGGAAGGCCCTGCTTGAGACTTCCGAGATTCTTTTTCGCGGGGAATTCCGGCTCAAGATTCCGTTCTCGTCGATTCAATCGCTGAAGGCGGCAGATGGCGAATTGCTGGTGCAGACGGCAGAGGGACTCGCGGTCTTTGCGTTGGGCGATGCTGCTGCGAAGTGGCGCGAGAAAATATTGCACCCTAAGTCGCGACTGGAAAAGGTCGGCGTGAAACCCGCGGGAAGAGTGTCGCTGATTGGCAGCTTCGACGAGGATTTTCTTCAGGAGTTAGCGCAGCAGACTGACGTTGTCGTGAAGGGAAAAGTAGGCGCAAGTTCAGAATGGATTTTCCTTGCTGTAGAGTCGAAGAAAGAACTTACCCAAGTGCCGAGGGTGGCCAAGACCCTAAAGGGCGCCGCAGCGCTCTGGATCGTCTATCCCAAAGGGCGGAAAGAAATCACTGAGCTGGATGTAATCTCCGCAGGGCGTAAAGCGGGACTCAAGGACGTGAAGGTCGTTGGTTTTTCCTCGACCCAAACCGCGCTCAAGTTCGTGATTCCTGTTGCGCGCCGCTAGCCACAAACGCGCGGCGTTGCGTCCCGGTTTAGAGATTGGCCGGGTGCGCTACGAAGCGCGCGCAAAGCCGAAAGCGAGCATCTTCTTGTTATCGGCGACGATTTTCTCCGCCGAGTAGCTCCGGTTAAAACCGTGCCGCGCGAATTCCGCCGTGAGTTCCTCGCGCGGAATCAAATCGGGATGCACCTCCATAAATATTTTCATGGTGCCGGGAAGTTCGCGGGTGCGCGCTATCGCCGTCGCCAGTGTCGCGGGGTTTTCCTGGATGACTATAAATGCTCGGTCGCCGGCCAGACCGGCGATCGTGGAAACGGCCTTACGCCAATCCACATGTTCAAGCAGCAGCACAGCCAGCACAGTGTGAAAGCCAGGTGTCAAACGAGTTTTTTCGACGTCGTCGACAACCGTTGTATAGCGAAGTCCTTCGACCCTGCGCAAACGCTCGGCGAGATGCTCGAGATAGCCCGCGTTGATGTCCGCGAATGTCGTTTGATAAGGAAGGAGAATCTCTGACGAGATGAAATCAAACATTTGGCCGGTGCCCGCACCCAGAAAAAGTAGCGAGGCGCCCTCTCCTGGTGGCTGCGACGCAAGGTATTCGGCGACCAGTTCCGCATTTGCTTGCGCCTGCCCGACCGCCGCCATGTGCGTCTCGTAATCTTTGGCCTGGATGATGGTGGTCCAAGCTTCACGCAATTTGCTACTCATGACTCTCTGTGGTCCTTAGTGCGCCGCTCCAAAGCGAACTCTACCAGCAAAAGAAAAGGCCCCCAAAACTTCCGGGGGCCTCTTCGGTATGAGTTGAGTATTAAGAAATCGAGCCGCGGAACAAGCTGCACCGCGCTCTCGAGTTAGAAAGTAAACCGTGCCGCGAGCTGCAGGATGCGCGGTAGAGGGGCTGGGGGTCCGACAACGGCATTAGTCCCCGTCGCAACGATTCGTCCGAATTGCGGGGAGGTAATGTTGGTGATGGGATCGGCAAACTCCGCGTGGTTGAAGAGATTGAACGCGTCCGCACGGATTTCCACCTTGAAGCGTTCCGTGATGGCTGTCGTCTTCGACAACGACATATCGAGGTTCGTGCGCCCCGGCCCGCGGAACAGACCGCGCGACGCAGTTCCATAGGTAAGCAAAGACGGATTCGCGATTACCTGCGAGGTCGACGGGAAGCACGTTGGCGAAGGCGCAAGGCACGCATCTGAGTTGCTTCCGACCTGCGCCGTGGTGAACGCGGCAGGATTGAAAAAGAAGTTGCCCGTGTTCGTCCCCGACGCGTCTCCTGTCAAGGTCTGTACCGTGTGCGGGTCAAACGTCGTGACGGCCTGGCCCGCCAGATTCGCATGCACAACGGCGTTGTCGCCGGCTCCCGAGACTCCGGGGTTGGTGAAGCCACCCGAGGTATCGACGGTGGCAAAGATGCTCTGCGGGAAGCCTTGCCGCCACGAAAAGATCGGAAAGAGACTCCAACCTTGCGTCAGGCGTTTCGGCCCGGACTTCCACATATTATCGAAGGGCAGGTCCCAGCCGCCGCTGAAAGTGATCCGGTTCTTGACGTCGAAGTCCGATGAACCGCGGTACAAATTCGGGTTGAACGTGGGAACAAAGCTGTTGTTGTTCCGGAACCCGGAAACATTGTCGATCGAGTGGGCATAGGTATAGCCGAACGTGAAGTATGTTCGCCCCATGAACCGAGTATCGGTGAGTTGCCTGGTGATGCTGGCCGTAAGACCGTTGTAGGATGCTTTCCCAACGTTTTTGAACTCCGGTAAATTACTAAAGGAGCATTGAAAGGAAAGATTGCCATTTCCTTCCGGGCAGGTGCTATTCCCCGGAAGGAGATTCAGGATACGGTTCGAGGTCCCGGGAATGAAAGGGTTGATGTCCACCAGCCCGGTCAGACCATGCGAACTGCTTCCCAGATAGCTGACTTCGAACGAAGTGTTCCGCGCAATCTGCCGCTGAATGCTCAGATTGTACTGATAGATGTAGGGAGTCTTCAAGTGTGGGTCGTCCAGGAAGATGGACGTGCTGCCAAATGGCGTCAAGCCCGCATTGAGGAAGTTAACATTGTGATCGGGCGGCTTTGAGGGGAACGGGTTAACGGCGCCTGTGCTGGTGTATGGCTGGGCCAAAAAGGGAAGTTCCGCCGCGGGATTGGCCGCCAGAGGTGAGAAGTTAGCAAAGCCGGCAGCGAAAAACGGTGGCTGGCCGTTGTCCTGGAAGTTATCCTCGGCCTTCAGGATATCGTAGAATATTCCAAATCCCCCGCGAATGCTCGTTTTGGAATCGCCCTTAGGATCCCAGGCAAAACCAAAGCGCGGCGCCCAGTTGTTTCTGTCGGGGAAATTGACGCCCCGCGGCGCGTTCTTATCACCCGGGAAGACAAGCCCGGATGGCGCGTTGGGGAATACCGTGGACTGTGCGTGCCCGGGGATGACGTTGAACGTGTCGCCGTGAGTGTCCAGCTTTGGTGAAGCGTACTCATAACGTACGCCCAAAGTGAGCACGAGTTTCTTGTTCACGCGCCACTCATCCTGCGCAAACCCGGAGTAAAACTTGCTGCGCGCGTTGGTCGGGGCGTTCGGGCCCTGTTGGAAAAATGCCGGCAGCCCGATGAGAAAATCGGCAAAGTCGTTCCCCGTGCCGATGCCGCCTGCTCCGATGAAGCCGAACTCGCCACTCCCAAAGAAATCAAAGGCCGTATTGAACTGGTACGCGGCGAAGCTTCCGCCGAATTTCCAGTTGTGACGCCCGCGGGTCCAGGAGAAAACATCACTATAGGCAAACGTATTGTTGATCAGGCTGCTGGGCCCTTGAATGCTGGAGCCCAGGAGTGTTCCCTGGTCAAGGAAGTTGAGCTTAGCAGCCCCCGTTTCCAAATCCGGCGTGATGCCGACTTCGCCCACGGCCGCGTGAGTCGGGAGCTGGGTGGCAGGCTTGTCCTGTAAGACAAACTGCCGCTGAACCGTAACGCGGAATTCGTTCAGAGCGTTGGCGGAAATGGTGCGCGTATACACGAAATTCGAGAAATAGTTGTTTACAAAAGTGGTGTCTGCGTATCCCAGTAGGCCCGAGCCCGCAAAAGGTAACAACTGTGGATTCCGGTCTCCTCCCAACGTTACGGAAATCCTGTCCTTCTGCGAGATGTTAAAGTCGAATTTCATCGTAAGCTGATTGTCGTTATTGGTTGCGGGTGCCTGTACGTTTAGCGTTCCGCTGGCCGAAGTGGGGATCAATCCGTCAGCGATGTACTTTTGCGAAACGCTGTTGATTTTTGTGGGATCGATAATGCCTTGCTTCGCCAGGGCAAGATTAGATTGAAAAAACGGGTGCGGGACTCCCGGGACTGGATTGTTATTTTGATCTACGGCGCACGGCTTTCCGTTGGGGAAAAAACCTGTGAGGAAGCAGACCACCCCGGGATCCGGAGATCCGCCGTTGGAGAAATTTCCCATGAGTTCAGCAGGAGTCGGCACAACATTCCCCGATGAAGACTGGCTCTCCGACTGACGCTGCCCCTGATAGCCAACGAAAAAGAAAAAGCGGTCCTTTCCATGGACAAGCTTGGGCAGGGTAATCGGTCCGCCGAACGTGCCGCCGTACTGGTTGCGCCGCAGGGTATCGCGCGGAAGCAGGTTGTTGGGATCGTTTTTGTTGAAGAAGGAGTTGGCGTTGAAGTCGCCGTTGCGGATAAAGTCGAAGCCGCTGCCGTGCCATTCGTTCGTTCCGGACTTCACGACTTCGGTGATGACGCCGCCGCCGTTGCGCCCGTATTCCGCCGTGTAATTGTTCTCAAGAATTCGGAATTCTTGGATCGTATCCGGGTTGGGGTTAAACACCACTCCGTTGCCCAAGTTTTCGTTGTTCAGGCCGCCGTCAAGAAGGAACGTCACGGAATCCGAGCGCCCTCCCGAGATGTTGTACGTCTGGCCGGAACCCGAATCCAGATCATTGGTGGGAGTCACACCGGGCTGGAGAAGAGCCAGGTTCAGGACATTGCGGCCGTTCAGAGGCATGTCGGTCAGCGTGCGTCCAGTTACCGAAGCGCCAAGCGTGGGATTGACAGTTTCCACCACCGTCGCTTGTTCTTTTACTTCGACAATCTCCGACAAGGCGCCAATCTCCAACTTGGCGTCAATGCGCAGTACCTGATTGATTTGGAGAAGCTGGTTCTCATAGGTGACTTTGCGAAAACCGTCCGCCTCGATCGTCACGTTATAGTGCCCAATGGGAAGATCAAGAGCTTGGAAGTATCCTTCGCCGTTGCTGGTAGTGTCGTAGTGCACTTGGGTGTCGGCGTTCACGACCGAGACCTTTGCGTTTGGAACACCCCGCCCGTTCGGGTCCGTCAAGTTACCAACGATGCGCGCAGCCGCGTTTTGCGCATCGACTGGGTACACCGCCAATGCGCCCAGCAGAACAAGCGCCGCGAAAATTTGAATCAACTTCATAAATTGCCTCACAATTCCCTCCTGGGAATAGAATTTCTGTCGTTTGGTGCCGTCCGTGAACCGAACTGGACTCGCGTTGCATACTCGTCATGCCCGGAGACGGTCTGTCGGAGCTTCAAATACAGGGGATACAGGTTCGACCCCAGCTGGCACAACCGACAGTACGCGATAGGCATTTCGATTGCCGAAGGTATGTCGCTGAAACCAAAGAGCTTGTCGTTCTAAACTTCATCTCAATCTTCCATAGTTCGGTATAGCTATACAGATTCCTCATAAATTCGGCGCTCCGCATTCAATCCATTATTCGGAAACGAACGTTATATTTTTTGGATCGTGTCAGAAGCGGTCAATTTCCCGTGATCGCGATACCGCCCGCGCGCGAAAATGTGCCAAGATGAGGCCATTGTAATGACTCAAGTTCTCGATTCAGAGCCGCGTCTGATCCCTGAAGCTCGAGAGCTCAGAAAAAGTTTTCAGCGCGTCGCTCGCTTTTATGCTTTTCTTCACGATGCTCGCATCGGTTTTCTCGTGATACGCTGCTGAAATCGTGTTTTCGTTCCAGGTTTTGAAGACCGATCCGACTGGCGCGCGCCGCGGGCGGCTCACCACACCGCACGGCGTGGTACAGACGCCATTCTTTCTGCCGGTTGGCACCGCGGCGAGCGTCAAAGCTCTGAGGCAAGAGGCGCTCGAAGAGCTGGGCGCCGAAATCATTCTCGCCAACACCTATCATCTCTATCTGCGGCCGGGGCATGAGCTCATCCGCAAGCTTGGCGGTTTGCACAAATTCATGTCCTGGCGGCGAGCGATCCTCACCGACTCGGGCGGCTACCAGGTATTCAGTCTCGCGGAACTCCGCAAGATCACCGACGACGGAGTGCGGTTCCGCTCGCATCTCGATGGCTCGGAACATCTCTTAACCCCCGAAAAAGCCGCCGAGATTCAACTCGCGCTGGGTTCGGACATTGCCATGGTGCTCGATGAATGCATCGAGACGCCTGCTCCACGTGATGCGGCGGAAGCCGCCGTCAAGCGCACCACGGAGTGGGCCCGCCGGGCGCGCGCATATTTTCAGGAACAAACAAGCCGTAATGGAGAGCTAGCCCAATGGCAATTCGGCATCGTCCAGGGCGCCACGTTCAAAGACCTGCGCCGCGAAAGCGCGCGGCAGCTTCTGGAGTTCGATTTTCCGGGATATGCGGTCGGCGGACTCGCCGTGGGCGAGCCGCATGCGACGACTTGCGAAATGACCGGTGAAGTTACCGCCCTCCTACCACGCGACCGCCCGCGTTATTTGATGGGAGTCGGGCGCCCCGAGCAGATTGCGGATTACGTCGCGCTCGGCATCGACATGATGGACTGTGTGTTGCCGACCCGCGCGGCGCGTCACGCGTGTCTTTACACCAGCGAAGGCCGCGTGCTCATCAAGAATTCCCGGTACGCGCAGGACGAGCGTCCCATAGATCCGGAATGTTCCTGCTCCGTTTGCGGACGCTACACCCGCGCCTATCTTCGGCATCTTTTCGCTGCCGGAGAACTCACAGCAGCCATCCTCGCCACCCACCACAACGTCCACTTTTACCTTGACATCATGCGGCAAATCCGCGAGGCTATCGAGTTTGGGAACCTAGAGAAATTCTCGTCCGAGATGCACGCGCGCTATGCCGCGGGTTCAGTTTGATCGCTGAATCCAAAGTTTGCGCGAACCATCCGCGTGGTGAGTGGGCTGCTTGGCAGCCGCGCCCAAAGAAAGCCAGAGAATCCCGTGGGCTCCGAGTGGCTCGGGGCGGGCTGTGGAAGCGGGGTAGGCGCCCGCGGGTCGCTCCATGTATCCCTGATGGGTTAGCCGGCTTATTGAGAGCTCTTCTTCCTCTCGCTTGAAAGGATCAGGTCGAAAGACAAACATGTTGTCGGCGATGTGGTTTCAGGCTTCTGGGCCGGCGGGAATCTTGGGCAGCCCGCTGATCATGATGGCTATCGTGCTAGGGATTTTTTACGTCATGCTCATACTCCCTCAGCAGCGGCAGCGCAAAAAAATGCAGGCGATGCTGGGCGCGCTGAAGTCGGGCGACAAAGTCATCACCAACGCGGGAATTTACGGCACCATCAGCGGCATTGACGGCGAGACGGTGATTCTCAAGATAGCCGACACGGGTTCGTCTCCGGTAAAAATCCGCATTGCGCGCTCGGCGATATCGCAAGTAGAGCCATCCGAAGATGCGAAATAAATTCACTCTCCGCCGCAGCGTGAGAAAAATCACAGATGATCCCGGCGCGCCCGGGATCGACACCCTCTGACCATGAACCCTAATTTGAAGTGGAAAGCGCTGTTTATCCTTGCCGTCATCATCGCCTGTGTTTATGGCTTGATTGGCGTGCCGACGTTTCCTACCTCGCTTGCAATTATCAAAGACAATTTCGCTCACCAGATCAAGCTCGGCCTCGACCTGCAAGGTGGCACGCACCTGATCCTTCAGGTGCAAGTGCAGGAAGCCATCGCGCAAGAGACAGACCAAACCGTGGACCGCCTCATCAGCCAGATGCGCGCGAAAAACATCCGCTACGATGAAGTTCGACGCGTGGACGACACCCACATCCTCATTCGCAACCTTGATTCCGCGCAACTCTCCGACCTCCGCGACCTCGTGAGCGCGCAATACAATAACGTCTGGGACATGACTCCGGCCGCGGGTGAAACTTCAGGTTACACCCTGACACTACGCCCCGGTACCATCGCACAGATCCAGGAAACCACGATGTCGCAATCCGTTGAAACCATCGAGCGTCGCATTAACGCCCTGGGTTTGACGGAGCCGACCATTCAGGCTCGGGGCGGCCGCAACGCTAACGAGATTCTCGTGCAGTTGCCCGGGGAAGGTGATCCCACCCGCGCGAAAGCCGTGATTCAAGCCGGGGGTCAGCTTGAACTCAAGCTGGTGGAGGACCCAGTTCCTTACACCTCGCAGACGGAAGCATTGAGCCGTCATGCCGGAGTCTTGCCTCCCGGAACGGAGCTTGTTTCGGGCCGCGCGGAAACTCGAAACCCCGCTGGTGGCGCTGACACCGGCGAAAGCTGGTACGTCCTTAGTCGTGCTCCCATTGTCACCGGCCGCGACCTGAGGAGCGCCACCGAGAACCGCAACACCAACAATCCCGGCATGTGGGAAGTGGATTTCACTCTGTCAGCGGAAGCGGCTCGGCGTTTCGGGCCTTTTACGGAGCAGAACAAAGGCCGTCAAATGGCCATTGTTTTGGAGCATCGCGTTTATTCCGCCCCGGTGATCAATGGACGCATCGACGATCGGGGTTTGATCGAAGGCAATTTCAGCCAGGACTCGGCGCATGACTTGGCCCTGGTGCTGCGTGCCGGCGCGTTGCCCGCTTCCATCAAGTATCTCGAGGAACGTACCGTCGGACCCTCGCTGGGTGCCGACTCCATCCGCCACGGTCTTCAGGCTTCCGTCTTGAGCCTTCTGGTGGTGATGATTTTTATGCTCATCTACTACCGCGTTTCCGGCGCCAATGCGGTGCTAGCCCTCATTCTCAACCTGGTCATACTTCTCTTTGTGCTGGCGATATTTGGCGCCGTCCTGACGTTGCCGGGAATCGCCGGTGTGATTCTGACCATCGGCATGGGTGTGGACTCAAACGTTCTGGTCTTCGAACGCATTCGCGAAGAATTGCGCAACGGCAAGTCTCCGGCGTCGGCGGTGGAGGCGGGTTTCGACAAAGCGTTCCTCACCATCATCGATACGCACGTCACTACGGTGGTCTCAGCATTCTTTCTGTTCCTTTTTGGAACAGGACCCATTCGCGGCTTTGCCGTTTCCTTGACCATTGGTCTGATTGCCAACGTTTTCACGGCGATCTATGTATCCAAAACGATTTTTCAATATCACCTTACGAAGATGGACCGTCAGGGCGAGTTGAGCATTTAGGCTGTACTAGAACTATCGAACCGTAGTTCGGCTGGGAATGACGATCGGGCGATGCAAGCGATGCTCGATTGAAGATGTGCTCCGAGGAATCTGTTTCGGGAACAAACCGCTGTCGTCTGGAGTCTAAGGAAGGGAAGCAACAGCAGGCATGATCGAGCTATTCAAACAACCCAACCTCGACTGGATGGGCAAAGCCAAGTATTTCTTCGCCTTAAGCGGAATTCTGCTTATCGCTGGGTGGACCTCGATTTTCTTCAAAGGCGGTCTGCGTTACGGGATCGACTTCAAGGGTGGCACAAACGTGGATGTGCGCTTCGCCCAGCCGCCGAACATCGACCGGATCCGCCAGAGCCTTACCCAGCAGGGACTGGGTACCAGTGAGATTCAGCCTATCAGCGATCCGGCCAACCCCAACGGAAATGAAGTAGTGATCGGCCTCGAGCAGAAGGGCGAGGGCGACCAGGCGCTGGATGCAGGCAAGACCCAAGTGGTGAACGCGCTCAATCAAACCTTCGGCACCGTTAACAGCGGCAAACCCGACTTCAATTCCGCTACTCCTTCCTCCCTGGCCGCTTTCCTGACGCAGCGCGATCCGCTGGTGCTCTCGACTAACGTGGGCGACCGCTATCAACAGCTAGCCGCAAAAATTCTCGCCTATCGCGACGGCAAAGAAGCGAACGGCGTGCTTTCTAATTTCGACGCGCTCTCCAAAGTGGAAGGTGTTACACCCCCTGTTCTCTCCGCGGTCAAGGACAATTATGCTCTGGGCTCCTTTGCCATACGCAACGTGGAAATTGTCGGGCCCAAAGTCGGGGCCGAGCTGAGGCGGCAGGCCATCTACGTTACCCTCTATGCTTTGGGGGGCATGCTGGTATATATTGCCTTCCGGTTCGAGTGGGTTTATGGTGCCGCCGCGGTCTTGGCCGTGTTTCACGACGTTCTAATCACCTTGGGTTTTTTTTCCTTGCTGCGTTTCGAGATTTCGTTGACGGTCATTGCCGCGCTCTTGACTTTGGTCGGTTATTCGATGAACGACACGATCGTGATTTTCGACCGCATCCGCGAAAATAACCGCTTGCTGCGCCGCGAGTCGTTCGCCGACGTTGTCAATAAATCGATCAACCAGACTCTTTCGCGAACCATCTTGACCAGTGGATTGACTTTCCTCACCGTGCTCGTCTTGTTCTTGATGGGCGGCCAGGTGCTCCGTGCATTCTCCTTTGCCCTGGTGGTGGGAATTGTGGTAGGAACGTACTCCAGCTTTGGCATTGCTGCCCCGTTGGTGGTCGCGTGGAATCGTTGGCGCGGCCAGAAAGCGGTGGCAGGGGCCGGACCCGCAGCCGGCGACAAACCTCGTGGAAGTGAAGGCGTTTCTCCGCGTCTCGCTCCCGCGGGCAGGAGGTAAGAACCATGTTTGAAGAGTTAGTTGTTTCGAGTCCGCACCCGACGAAGACAAACAAGACGTGGACGATGCTGGTGTCCATGGGCTTTCAGGTGCTCTTCCTCTCCATTTTACTTTTGATACCCCTCATCTACACGGAAGCACTTCCTAAGGCAATGTTGGCGACGCTTCTTGTTGCGCCACCACCGCCGCCACCGCCGCCACCACCGCCTGCTCAAGTGCAAGTAATCAGGAAGCCGCAGGTGCACTTGATGGACGCGGGGAAGCTCGTGGCGCCCAAGGTGATTCCGAAAGACGTCAAGATCATTAAGGAAGAAGCAGAGCCCGACATGGGCGGCATGTCCGGCGGCGTAGTGGGCGGTGTTTCCGGTGGATCCATGGGCGGGGTCATCGGGGGCGTGGTCGGCAGCGTGGCGCCTCCACCGCCTAAGGTGCAGCAACGCATCAGGGTTGGCGGCAATGTGACGGCGGCGAAGGTTATCAACCGCGTGAACCCCCTCTATCCGCCGCTCGCGCGCCAAACTCGCATTTCCGGCACCGTTCGCTTGCATGCCATCATCGCGAAGGACGGCACCGTGCAGCAGTTGGAAGTTATGAGCGGCCACCCGCTGCTTGTGCAAGCCGCGCTTGATGCGGTGCGCCAGTGGCGCTATCAGCCGACTCTCCTGAACGGCGAGCCGGTCGAGGTGGACACTACGGTCGACGTGATTTTCTCTCTAAACCAGTAGCAACGTGCCGGGGCGCCGGCAGTGGGATCAGCGCCTCGGTGCGGGTAAGAAGTCTCGGTAAAAAATCTCAAGGAGCAAACGAATGGTAGCCACTTTATATGTTTACGCGGCCCTCTTCCTTCAGAACACGGGGAGCACCTCGTGGGATCTGCGGAGCATGTGGGCCTCAATGAGTACCCTTCCCAGGGTTGTTGTTGGGATCCTCTTTGTTCTCTCCATCTACTCTTTCGGTGTGATGATTGACCGCGCCCTGATGTACAGCGCGGCCCGCAAGCAGTCTCGCGTGTTCGTCCAACAGGTTGCCGGCGCCCTCAAGGACGGCAAGCTGGACGAAGCCATCGCCATCGCGGAGCGTAACAAGAAGAGCCACATCGCCAAGGTCGTGGCCACGGGCCTCTCGGAGTTCCAGTCCGCATCGCAGCAGGTTTCCGAGTCGGACGTCGTGGAGGCGGCCAAGCGCGGTCTGGAGCGCTCGGTAGCCATCGTTCACGCGGAAATGAAGCGCGGCCTTTCCGCTCTCGCCACCATCGGTTCGACTGCTCCTTTCGTCGGACTGTTTGGCACCGTCGTCGGCATCTTGAACGCGTTTAAGGGCATTGAGACCAGCAAGGCGACTGGCTTGTCCGCGGTTGCCGGCGGTATCGCCGAAGCGCTGGTGACCACGGCCCTCGGTCTTCTCGTTGCCGTGCCTGCCGTGTGGGCCTACAACTACTTCACCAACAGGGTTGAAGCCTTCGACGTGGAGATGGATAACTCCTCGATGGAGCTGATCAACTACTTTATCCTGCGCCGCGGCGCCAAGAAGTAAGCATATGGCGTACAAGCCGCAAGTCGGGGCGCAGATGTCGACGCCAAACGTCATCCCCATGGCCGACATCATGCTCGTTCTGCTGATCATCTTCATGGTGGTCACTCCGATGTTGCAGAAGAACATGCCGGTGGACATGGCCCGGGTGGACAACGCCATGGAGATGCAGGATGCCGACAAAGATGACGCCGTCGTCGTGGCGATCACTCGCAGTGGCGACATCTTCCTTGGCAAAGTCTTGATCCGCAAGGATGAAATCACTGCGGAGGTCAAGGATCGCATCTCGGCGCGTCTCAACAAGACCGTTTACGTCAAAAGCGACGCCCGCGCCAAGTATGGCGTAGTGGTGGAAGTAGTGGATGAAATCCGCTCCGCGGGAGTGGATTCCGTGGGTCTGCTCACCGAGAAGAACGAGCGGACCAGACCAGCTCCGCCTGTTTCACCCGCGCCGTCGGCGGATTGACGCTTGTCGGGTCTCGTTGGAAACGTAGAAGCAGTGATACCATTCGTTTGCTGATTCGGATTAGTCCGCGCTGGATCCCACTCGGCGCGGCCGCACGGCCTGCGTGATCGCCCCGCGATCACAAGGCATTTAGCTCTTAGGGACGCCTGACAGGAGACTCGCAATGGGAATGCAAGTAGGTGAGAACAAGGGCGGCGCGATTGCCGAGATGAATGTCGTTCCGCTCATCGACATCTTGCTCGTGCTGCTCATTATTTTCATGGTGATCACGCCCCTGACCCCCAAAGGTCTCGACACTCTGGTGCCGCAGCCCAACCCCAACCAGCAGCAGAACCAGGAGCTTGAGAACAAGACCGTGGTCGTGCAGGTGTTGAAGAGCGGGCTGCAGACGACGCTGAAGATCAATCAGGAGGACGCCAGTTGGAGCACGCTCGGCCCACGTTTGGAAGAAATTTTCAAGGAGCGTGCTGACAAGATCGCCTTCGTAAAGGGCGATAACGACGTGCTCTTCCAGGAGGTGGCTCGGGCCATCGACGTCATGCGCAGCGCGGGCATCGATAAGGTCGGCCTGATTACGGCGAAGCTCGAAGCCGGTCAGTAATCTTTTTCGGGCAGGACGGCCGCGAATGGGCGGCTGGCGCAGGGTTGTGAGAGTCCTCCTCGCGGGACATTTTCTCGAAGCGAGGTGGCACGTGGCAATATCCGTTGGCGGCTCGAATCGCGGAACCATTGCGGATGTAAATGTCGTCCCGTTGATCGATGTTCTGCTGGTGCTGCTGGTCATTTTCATGATCATTCCGCACTCGCAGTTCGGGCTTAAAGCGGAGATTCCGCAGGCCGCGGCGCCGCTTCCACCCGAACGGGCGCCCGAGGTCATTGTTGTTCAGTTGCTGGCAGACGGCTCGCTTCGTATCAATCAGGAGCCGATCTCCTGGGAGTCGTTGGAGTCCCGGCTCGAGGAAATTTACAAGATGCGCGCGAACCGCGCGGTCTTTATCCGGGGCGACGCGGCGGTGGAATTTTCTCAGGTTGCCAGGGTAATCGATGTTATGAGAAGTGCGGGGCTCGGGCCTGTTGGCTTGATGACACCAGGGTTGGAACAAGAATCGTTGAACTAGAAGGAATTGCCCCTTCCGGGGGCGGCTGTGAATTCTCGCAGGGATGGATGATTCGATGACTTATGCATCGTTTTCATGTAAGGCTCCAGCGCGGTCAGGTTTAGCCCGAATCTGTAGCCGGGCTGCGGCGCTCGCGGCGCTTCTAACTCTGATCGTGAGCGTATCGGGTTGCGCCAAGCTGAAAGCGCGCGACCTCCTCAACAAGGGCGTCGCGGCCTTCAAGAACGGCCAGTACGATGCCGCAATCGAAAATTTCAAAGGGGCCAAGGATACGGATCCAACCTTGCTGAACGCGCGGCTGTACCTTGCCACTGCCTACGCCACCCAATACATTCCTGGCGCGCCTTCGCCGGAAAACCAGGCGCGCGGCAATCAGGCGGTCGCGGAATTCAAGGAAGTCCTCGAGACGTATCCG
>Ga0210384_10001141_pt1 | contig 37336 bp, 30 predicted proteins | sample IncBWH2MmetaG_FD_160574 | JGI IMG/M metagenome (GOLD analysis project Ga0210384, IMG submission 160574) | Forest soil microbial communities from Barre Woods Harvard Forest LTER site, Petersham, Massachusetts, United States - Inc-BW-H-2-M | ecosystem: Environmental > Terrestrial > Soil >...
TGTTAGAACGGCAAAATCATGCCCTTGTTGAGTGGTGACCGCGCCATTGGCCGCGATCGCACCGTCGTAATCCACCCGCAAAAACAAATCGTCTTCCGGTTTTGCGCCCACTTCGGCGAAGAGCAAGCGAGCGAGATAAGGCGCGCCGTAAACTTGTTCGAACGCACCTTTCATCACTGGACTGAGCGAATAATGCGCGAGTCGACGCAAGGAAACGTCAGCGGCGGATCGGGTGAAACCTTCTGTGCTGGCTAACTCAATCGCCGCCATCCGCAACCGCTCAATGTCTCCCGGGTGACCAATCGCGCCCATCGCGATGCGATCGTAAATCTCGAAAAGTTTTTGGCGCGAACGGCCGAACGTTAAAAACAAAATCCCATCGCGATAACCCACTGCCGCGATCGGACTGCCCGAGGCTAACTGAGTCTCGATGTACTCGCGCCGGTTCGCGATTGCTTCCACCCAGCGATACGGCTCTTCAATCATTCGCAACCGTCTTCCTGAAAATTTCGCCGATCTTTTCGTCCGGCAAAGTGGTGATCCCGTCGCGGCAAACAATTTTGATCAGAGGAAAAATTTTGCCGCCGCGATCGACTCCGCCGGTCGAGGTGTCGGCCTCCGCCGCCGTATTGAGAGCGCGTAACGCAACTGTTACGGCATCTTCTTCGCTCAACTTCTTCAACGGCTTTTTGCCCCAGTTGTTTTCGTAATACAAAATGCCGCGCACCGCCGGTGAGCCGGAACCGGTCGCCGCGTAGTCGGTCACTTCGAATTGCGCACCCATTGCGTCGTAAAAATAGAGCCGCGCTCCCGGCTCCGAATTCGAATCGTCGTAGGTCGCAAAAATCGGCACGACCACACCCACGCCTTGCATCACGAAACCGAAATTGTCGCGCAACAATTTGGAAAGAGCGCGCACTTTCCCGTCGACGCTCATTTCCTGGAGTTGAGTCCGCCGAAAATATTGAAACGAATGCTCCAGCACGCGCGCCATTTCCCACGCAGTCGCCGGCACACCGGCAATCGCCATGATCGAATGTCGATCGATCTCGAGCACTTTGTCCGCGCGATCGTAAACCACGGTGTTACCCGAAGTCGCGCGGCGGTCGCCCGCCACCAAAACGCCGCCGGCAAATTTGAAAGCGAGAATGGTCGTCGATTCAGTGGGAACAAAAGCGCGACCGTTCGCGGTTGGATTGAGGTCAGGCACTCGCTGCAACAAGCCTTTGCGTCGCAAAAGCGCGGGAAAATCGTCGCTCGCGCCAGAGGGATTCTGGTCACCCATCACCGGAGGAAATTCCATTATTGGCCGGTGCGCTGACGATAGCGCTTGGATTGGTTTGGATCCACCTTGCGCATCTTTTTCAAGAGATCCTTGGTGTCCGGTCTCGAAATGTCAGGCGAACGAGGCCCACCGCCCTCGCCTTCTTTCGGCCCCCACGGAGCCGGATCAGTCGGCTTTTGAATGCGCTCCGGCATGGGAAAAACGTTAAATTGAAATGCGGCAAAGGCAAGCTAAGCCGGGCTCCATCGCGCCCTGCTTGCCAGGGAAACCCGCTAATGCCAAAATCTGGGGCGATGAAACCCTGGGTGTCGATACTGGCAGCGATCTTTGCGGTTGCGGTAAACGCTCGTGCGCAAACTTTTGCGCCAACTCAAATAAAACCAAAACCATCGCCGGCGCCGACGATGGATCTGCAAACGCTCGCCAAAAAGATCGACGAACAGAACGCGAAGATCGACATGTTGTCGCAGCAGATTTTCAAACTCGAACAAGCGCTCGCTGCCGCCTCGCGACCCGGCGTGATGATCGGCGAAGGCGCATCGACGACAACATCGACGTCACCGACGGCTACTCCGGCCGCCGAAACTTCCCGCACATCGGGCAACGGCAATTCGCACATCGTCGCCCGCGGTGAAACGCTCACTTCGATCGCCAAGACTTACGGCGTCAGCGTGAGCGATCTGCAAAAATTGAATCACATCGACAACCCGTTAAAATTGCAGGCCGGCCAAACAATTCTGATTCCTGTTTCGCCCACCCCGGCGCCTTCCGCCTCTTCGTCAGGCGAATGATTCAATGGACGAACTGTTAACGGCGCAGACTTGGTTTTTGCGAAAACACGAAGACGGCACCGTTTTCGGACCGCTCACCTTCGAACATCTTGCGCGCTGGGCTGCAACCGCACAGATCGCGCCGCACGACACAGTCTCGACCGATCAACAATCCTGGACTAAGGCGCCGATGCTGGCCGAGCTCGGAATGGATTGGTTGGTCGAGATTACGAGCGAACATTACTACGGACCAACTACGCTCGGTGCGATCCTGGAATTTCTTCGGCAAGGCGAAGTCAACGAACAGACTTTTGTCATCAATACTTGCGATGGCAGTCGTTGTCAGCTTCAGGAAATATCAGGGCTGCTCGAAACCGCTCGCCAGAACGAACCGGCCGCGAGCGGCATTTCCTTCAACGTGCACGATCGAATTCGCGATTTGGAAGAAAGTTTGCGCGAAGAACGCCGCGCGCTCGAGGAATCGGAACAACGTTATGCCGAGCTGGAACACCGATATCGCGAGTTGCTGCAACAGCACGGCATCGAAACGTAAGAAGGTTTGTAGGGCGTTTGTGTCAAACGCCGTCTACCTGGCGCCGTCTACCTGGCGCCGTCTCGCAGAGACGGCCTACAATTGTCCGCGCAATTGCCGACTAACTTCCTCTTCGATTTCCGTGGGCTCGATTGAATCACGCCTGATCGTTGAAATTTCTAATTCGCCTTCGCGCGTTTCGAGCAAGCTTTGCTCGCAGAGCCGCGCGTATTTTCCGCCGCGCGCGACCAGTTCTTCATGCGTGCCGCGCTCAATGATGCGGCCGTGATCGAGCACCAGGATTTGGTCCGCCCGCACAATCGTCGAAAGTCGATGCGCGATCACGATCGACGTCCGATTCGCCATCAAATGTTCCAGCGCTTCTTGAATCAAACGTTCCGTTGCGGTGTCGACGCTCGCAGTCGCTTCATCGAGAATTAAAATTGGCGGATCTTTCAATAATGCGCGCGCAATCGAGAGCCGTTGTTTTTCGCCGACACTTAATTTCACGCCACGCTCGCCGACGACGCTTTCCAGTTTATCCGGCAGACGTTCAATGAACCCGCGCGCGTTGGCCGCATCGACCGCCCGCCATAATTCTTCATCGGTCGCGCTCAGCTTTCCCATCAATAGGTTTTCGCGAATCGTTCCGTTGAACAAAAAGCTTTCCTGTGTGACGAGACCAATGTTTTCGCGTAAGGCGCGCACGCCATAGGTCCGAATCTCTTTTCCGTCGACCCAAATTGTGCCGTCATTCTCGGGCAACTCGTAGAAACGCGGAAGCAAACTGGCCATGGTCGACTTGCCCGCGCCAGTCGCGCCGACGAGCGCGACCGTTTCGCCCGGTCGTGCGTGCAACGAAATGTTTCTCAGCGCCGGCAAACCTTCCGCGTAACCGAAGTTGACATTTTCGTAGCGAATATCACCGGCCACTCGAACTGGAACGTATTTGTCGAACCAACTCGGCTCGACCGGTTCATCCATGATCTCGAATACACGTTCACCTGCGGCGCGACCGGCTTGCACGAGTTGATTGAGCTGATGCAGTTTCCCGACCGGCTCGTAAAGGTAGCCGGTGAGCAACAAGAACGCGGCGAGAGCGCCCAACTGCATCTCGCCGGCAAGCACGCCCTGCGTCCCGACAAACACGGTAACAATGACGCCAAGAGTGCCGATCAAATACATCGACGGGTTGTACATTGCCCAAACTTTCATCACCACGAGCGTCGCCCGGCGCAGGTCGTCACTAACGCGATTGAATCGACGGTGCTCATCTTCTTCGCGGGCAAAGCTTCGGATTTGTCGAATGCCGGACAGATTATCATGCAGCAACGCGTTCATGGCGGAGGCGGCGCGCCGCTGCAATCGATAGCGACGGTACGCAGTGAGCGTGTACCAAAGCGCGCCAGCAGCGAGGAACGGCACGGGGCTGAGTGCGAACAAAGTCAGCTTGAAACTCAACCAGCACATCCACGCGAACACGGCCACCATTTGCAGCACGGCCATGACCCCTTGTTCGATACCGTCGATCAACATGCGCTCCATCGAGGTCACATCTTCCAGCAGCCGGGTCATCAGATCGCCGGTGGCCCGATTGTCGAACCAGCGCAAAGGAAGTAATTGGATGTGCGAATAAAGATCGCTGCGCAGATCAAAGATAACGCGCTGCTCGAACGTGTTGTTCAGGATTAACCGCAGTGAGTTCAGTCCGTTCTGAAGTAACGCCGCGAGCACGGCGAGCAATACCAGCGGCAGCAATTTTTCTGGATGATGTTGTCGAATGACAACGTCCAGAACCTGCTTCGTCACCAGCGGAAACACGAGCACCATCAACGTGCCCAGAATGGCGCACGCCAGCATACCGGTCGCGAGGAGCGGATATCGCTTCAGATAAGCAAAGACGCGCCAGACCGTTTTCCGTTTTGACGCACGATCTTCGACATTGTGATGGCTCGCCTGAATTGCGTGAAACCCTTGCATATTAGTTAGCTCGCGGATGACGCGGTATTGACTTTCGCTCCGCCGCTCGCACAGAATCTAGCACAACCAAACACGAAGGAGGCATGATGAAAATTGGCGAGACAGCACCGGATTTCGAAGCAGAAACATCTCAGGGCAAAATCAAGTTCCACGAATGGATTGGCGATTCGTGGGCAATTCTGTTTTCACATCCGAAAGATTTTACTCCGGTTTGCACAACCGAGCTCGGTTACATGGCGAAGATTAAACCCGAGTTCGACCGCAGAAATGTGAAGGTCATTGGATTGTCGGTCGATTCCACCGGCGATCATCAAGGCTGGGCCAAGGATATCGAGGAAACACAAGGTCACGCGCCTAACTATCCAATTATCGGCGACTCCGATTTCAATGTCTCAAAACTTTACGGTATGCTTCCCGCCGAGGTTGAGGGCGATCCGAAAAAGCGAACCCCGGCTGATAACGCAACTGTGCGCAACGTTTACGTGGTTGGCCCGGACAAAAAGATCAAACTGATCCTCGTTTATCCGATGACGACCGGTCGAAACTTCGACGAAGTGTTGCGAGTGATCGACTCATTGCAGTTAACTGCGAAGCATCAGGTCGCGACCCCAGTCAATTGGAAACCCGGCGACGATGTGATCATCGCCGGCTCTGTTTCAAATGACGAAGCAAAGAAACGTTATCCGCAAGGCTGGAAATCACCCAAGCCGTACATTCGCATCGTGCCGCAGCCAAAATAAATTCAATGATGCTCGTGGAATCGCGTGATTAAACGCGGTCGCCGGAATGTTTGTGTCGATCTTTGAATGTGAGTTCGGCGACCCCGGATTTATCAAGCTCGCCGAAGCCTTCGGCAATCATTCGTTCGTATTGCTCCTTGGTCTCGCGCGCGAGTGGCAACTCGAGACCGAGACTGCGGGCGAGTTCGAGCGCAATGCCGCTGTCTTTCGCTGCATGCGCGGCTGAGAAGAAGCAACTGTGATCGCGGTTTTGCATATCCTCACCGTCGGTCTCAAGCACGCGTGAGTTCGCGCCGGTCTGGGAAAACACTTCGCGCAACATCGTTAAATCGAGGCCAAGCGCGGCCCCGAGCCCAAGACCTTCGGCCAGGCCCGCTGTATTAATGTTCATCACCATGTTAACGAGCGCTTTCACTTTGGCGGCTTCGCCGGCTTTGCCGATAAAACGCACACTCGCCGCGAGTTCTTTGAGCATCGGCTCTGCTTTCCGGAAGGCCGCCTCAGCCCCACCGCACATCAGATATAGTTTGCCTTCGCGCGCCTGAGTAATGCTCGAGGCCATGCATGCCTCCAAAGTTTGCGCGCCGGCTTTCGTAGCCAGTTTTTCAACCTCGACATGCACTTGCGGCGAAATCGTCGCGCAGTTGATAAAAAGTTTTCCGCGCGCGTTCACCAGCAAGTTGTCGCCGTTGCCGGAAAAGATTTCGCGCATCGCGTTGTCATCGGTCACCACCGTGAAGATCACATCAGATTCCGCCGTGACTTGCGATAGATCCTGCGCCGCAGCGCAGCCAAGTTCGCCAGCAAGGTCAGTCGCCACTTTGCGATTTGAATCGTAAACGGCAGTTACCGGAAATTTCCGATCCTTCAATCGGCGCGCCATGTTCGCACCCATCCTTCCAACTCCAACGAAGCCGATGTTCATAAGAATGAAATAACGAATGTCGAATTTCGAAGCACGAAGGAATGTCGAAATCCGCATAACGAAAACATGGCTTTCGATCCGTAATTCGTCATTTGATCATTCGAGCTTGTTTCGTAATTCGTCATTTGATCTTCGACATTTGGCTCGCCTGTCATCAACCATCAAACTTCGCTGCAAAGAAGGGATTATGCTTCTTCTCTTCGCCTACCGTCGTCATCGGCCCGTGGCCGGGACAAATAATCGTCTCGTTAGGCAAGGTGAGAATCTTTTCCAGATTGTTTCGCACCGCGTCTTCATAAGAAACATTTCCGCCGCCCATCGATCCGGCAAAAAGAGAATCGCCCACAATTGCGATTGGCCGCGCCAACCCGTTAACGACGAACGTCATTCCGCCGGGTGAATGTCCCCATGTCAGTCGCGATTCGATGTCGATCTTACCGACGCGAAATTTTTTGCCTTCTTCGATTGAGCTCGCTCCCGGAACGGGTTCGCGCTCCGGAGCAAAAACCTGCGCACCGGTTTCCTCGCGCAATCGCGGCAGATCGGCCACGTGATCGGGATGCGCATGAGTGAGCAGAATCAATTTGATGCTCAAATTTCCCTTGGTCGCCGTTTTCAACATGCCGGTGCAATCGGCGCCGGTATCGAACGCGATCGCTTCTTTACTGTCTGCATCCCAAACCAAATACGCGTTCACCGTTATACCGCTGTAGTCGGTGTTGAACTGGGCGAGACTATCGAAACCGCCGAGCGCCTCCGGTTTCCATTTACCCGCGGCAAATTCGACAAGTGCATTCGCACCGAGACTCAGAACCGGCGCGATCGCTCGCAATGTCGTTTCGTCGAATTCACCATCGCGAACCTTTCGGATCTGCTCAAGGCTGACTCTGGATTTCTCGGCCAGTTGGCTATCGGAAATGCGCAAACCGCGCTGCGCCTTGCCGACAATATCGCCCACGTTGTCTTCGAGCGGAATCATAGTTCGTTAGGCCATGGCAATTTCATCAACATGCAAATCGCGAATGTGATGTTCCGCCACTTTCGAAAATGCGGTTGCGACTTCGCTCACAGAAAATGATTTACCCAGTTCTCGCTCGATCGACGTTATCGTGATGTTGGAAATTCCGCACGGCACGATCTGCGCGAACGGCGAAAGATCGCCGCAAACATTTAACGCGAAGCCGTGCATCGTAACCCAATGACGCACGCCAACACCAATCGAAGCAATCTTACGACGCTCAACCCAGACTCCGGTCAGGCCGTCACGACGCGATGCGACAATTCTCGAATCAGCCAGGAAATCGATGAGTGTTTGCTCGAGCCAGCGCAGATATTTGTGTAAATCCTGACCGCATCGGCGAAGATCGACAATCGGGTAGCCCATCAATTGCCCGGGGCCATGGTAAGTCGCCTGCCCGCCACGGTTGATCGCAAAAAGCGGATGCGGCAAATGCATGCCGCCTAACAAACTCGATTTGTCCGGCGTCCGCCCGATGGTGTAGACCGGTTCGTGCTCGAGCAGTAGCAATTCGTCGCCTAACGAATGATCGGCCCGCTTTCGCGCGACGATTTCTTCCTGCAACGCTAGCGCGTCCGCAAAATTCATTCGACCAAGCCAACGAATCGCAAGGTCACTCATATTTGCTTCGCTCCCGGCACCCCGAGCCGCGCAGTTTCTGCCGCCCGGACATGAGTCAACCCGATCGCGAGCGCGTCGGCCGCATCGGAATCCGGCGTGGTCGTTAGTCCGAGAAGAGCGCGCACCATGAACGCGACCTGATTTTTTCCCGCTCCACCGCGACCGACGGTTGCTTGTTTGATTCGGGTCGGCGGATATTCGAAGACCGGCAATCCATTTTCGGCGGCGGCAAGAATGGCCGCACCACGCGCCGCGCCGAGCAGGATCGCCGTCTTGTGACTCTGAACATAAATCACCGACTCGAGCGCGCAGCAATCGGGCTGATGCTCGCGAATCAAATCCACCAGTTGATCGCGAATCGCGACCAGGCAGGACGACGAACGCAGCGACTGACGGTTCGTAATCGTTCCGAAATAAAGGGCGCGCGCCTTACCGTTATTTGCATCGACAATCGCCACACCGGTGTTGCGCAACGAAGCGTCGATCGCAAGGACCCGCATAATTCAATGCGCGATAGCGCCGAGGATGAGAAAAACACAACCGACCGCACCGAAAAGCAAACTTACTACCCAGAATCGGCGTTTTTTTGTAAGCGCCGAAATTGCGGCGATTGCAATCGCGATTTGAAACATCGTTACACCCCGTGCGTAGACTTCATGTTGATGAAAATTTGATTTGGCTTCGGCTTGTTTGTGTTCCGCTTCCGATTTGATTTCAGACTGCTCTTCTTCGTAGCGCGCAGCTTTCTCTCGATCCTTCTCATTCACTGTGGTCGCGAGCGACATCTTCGCGTCGAGCAGTGAGGCTTTGATACTCTTCGCTTGGTAATAGCTCCATTGATCCGACGATTCGATCTGGCTCATCATGGCTTCGTTCGCGTGTTTGCCGGAAAGCAGACCGGCTATCGCGGCCAGCACAGCTAGAATCGCAGTGCTCAACGCCACCCACGAAATCCATGACGCGCCACTGTGCTCGGCGGTGTGATGAACATGTTCCTGCAGATCTTCCAAAGGTACTTCGGCTTCTTCCATGCGGTCAGTCTAGGATTCGTTATCAGCCGTTCAAGAGCGAATGAGCTGGTTATAACAAAAACATCGCGCCGGCCGCGGCGAACATGACGAGCGTGATCACGCCGACCGCAACTCGCGCTGTCCAGGAGCTGGGCTGCCCGTTCATCAATTTGGGATCCGATGCCACAACCAACACGCCGACCAGTAGAAACGGAGCAAGCACACCATTGACAACCGCCGTCCAAAACAACGCTTTCACCGGATTGATGCCCAAGAAATCCATCCCGATTCCGAGCAGCATTGAGAAAATGAGCACCGCATAGAACGGCCGCGCGCCTCGAAATGGTTCGTCCAAGCCTTCTTTCCACGAGAACGTCTCGGCAAACGCGTATGCCGCTGAGCCGGCGAGCGTCGGAATCGCGAGGAAACCGACGCCAATGATGCCGACTGTGTAAAGGAGATAGGCCAACGTCCCGGCGAACGGTCGCAGAGCTTCCGCGGCTTGTTTGGACGTGTCGATGTTTGTGATGCCGTGTTTGTGGAGCGTGAGCGCGGTGGTAAGAATGATGAAATACATCGCAAAGTTGGAAAAAAATGTACCGACACCGACATCGATCTTGCGATCGACGATTTCACGCTTGGTCGCGCCTTCGCGTTGGACAAGCAAGCGGCGCCCCATCGCCTTATCCTCTTCGACTTCCTGGGAAGCTTGCCAAAAAAATAAATAGGGGCTGATGGTGGTGCCTAGAATCGCCACCAGAGTTTGCCACGCGTTGTGATCGCGAGGCCACGACGGAATAAACGTGTCGCGTAACACATGCGACCAGTCGGGTCGGGCAATGAAAGCGGTGATTACATAGGCAAAGAGAACGGCAGCCAGCCACTTCATGACCGTCGCGATCTGGTGATAACGAAAACACACTGTGGCGTAGGTGATTGCGACGCCGAAAATGACAACGTAAATGTGCGAATTGATTCCGGTCAGCATCTGAGCCGCGTCGGCCATTCCGGAAAGATCGGCGCCGACGTTGATCGTGTTCGCAATTAGCAATCCGCACGCGCCGGAGAACAAGAGCCAGCGCGGCCCTTTTCGCCGGAGCGCGTCGCCGAGGCCCATCCCGGTGACCATTCCGATCCGCGCGCACATGAATTGAACGGCGGCCATGAACGGCCAGGTGATGAGCGCCGTCCACAGCATCGCTGTGCCCATCTGCGCGCCAGCGATGGAATAGGTGGCGATGCCGGATGGATCGTCATCGGCCGCGCCGGTAATGACTCCCGGCCCGAGAATCGTGAAAAATCGCCTAACGACGCCCGGCTTTTTCTGTTTTGCTTTTGCCACGCCGCAATTCTTTTCGGCTTCAATCGCCGCTCTGGCAAGGCTCAGATTGCGTGAATGACAGCAACTGTCAGATCACGCCTAACTCACGCATCTTTAAATCACCAAACAAGTCCGCTTGTCTATTAAGTACAGCTACTTTAATTACGTGGACGAAACTTTCGGCGGCCACAACAATTACGAAGCGCATTCGATCTTCTCGAGTTTGCATTATCGGTTTTAAACGAGCGGGATCGATGCTCGTTCTAAGTCTAAGGGCATCGTCAGCGTGTCTTCTTTTGTTTTCGTTCTTGGCTGCTGGTTGCAATCGCAGCGACGAACAAATCAAAGTTTATCGACTGATTAAGCCGTCGAGTGAATCAACGCCACCTGATAAGGATTCGCTCGCTTCAACCAACGCGCCGGTAAAATCGACCCTCGAACGTGTGCCATCTGCCTCGAGCAATGTGGCCACGCCACCGAATTGGGAGCCACAGCAGCTGTCGGAAATGCGGCAGGCCAGTTTCCTTGTTCGCGGCGCGAATGGCGCGACGGCGGACATTTCATTCGTGAAGCTCGGGCCGAGTGCTGGCAACGTACTAGAGAACGTCAATCGCTGGCTCGGCCAGCTCGCCCAGCCGCCAATCAGTCCTGATAAGCTGGCGACGATGATCCAGAAAGTTTCAACGCCGCGCGGTGAAGTCGACGTTGTCGATCTTAGCGGAAAACCGGAGAGCGGAGATGAAAAAACGGATGGTCGTATCGTCGCCGGAATCGCATCGGATGAAGGAACGTCATTCTATAAAATGCGCGGCAATCGCGCGCTCGTCGGTGAACAAAAAGAAAATTTCTTAAAATGGGTGCGTTCGATGCGAAGCGACACTGGCGATCAGACCATGACGCAATCGGGCGCGCCAATGTCAGCGCCTTCAGGGAAGCCGCAGATCAAATGGGAAGTTCCCGCGGGCTGGTCCCCCAACCCTGCGTCCGCGATCCGTTACGCAAGTTTTGCGGCAGGTGATGGAAGCGGCGGTAAAGTCGATATTTCAGTGATCACATTTCCGGGCGACGGCGGCGATGACCTGAGCAATATCAACCGCTGGCGCCAACAGATTGGTCTCGCGCCAATCGACATGAATGCTGCCAACATCACGCCGTTGAAAAGCGGCGAAACAGTTTTTGCGACGATCGACATCGCCGGTGCAAACGCACGGACGCTTGCCGCCTGGACGCGAAGAGACGGGCATGCGTGGTTTTTCAAGCTCACCGGCCCAAGTCCGACAGTCGAAAAAGAGAAAGTAAATTTCGGGAAGTTTGTTCAGTCGGTTAGATTCTAAAAACATGCTGCGCAAGATTGTCGATCTTATCACTTCTCTGAAGCTGACAATCGTTTGTCTGGTTGCGGGGATGGTTTTGATTTTTGCCGGAACAATCGCGCAGGTCCATCTCGGCACTCATGAAGCACAAGTGCGTTATTTCCAAAGCTTCTTCGTATGGTGGCCACCGGACAGTCACGATTTCAAAATCCCAGTTTTCCCAGGCGGTCATCTCATTGGTGCTGTGTTGCTCGTTAATCTCATCGCCGCGCACGCCAAGCGTTTTCAATGGGCCTGGCGAAAGCTTGGGATTCATCTCACTCACGCCGGCCTTATCATTATGCTCGCCGGCGGGCTGTTCACCGACCTTTTTGCGGTCGAAAGCAATATGCGCTTAACGAATGGCGAAACGAAAAACTATTCCGAACATCCGCGGCTTGAGGAATTGGCTGTCATCGACACGACGAATCCGGAATACGACCAAGTGGTTGCGATTCCGGAAACGGTTCTTCAGCGCAACAGAATCATCGAGCATCCTAGTCTGCCGTTTCAGATAATCGTCAGGCATTTTTTTCAAAACTCGCGGTTGCAAATGTCGAGCGAGGCGACCGGTAGCACACAACCAATCGCCGATCGAGGGCCGGGCGCACAGGTCATCGTGCAGTCAGTCCCTCGCGCAACCGGAACCGACGAGCAAAACGCTGTGACAGTGGCAGTCGAAATTGTGCCGATCGATCTCGCATCGGGTGCGGTCCAACCCTCGTTAGGCACGTGGCTGGTCTCGGACGAACTTGGTGCACCGCAGACATTTTCCTGCGCGGGGCATACCTGGCAGTTGTCGATGCGGCCGGAACGTTTTTACAAACCTTACAGCGTGACCTTGCAGAAATTTACGCATGAGCAATACGCCGGCACCGAGATTCCGAAGAATTTTGCCAGCCGCGTGACATTGATCGATCCGGAGCGCGAAACAAATCGCGACGTGTTGATCTATATGAATCATCCGTTGCGCTATCGCGGCGAAACTTTCTACCAAGCCGGTTTTCAAAAGGACGACACCGCATCGATCCTTCAAGTCGTCCACAATCCGAGTTTCCTCGCGCCTTACATTGCCTGCATTGTTGTTGCCGCGGGCCTGCTCGTTCAATTCGGTTACCATTTAGTTGGTTTCGCGCGGCGGCGAAGTCGCGTCCTGGCATGAAACGCTATTTTCCCGCAATCGTTTTTTCGCTGGCCGTATTGTGGATTGCGGCCAGTTGGTTTCCGTCAAAGAGCGGCAAGGAAGATGTCGATCTTACCGAATTCGGAAAGATTCCGGTGCTCGTCGGCGGGCGCGTAAAACCGCTCGACACCGTTGCGCGCAATTCGCTTCTGATCATTCACACCAAACAGACGTTGCGTCTGACGGATGGCCGCCAGACTCCGGCGTTGCGCTGGCTGGCTGACACATTGTTTAACGGACGCGTGGCCGATCAATATCCCTCCTTCGTCATTCAAGACGCAGAAGTGCTCGGTTTGTTCGGTTGGGAGCAAAGCGACCGAAAATATTTCAGCTTCACCGAGTTGATTCCGTTTCTGAAACAGATCGACGAACAAGGCGAGCAAGCGGACAAGCTTCAACCGATCGAACGGTCTGCCTACCAGAGCGCGATTCTCAATCTCCGGAATGGCCTCGTTTTGTATCAGCGACTGAAAAACAGCGTTCAACCTGAGGACGCAGATAATTTCGCTGGCGAGCTACAAGTATTCGAAAATTCAATTCCAGAGGCCGCCAAAGCTGCGCGCGCGCGCCAAACGGGACAACAGTTTAACCAGGCGACACTCGATCGCCTCACCGAATTGATGCAGCGCTACCAGAGAATGGCGGAGCCGTCTTACCTGCTCGCCGTGCCGCCGCGTACGCAATCAAATGACTGGCGTTCCGTCGGACAAGCGATCGCCCAGTCGATCATGGAGAGTGAAATGCATCCGGTGGTAAAGTTATACGCCTCGTTAGGCGATGCGTATCGAACTGGCGATCGCGTCGCCTTCAGCCGAGATGTCGATCTTTTAACAAATCGTGTTACTCAGGAACAACCGAATGGAGCGAAGCGAGCGCGCTATGAGTTTTTGTTTAACCAGGTCGATCCATTTACTAATAGTATGACGCTCTATGTGATTGCTTTCCTGCTCGCATGCACGTCCTGGCTCGGTTGGACGCGGCCGCTCACTCGCGCCGCGTTCTATTTGCTGTTGCTTGCGCTGGCCGTTCACTCGTTTGGATTGTTTTCGCGTATGTACCTTCAAGAGCGACCGCCAGTCACGAATCTCTACTCGTCAGCCATCTTCATTGGTTGGGGTGCAGTCATAGTCGCGCTAATTCTCGAACGAATTTTTCGCGATGGGATCGGCGCGGCTTGCGCCGGCGCGATCGGCTTTATCACGTTAATCATTGCGCATCATCTCGCGGGAAGCGGAGACACGTTGGAAATGTTGCAGGCAGTTCTCGACACCAACATCTGGCTCGCGACGCACGTGGTCGCGATCACTACCGGTTATGCTGCGATGTTTCTCGCCGGCATGCTTGCGATTATTTACATCGTCCGCGGTGTCTTTACCCGCTCATTAAAAAAGGAAACCGCCGACTCGCTTACACGCATGACTTACGGCGTGGTTTGTTTTGCGACGTTATTTAGTTTCGTCGGCACTGTGCTCGGCGGAATTTGGGCCGACCAATCATGGGGACGGTTTTGGGGTTGGGATCCGAAGGAAAACGGCGCCGTGCTGATCGTTCTCTGGTGCGCGGTCATTTTACACGCACGGTGGGGCGGATTCATCAAGCAACGCGGTCTGATGATTATGGCGATCTTCGGCAACGTGGTGACGAGCTTTTCATGGTTCGGCGTGAACATGCTCGGCGTGGGGCTGCACTCCTACGGCTTCATGCAAAAAGCATTTCCGTGGCTCGTCGGGTTCATCATCAGCCAGCTCGCGCTCATGTGCGTGGCGGCTATGCCACTGGAACGGTGGCGAAGTTTTCGGACAAGCACGACATCAGCGCCGACGTATGTCGGAGGATTGGCACAGAACGAACAGGCCTAACGAGACGATGTGGTTAATGACGGAAGAACAAGATGAGTAGCGATGAAATTAAAGTGATTCTCAAACGGTTCGAATCACCGGATGAAGTTAGAGTGATGCAGAAAGGGCGCTTTGAACTAGTGCGTCTTGGCGGAATGACGATTGGTCGTGCGACTTACGAGCCCGGTTGGAAATGGAGCGAACACGTCGGGCCAGGCGTCGGCGCGACTCGGTGTCACGTCGAACATGTCGGCTTAGTTCTTTCCGGCACCGCCACAGCGGCGTTTGATGACGGGAATGTCGTAGAGTTACGCGCCGGTGAACTGTTCTACATTCCGCCGATCCCGCACGACAGCTGGGTCGTTGGGAACGAGCCCTACGTCTCGCTCCATTTTCTAGGCGCCGCTCACTACGCGAAACGCGTGTAGAATTGTGACGGAGGCTGGTTCGCAAAAAGACTCACGATCTCGCGTGAGTGCGGGACTGCTCATGTTTCGGCAGATCATCGACAATCAGCTCGAGATCTTGCTCGTGCATCCGGGCGGGCCGTTCTTTGCCAAGAAAGATGACGGCGCATGGACGATCCCAAAAGGCGAAGCGGTAATGAGCGAAGATTTACTCTCTCGCGCACAGATCGAATTTGAAGAGGAACTCGGGATCAAGCCGTCAGGAAACTGGATCCCACTCGGCTTGATCAAACAAAAAGGCGGCAAGACCGTTCACGCCTGGGCATTCAGGGGCGATTTGGCAGAGAATTTCGCACTGAAATCGAATCTGTTCGAAATGGAATGGCCACCGCGATCGGGAAAAACCGCGAAATTTCCGGAAATCGATCGGGCCGAATTTTTCCCGGAAGAAATTGCGCGCCATAAAATCAATCCAGCGCAAACTACGTTCATCGATCGCCTAAAGACCACGCTCGATGGTAAACTCCATCAATGAAATCGATCGGCATCATTGCATTCAGTTTATTGTCCGTTTCGCCGTTCTGCGCCTTCGGGGCAGATGCGAAAGCAAATTGGACGAACAACTGCGTCCAGTGCCACGGACAGGATGGCAGTGCGAACACGGCCATGGGAAGAATGTTGAATGCACCGAATTTCACTAGCGCTGACGTGCAAGCCAGCTTCACCGATGCGCAAGCGTTTGATGTGATCAAAAATGGAGTTATCAAGAACAGCGAATCCAAGATGATAGCTTTTCGCAACCTGCTGACCGACGACGAAATCAAAGCGCTAGTTGCTTACCTTCGAACGCTGAAGAAATAATTCCCAAGACTGATCAACGATTGTCAGTCTTATCGGTCGGTTCGCTCGCCATCACGCAACGGAAACCATAAATCACATCGCGCTCATTGCGATCAACCACGTTGCGATAAGACGACTGCATTTCAACGCGATTAGTGGTCGCCCACGAACCGCCGCGCAGCACGCCCCAGTCGCGACCGGTTGCGCTGCTGTTTCCTTTATAAGTATCGGCGCACCATTCCCAGACGTTGCCGCCGAGATCGTACAAGCCTAACGAGTTCGGTTTGAAGCATGCGACTGGCATAGTCGCGCCTTTTCGTTGCTGTGCGCCATAATTCCCAACGCCGCCGGGCGGCGGCCATTGTTTGCCCCAGGGATACTCATTCTTGATTTTGCCGTCGCGTGCTTCCGGCGTTGCTCCAGTTTCATTCGTTAGGCCGACCGCGATACTCCACTCGCGATCGGTCGGAAGCCGGTATAATTGTCGATCTTCCAAAAAATCTTCGTCGCGCTCTTTGTCGGTCAACCATTTGCAAAACGCTACCGCGTCGAACCAACTCACTTTCACCACCGGATGCGCCGGCGTCTGCGGAAAATCCGCCGCCTCATAATGTCGCCCGGTCGCAACGCAAAACGCGTTGTAATCCTGGACCCGCGTTTCCCAAGCAGACATTCGAACGTCGCCAACCGGAACGAACTTCATGCCTAACGAATTGGTGAACGGTTGGCCTGCCACGGGGCCAATGCTTTTTTCCAAACGCGCGGCCAAAAAGAGCTGTTGCTGTGGCTCGACCTTCCCGTTTACCGAAATCGATTTATAGCCAGGCAGCCGCAACTCATAAACCACGTCGCCGGGTTTGACCTCGTCGATGTACGGCGTTTGGCCCAGTTCTTTTCCGTTGGCAAGAACAGTTGCTCCGCCGGGAGCACTCGTGATTTTCACACTTCCATTGGCAAACATGAAATGCGCGGAATTCTCTTTTCGCGACTCAACTGCGAGCGATTGTTTTTGTTCGGGCCAACCATCAAATCGCGCGATTAATTCATGCGACCGCGCCGGCAATTCGATTTTCAGCGGTGTTTTCCCGCGAGAGGTTCCATCGACCAAAATCTCGGCGCCACTTGGCTCACTCGTGATATTGGCCGTCGCGCTAGTAAAGGCGAAAGATTTCTTCGCCGTTTCTCCGTGTTGAACCTCGACCGTATCCTGCATTTCCCAATCGTCATGACGAACGACGAGCGAATATTTTCCAGTCGGAAGATCCGGCTTTGATTTCGGCGTCACGCCTTCCCACGAAACCTGGCCATCTTCGCTTCGTAATGAGAAACGCGCGCCGGACGGTTCTGATTCAATTTCAAGCCCGCCTTTGCCACGCACCAGATGAAACACCGGAAGCTCGGGCGACCGGCCACGGCTGAGATCAATTATCGTTTCGATTGGGTCGTAACCCGGATGTTTGATCTCCAGCTTATACTTACGGGGCTCTAAATCATTAAATGTCCCGGGACTTTTCTCGACGTGGTCTCCGAGAATGACCAACGCGTCTGCCGGGTCGGTGCGGATCGTTGCTTGCAAGTGGAGATCACCGCTCGACGACTGCTCGCGCTGCGACCAAAGCCAGATCCCGCCGATCGCGACCGCCAAAATCGACAATGTCGCAATCGCAATTTTCCATCCGGATTTTTTCCGAGGCGGGCGTTCACCACGATCGAGCGCCGCCAAATCGCGATTCATTTCGGCGGCTGATGCGTAACGCTTCTTCGGATCGTTCGCGCACGCTCTCATCAGGACGTCGTTCAATTGGAGCAGTCCTTCGCGATCGGATCGCGTGCTCAGTTTCGAATCGAGCTCCGGAAAATCGAGGCGATCCTTCCCGGTGCTCACTTCGTAAAGAAGTTTGCCGAGACTGAAGACGTCAGCTTGCGCACTGCCCGGTCCTTCGGGCGGAACGTAACCTTCGGTTCCGACAAACGAACGTTGCCCGGTCGCCGCAACCAATCCGATGTCCGCCAGCTTCGGCACGCCGTCGATGAAGATGATGTTCGACGGTTTGATATCGCGATGGGTAAGTCCGCGCGCATGCAATGCCTCGAGTGCGTCGGTTAACGAAACGCCGAGCCGGATCGATTCACCCGCCGAAAGATTCTTGTGCCGCGCGAGATCGCTTTTCAATGTGCGCGGTTCGTAATTGACGATGTCTATCTTGCGTCCGGCGACATGGTCGTCCGCCAACTCCATCGTGTAATACAAATACTCGCTCGTTCTTCCGACATGCAGGATGTCGACGAAACCGCCGTGCGCACGAGAGATCGGTTCGAAGGCAGACATTCCTTGAAACTCGCGTTGAAATGCCCGCTCGCTTTCGAACGTCGTCCGGTAAACGATTTTCACTGCGCGCAACGCTTCGGTCAGCGTGCGAGCGATCCAGATCTCGCCGTACGCGCCGCGCCCGATCACGCGTAGTAGTTCGTGATCGGGTATGACTGGAATTTGCGCCGAAACTTCGTCAGGAATGACCGGGATTTTACACAACCGCCGGACGCGAAGCAACGCGTTGTATACCTTGCAAAATCGTCTAACTAAGGTGGATCGGCCGCTCCGCGGGCGATGCTAAAATAAGTGCGGCTTCGCCGCCTGAATTAACATCGAGCAAGGGACTGCTCGATCCACCTAGAAGGTCACGACGGAGCGTGACCCTCCATTTTCTCCAGCGCTTTGACTTCCTTTTTCAGCAGCGCTGAAACGCGATGACGTGCGAGATAAACCTGGCCGACGTTTACCCGCAATTGGTCCGCCACTTTCTGCGCCGGCCATTCCTTGCGCACGTAACAATCGAAAATCTGAAACTGTTTCGGATCGACCTTCTTCTTTACTCGCGTGATCGCCGCTTCGAACAAATTTTCCTGCCACTCCTTTTCCCAGAGCTGGTCAAGATCTACAGCGTGCGAATCGGCGACACGATCAATTGTGGCCGTGACGCGATCTTCCGATGAAAGTGGTCGCTTTGCTTCGCCAGGACGCCGTTTACGAAACTGATCGGCGATTCGCCACCGAGTGATTTGCAGTAGCCAGCCTTTGAACGAGCCGATCGCCGGATCGTATTTCAATTTGTCGATCTTCTTCGCCACCGTAATGACCGTTTCCTGCACCACCTCCTGCGCCTCGGCATCGGTCAAGCCGGATTGGCGCGCAGCCGAGTAGATCAGTTTCCAATAGGTGTCGAAAAACTCCTGCCAGCGCCGCTGATCGTCCCAATTTGCCAATCGATCGACCAGGCTTCGCCGCGTCGCCATAAGGCCACCGCTCTTCATATAGATGTTGTAGCGAGACATCGCGCGAGCAGCAATCCAAAGGCGCTTTTTTCCTCGGGAAGACGAATCCCGGGAAATCGCAGGTCCGCCTCGGACTTTCCTGAAAGATTTCACGGCGGACGCCGTATTCACCCTATGAATACACCCGCTCTCCTATCGCAGATTGCAAGATTGATAACGCGATTCGTCGCGCTTTGCCGTCGAATTCCGCGGCAAATCCTGGGAGAGATCGCTTGGCAACGGCCACATTGGTTGCGCCGGATTAGCGAGCGATGGACGATACTCGAGAACGATTATTCACGCCTCATCGTATCGGCAATCCTTGCGGTTTTTGCGGTCAGCTGTGCGGGCGCATGGACATGGAACTGGTATTCGCATTTACCCAAGCCGCAGCGCGTGACGGTCCGCGTCGGCGAAATTCCGGTCACCAAGCTTGAGAAGGACCTGAAATTTCCGCAGTTGAATCTTTTCTTCAGCGCGCCAGCCGCGCGGTTCGAGGATCTAAAAAAGACATCGCTGCAAGGCGTGCGAATCGAGCCGCAAATCCCTGGAAAATGGCATTGGGGATTCCAGGACATGCTCGTATTTGAGCCGTCCGAAGATTGGCCGGCCGATCAAAAATTCCGAATCATCTTCGATAAGAATTTCTTCCCACGTCACGTTTTGATGGAGCGTCTTATTTACGAAGCGCACACCGCTCCGTTCGCCATCACGATTAAGCAGCTCGAACTTTATGAGGATCCGACCAATCCAAAACAACGCCAGGTCACGGCCACGCTCGAACTGACACACGCGATCGATTCGCGCGAGTTGGATCGACATCTGCAACTCGCAATGATCGGAAATTCGTCGGTCTTTTCACCTAACGACCCTGCGCCGCACTTTTCGATTACTTACGGAATGCATCGACGTCTTGCCTACGTTCGCAGCTCGAATGTCGCGCTTCCGGAACACGACGATTTCATGAAGCTCACCTTGAGCAAAGGCGTGCGCACGTTGCAAGGTGGGGCTCTGACGCGGGATGCAGTCGAAAACAAAGTCCGAATCCCGTCGAACGCGGCGATGTTTCAGATCGACTCGATTCAGGGCACGATCGCGCCAAACAAGAAAGGCGAGCCGGAGCAGTTGCTCATTCTCACAACGACGGCCGACATTAGTACGCGCGAACTGGCGAAGGCTCTCGAGATTCGATTGTTGCCGAAACGCCAGATTTCTGACGCAGAGAAGGAAGTCGACGAAGAATTGGATGGTGAAGAGACCGATCAAGCGAGCGACGAGTCGAGCGATTCCAGTGCCTCGACCGATTCAAAGGCCGAAGAAGAAAGCGATTCCGACGATGAGGCGCAACAATCGGAATTAAAAGACAGCGAGCGATGGAAAAGCGCGGCTGACGTTCCCGACGACGTCATCGACCACGCCCAGCCTATCAATTATACGCCGCTGCCTTCGGAGAAGCCGCAAGATCGACAACATGTGTTTCGCATCGCGGTGCAGAGAGACGGCGAGCTTTACGTTCGCGTCCGCAAAGGTGTGCGCGCGTTCGGCGATTATCCGCTGAGCGACGACTACAACGCGCTGGTCGATGTGCCGGCGTTCCCGAGAGAAGTTCACATCGAGGGTCAGGGCGGATTGCTGGCACTGAACGGCGAACGCAAACTTTCTATTCGGTCTCGCGGCCTTTACGCAATCGAATACGAAGTCGCGCGCGTCGCCACGTCGCAGATCAATCATCTCGTCACCCAAACCGAAGGAAACTTTCAGAATCCGCATTTCGCCAATCCGGATCTTTTCAGCGAAGAAAACATTTCGCGCATCGCGGTCGAGCGTCAGGGAATTGCTCTCGAAAACAAATGGAAGGCCAATTATTCGGCGTTCGATTTCTCCGAACGTCTGCGCAAACCGGTGGATCGCGGGAGTGAACGCGGTTTGTTTTTTCTTAGCGCCCGTGGCTGGGATTCGACGAAAAAGAAGCCAATTAGTTCAATCAAGGATTCGCGGTTCATTCTGGTGACCGACATCGGGATCCTGACGAAGCAAAACGCCAACGGCAGCCACGACGTCTTTCTGATGTCGATTAAAGAAGGCAAGCCGCTCGCGAACGTGGTTGTCGACTTGTTAGGCAAGAACGGCATTCCGTTGCAAAGCGCAAAGAGCGACGCGGACGGCCATTGCGCGTTTACGTCGGTTGAAAAATCGATGCGCGAGAAAGCGCCGGTCGCATTCGTCGCCCGGAATGGCGACGACGTTTCGTTCATTCCTTACGCCCGCAACGATCGAGAATTAAATTTTTCGCGTTTCGAGATCGACGGCGTCGACAATGTGTTACCGGAAAATCTGGACGCTTTCGTTTTCACCGAACGCGGAATTTACCGGCCAGGTGACGAGATTCACATCGGCCTGGTCGTGAAACAGAGAAACTGGCAAGGCCAACTCAAAGGTCTTCCGGTTGAAGCTGAAGTGATGGATGCGCGCGGCCATAACGTGCAAACCAAGAAGGTTAATCTGCCGGAGACCGCGTTTACCGAGCTGACTTATCAAACGGCTAACGAATCACCGACCGGGCTCTACACTTTCAACGTTTACCTAATCAAGAACAGCAAACGTTCGACCCTGCTCGGATCGACCACGGCAAACGTGAAGGAATTTTTGCCCGATCGAATGAAGATCGAGACGCGGTTATCACAAAATGCGGAACGCGGCTGGGTCAACCCGAAGGAGATGCATGCGTCAATCGTACTGGCGAATTTGTATGGCACGCCAGCAACCGACCGCCGGGTAACTGCGCGCATCGAACTTGAGCCGGCTGCATTCTCATTTCCGGAATTTCGTGATTACATCTTCTTCGATCCGCTCACCGAGGACAAAAAAGATCGGCACGAGCAAACGGTCGAGCTTGGCGAAAACAAAACCGACGATGCCGGCAAGAGCCAATTCGATTTGCAACTGGAACGCTTCGCCGATGCGACTTACTCGATGCGTTTCGTGGCTGAAGGCTTCGAAGCAGAAGGCGGACGCAGCGTGACCGGAACGACCAGCGCGTTGGTTTCAGCGCTGCCTTACGTAATTGGATGCAAGGCTGATGGCGACCTGCGTTACGTCGACGCGAACAAAACACGCGTGCTCGATCTGGTCGCGGTCGATCCGAAGCTCAATCGCATCGCGCTCGAGAACATCACCGCCAACGTGATCGCTCAGGAATACGTGTCGGTCCTCACAAAACAAGAGAGCGGCAAATATGTTTATGAGTCGGTCTTAAAAGAGCGCGTGACCAAGACTGAAAAAATTTCCGTGTCGGCCAACGGTTTGCATTATGCGCTGCCAACCGATGAGCCTGGCAATTACGTCTTCGAGCTACGTGACGATCAGGACCGTCGCCTAACCAAGCTGCAATTCTGTGTCGTTGGCCAAGGCGCGGCCTCGCGCTCGCTCGAGAAAAACGCGGAACTCCAGGTCAAACTCGATCGGGCGCAGTACGCGAGCGGCGATGAAATCGCAATTAGCATTACCGCGCCTTACGCCGGCAGCGGCCTCGTCACGATTGAGCGGGATCGCGTTTACGCTCAACAATGGTTTCATGCGACGAGCGCGAGCAGCGTCCAACACATCCGTGTGCCTAACGACTTCGAAGGAAGCGGTTATATCAATGTCGCCTTTGTTCGCGCGCTGGACTCCAAAGAAATCTTTGTGAGCCCACTGAGTTACGGCGTTGTGCCGTTCACCGCGAACATGGAGAAGCGCCGATTGAAGATTGAGCTCGATGCGGCGCAGAAATCGAAACCCGGCGAGCCGTTGCGCATTAGTTACAAAACAAATCGACCGGGCAAAATCGTCATCTTCGCGGTCGACCAGGGAATCTTGCAAGTCACCGATTATAAAACCCCGGACCCGCTAGCATTTTACTTCCGCAAATGCGCGTTACGGGTCGATACCGCACAGATCGTCGATCTCATCATTCCGGAATTTTCACTGTTGCGATCCATCTCGGCATTCGGTGGTGGCGGCGACATTCAACGATTGAATCCGTTTAAACGGATCACCGATAAGCCGGTGGTGTTTTGGTCGGGAATAATCGACGCCGATGCAACCAAACGTGAAGTCGTTTACGATGTCCCTGACTATTTCGACGGCACATTGAAAATTATGGCCGTCGCGATCGCCAACGACACAGTCGGCTCGGCTGAGCGCGACGCCTTGGTTCGTGGACCATTTGTGATTACGCCAAGTGTTCCAGTGCTCGCCGCTCCCGGAGACGAATTTGAAGCCGGCGTCACAGTCGCGAACAACGTGGAAGGCTCTGGCACGGAAGCGGAAATCGAAGTGCGGGCGGAGACTAACGAGCAATTGTCGATCTCACACGGTGCGTCGCAGAAACTGCGCATCGCTGAGGGACGCGAACAAAGCACCACGTTCAAATTTCGCGTAAACGACAAACTCGGTTCCGGCGAAATCAAATTCATCGCCCGACGCAATGGAACCGAAACAAAACGGCGGGCGACGCTGAGCGTGCGACCGCCAGTTCCGTACGTGACCGAGGTGCACGGTGGCAGCTTCAATAAAGGAGCTACCGAGGTTGCACTCACCCGCGCACTGCGCCCCGAGTTTCGCAAAGGCGCAGCCGTCGTCTCCGCGCTGCCGCTTGGGCTCGCACAGGGACTCGATTCTTATCTGAAAGAATTTCCACACGGTTGCAGCGAACAGATCACCAGCGGCGCGTTTTGCCGGTTGCTCATTTCAGACGAAGCCGACTTCGCGCTGAGCCGAAGCGAAATTAACAAGCAACTGGAATACACATTTGGCGTGTTGCGCCGCCGGCAGAACGATCAGGGCGGATTCGGTTATTGGGCGCCTGAGCCTAACGACTCGATCAGTTTCATCTCGGTCTACGTGATGGACTTCCTGAGTGAAGCGAAGTCGGCTGGATTCGCACCTCCTCCGGAGATGTTCTCGAATGGATTGCGCAATCTGCAAAAGATGGTTGGGCGCGAGCCAAGGAGTTTCTCCGATGCGCGCACCGTTGCCTACGCCATCTACGTGCTCACACGCGAAGGCGTGATCACGACAAATTACATTTTGAATCTGCGCGATTATCTCGACAAGCACGACCAAAACAAATGGCAGAACGACATCACCGGCGTTTATCTAGCCGGAGCGCTTCATCTCCTGCACAAAGACGCCGAAGCAGAACGTTCGATCGACAATTACAAGATCGACAATCACGCCACGCGCCCGTGCGATGATTTTTATCAACCGCTCGGGACCGACTCACAATACATCGCAGTGCTCTCGCGTGAGTTTCCTGCGCGTTTACAAAAAGTCTCGGCGGCACAATTCCAAAATATTCTCGATCCAATCGGTCATGGATATTTCAATACACTGTCCGCCGCTTACGCCGTGCGCGCGTTAAAGGCGTATTCGCATGCCGCAGCGCAGAATCCGCCGGAGCTGACGATCACGGAGATCCGTAAGGACAACAGCCAAACTCGTCTTGCGAAAAGCGCAAAGCTTCTGCAACGCGCAAATTTCACAGCCGATGCCGCCCGTCTTCGCTTTGAAACGTCAGCTCGCATCAACGGGCCCGGCGCATTCTTCCAGATAATCGAATCCGGATTCGATCGGCACCTGCCTAACGAGTCGCTGACAAACGGGATCGAAGTTTATCGCGAAATTCTCGGCAAGGATAACAAACCCGTAACGGCGACTCATCTCGGCGAACAGCTCCATGTGCGAATTCATGTTCGCAGTCTCAAACATGAAGCGATCACCAATGTGGCGATTGTCGATCTTTTGCCCGGCGGATTTGAAGTGGTGGATTCATCTGCGCGCACGGGCGCGTGCCCGATGCGCGGCGTCGATTATGTCGACGTGCGCGAAGATCGTGCGGTTTTCTTTGCCACTGCGCCCGTTTACGCCGCTGAAATCGATTATCAGATCAAATCGTGCAATCGCGGCGAATTTGTCGTGCCGCCAGTCTTTGCCGAGTCGATGTACGATCGCAACGTCAAGGCCCGGGGTGTCGGCGGTCATATCAAGGTGACGGAATGATTGCGGCGAGGAAAATATTACGCCTGGTCTTGCTGACGTCCGCATTTGTCGTCGCCGTGTGGCTGGCGCTACCAAAGCCGGCCTTGCTCGACGGAATCTCGTTTTCTCAATGCGTACGTGATCGAAATGGAAAATTACTGCGCGTGACACTCAGCACCGATCAGAAATTCAGGATTTGGACGCCGCTGCGTGAGATTTCGCCAGAACTCGTTAACGCGACACTGCGATACGAAGATAAATACTACGAAGATCATCCCGGAGTAAATCCGATCGCGCTCGGACGTTCGCTTGTCGATCTTCTCCGTTTTCACCACATCACGGGCGGTGGATCAACTATCACAATGCAAGTCGCGCGGCTGCGATTTCATCTGCAAACGCGAACAATCTCCGGAAAGCTGACGCAAATCATTCGCGCTCTCGAGACCGAACGGCACCATTCGAAAAACGAAATTCTCGAAGCGTATCTCAATCTCGCGCCTTACGGGCGCAATATCGAGGGCGCCGGCGCCGCAAGTCAGATCTACTTCGGTAAAACAGCGGCCGGACTCACCGGACCGGAGGCGGTTGCGTTGAGTGTCATTCCACAAAGCCCGACCCGGCGCGCATTGTCGGCTGATCGCGATAATCGCTCCGTAAATCTTGCCCAAAGTAATTGGTACGACCGCGCTAATGTCCAGATCGACAATGAATTTTCGGCGCGATTATTTTCTGCGCGCGCAAAGACCAGTGAAAAGCTTCTTGCGCCGCATTTCGTTCGCCAAGTTCTGGAAAACGATAAATCGCGAAATCAAATTGTGACCACTCTCGATTTGGAGAAACAGCAACTGCTTGAGCGACGGATCGCCGAATATGTTGCGATCAATCGAAATCGCGGAATTCAAAACGCCGCTGCGTTGCTGATCGATTCGCGAACAATGGACGTGCTGGCGCAAGTTGGCTCAGCTGACTTCGATAAGATCGACATCGATGGCCAGGTGGATGGGACACGCGCATTGCGTTCACCGGGATCGGCGCTAAAGCCGTTCGCTTACGCGCTCGCGCTTGAACAAGGACTCATTCATCCGTTGTCGATCTTGTCCGATGCGCCGAGAAGTTTCGGCGAATACAATCCAGAAAATTTCGATCGTGAATTTCTCGGACCGATTCGCGCATGCGACGCGCTTGCCCGCAGCCGCAACGTTCCCGCGGTCGAACTCGGGTCGCACTTGTCGCATCCAACATTTTATCAATTTTTGATTCAGGCCGATGTCCGTTTGCCGAAACCGGAATCATTTTACGGACTCGCGCTTCCACTCGGGAGCGAGGAAGTTTCGATGCAGGATTCGGTCCGGCTTTACGCCGCCCTGGCAAACAACGGCGAGCTTCGACCGCTCCGCTGGAAATCAGGCGATCCGGTCGCAACAAAGCGCAAACCGGTTCTTTCTCCTGAAGCTGCGTTTCTCACGCTGGAAATGTTGAGTCACGTGCCTCGACCCGAGATGAATTGTGCCGATGGCAATCACAGCGCGCCAGTTTCCTGGAAAACGGGAACGTCGCACGGGTTTCGCGACGCGTGGTCAATTGCAGTTTTCGATCATTACGTTCTTGGCGTTTGGGTCGGAAATTTTAATGGCCGGCCGAATCCGGAGTTTGTCGGTCGCACCGCCGCGGCGCCTCTCTTGTTTCAAATGATCGACGGCTTGCGCGCAACCTGGCCGGAGCCTAACGAGCAGCAGCTTCCACCGCCGGGTGCGAATTTGAAGCGCGTTGAATTTTGCGCGATCTCGGGCGAATTGCCGGGCCGGTTCTGCACGCACCGCGTCGAAGGATGGTTTATCCCCGGCGTTTCGCCGATCAAGACATGCGATGTTCATCGCGAAATCCTAGTCGACGTGTCCAGCGGATTGCGGGTTCAGGACGACGACGGCACGCGCGAGTTACGACGCGAAGTTTATGAATTTTGGCCAAGCGAGTTGCTCGCAATTTTCGAGCAAGCCGGAGCGCCGCGAAAGGTGCCGCCGCCGTTCTTGCCCGGAAGTACAGCCGAGTTCGGCAATCGCACGGGAAGTCCGCCCCAAATCGTTTCGCCGGCGAGTGGATCGAGAATTTTACTGGCCTCCACCAGAACCATTCCACTCCGCGCAAAAACGGAGGCGGATGTTCGCGAGATATATTGGTTTGCTGGCAAAGCGTTTATCGGCAAAAGCGAGCCGCGAGAAGTCTTGTCGTGGAAATCGGTTGCGGGCGAATATGAATTAACCGCCTTGGACGATCATGGGCGAGCCGGTTCATGTAAGATTGCGGTGCGCTGAGTTGCCGAGATTGCGGCGGCGATCCGCCTTCGTGCAGCTTCGGCGTGACAAGTAGACCGTTGCCGCTACTGGTAACCGCAGTGCCTCGAGAATACACGCTTCAGCGCGCCCCAAGATCGACGTCGATCCATATCGATTACCCGGCAGAATTGAATGAACAACAGCTCGCAGCGGTGACGGCGCCACCGGGCCCGTTACTAGTTATTGCCGGCGCAGGTTCTGGAAAAACTCGCACCCTGACTTATCGCGTCGCGTATTTGCTCGAGAACGGCATCGATCCGCGCAACATCTTGCTGCTCACTTTCACCAACAAGGCAGCGCGCCAGATGCTCGATCGGGTGGCGAACGTCTTGCCAATCGACGCGAGCGGGATTTGGGGCGGCACTTTTCATTCAATCGGTAATCGGATGCTGCGGCGTCACGGCAGCGCCCTCGGTTATAACAGCGGCTTTTCGATCATGGATCGCGAAGATCAGAAAGACTTGATCAACACCGTTGTCGCGAGCGCTGGGATCGATCCAAAAGAAATCCGTTTCCCGAAAGGCGATGTGCTCGCGGAGATTTTTAGTTTCGTCGTCAACACCGAAACATCGATGGAGGAATTGCTCGCGGAAAAATTTCCCTACTTCCTGCCGCTGCTGGAGAAAATCAAAGACGTCCACGCACGTTACGAGAAGAAAAAGAAGGCAACGAACTCGATGGATTTCGACGACCTGCTCCAAAAAACGTTGTTGATGCTGCAACAACACGAAAACATCGCTTCGTTTTATCGCCGCCAGTTCCAATTCATCCTGGTCGATGAATATCAGGACACCAACAAAATCCAGGCCGATCTGATCGACTTACTCGCGCGCGAACATCGCAACGTCATGGTTGTGGGCGACGATGCGCAGTCGATTTATTCCTGGCGCGGCGCCAATTTCCAAAACATTCTCGAGTTTCCAAAACGTTACCCGGAAGCGCAGGTCTTCAAGATCGAAATGAACTACCGCAGCGTGCCGGAAATTTTGACGGTCGCAAACGCAGCCATCACCGCGAACGTCGAACAGTTTCGTAAGAATTTGCAGGCGACTCGCGGATCGAACTCAGTGAAACCAGCAGTCGTCGCACTCAACGACGGAAGCGAACAAGCCCAATTCGTTGCGCAACGAATCCTCGAATTGCGCGACGAAAATATCGATCTAAACGAGATCGCGGTTTTGTATCGGGCGCATTATCACGCACTCGAATTGCAGCTGGAACTCTCGCGCCGCGGAATCCCGTATCAAATCACCAGTGGCATTCGATTTTTCGAACAGGCGCACATCAAAGACGTCATTTCGTTTTTGCGATTAGTCGCGAACCCGCGTGACGAAGTTGCGTTTAAGCGCATGGCGAAATTGCTGCCCGGAATCGGAAATCGGAGCGCAGAAAATCTATGGAACGCATGGGATAAATCGCTCAATGAGCGCGGCGAAATCACCTCGTGGAGCGAGCGTCTGCTGCCAATGAGCGTGGGCACTCGATCGAAGAAACATTGGACACAACTGGTTCACACGCTCGATGAGATCGCGCCGGGGGGTCAGCCGAATCCGCCGTCGGAGATGATCACTTCTGTCGTCGAAGCGATTTACGATGATTACGCGAAAGTGAATTTCACGAATTACGAATTGCGAAAGGAGGACTTGAATCAGCTCGCCGCGTTTTCGCGCCAATTCAAGGACCTGAACGAATTCCTGTCGCAGCTCGCGCTGATCAGCAATGTCGACGCGGAAGCCGCTCCTAACCAGGGCGGCGACAAAGAAGCGGTTAATCTTTCCACGGTTCATCAAGCGAAAGGTCTCGAATTTCACACCGTGTTCGTGATTTGGCTGACGGACGGAATGTTTCCGAGCAGTCGCTCGCTCGACACCCGCGCCGCTCTCGAGGAAGAACGCCGGTTGTTTTATGTCGCGGTCACTCGCGCGAAAGATGAACTTTACCTCGCATATCCGCACATGCGCCTGACCGGTGGCTACGGCGACGTCTTCCAACGGCCTTCGCGATTCCTGAAAGAGATTCCAAACGAGCTTGTTGAAGATTGGCAAGTGAAGCGGAGCTGACGCTCCGAAATGTCGAAGCACGAATGTCCAATGTCGAAATAATGACGAAGCACGAAGCACAGAAAAGGTCGGGACGCCGGTTGGTCATTCGATCATTCGAACTTCCTTCGTCATTCGTCATTCGGATTTCGTCATTCTCTTCATGAACCTATCGCCCGAGAAGAAAATCGCTGGGATTTTGGCTCCGTTGTTTGGCTTGCGCCGCGAAAACGACCTCGGGATCGGAGACATCGCAGCGTTGCGCGAGTTCATTGATTGGTCGGCAGAGAGCGGATTCAAACTCGTTCAGCTTTTGCCGATCAACGAAACCGGCCCCGACAACTCTCCGTATAACGCGATTAGCGCGATGGCGATTGAGCCGACGACTTTGCATCTCGCTCCCGGATCGCCGGAGGAATTAACTAGCGAGGATTTCGAAGGCGTGATCGCCGATGTCGATCTTACGAGATTGCGTCACGGACCGGTCAAATATGAGCGCGTTAAAAAATTAAAACGAAAACTGCTGGAAAAAGCAGCGGCAAGATTCGCAAATCAGCCAAGCAAACGTCGAGAGTCAGATTTTCGACATTTTTGCGCGGCTGAAGCCGATTGGCTGGATCCGTACGTTTTGTTTCGCGCGTTGATGGAGGAGAACGATGGGTCGGAAGCGTGGGATAAATGGCCGGTGGAACAACAAGGCGTTGAATCCGCGAGGGCATGGCTGGAACAGCAGTCTTCTGAGAAAACACGGGAATTTCACGAGAGTGAAAAATTTTTCCGCTACGTCCAGTGGATCGCGCAACAACAATGGTCGGACATCAAGTCATACGCCGAAGAACGCGGCGTCGCGATCATGGGTGACATCCCGTTCGGCGTCAGTTATTACAGCGCCGATGTTTTTTCCCGGCCTAACGAGTTCGTTCTCGATTGGTCGGGTGGCGCGCCGCCGGAAATTTATTTCAAAGACGACGCGTTCACTCAAAAATGGGGACAAAACTGGGGTATTCCGCTCTATCAGTGGGACGTGATGCGCGAACGCGGCTTTGACTGGTGGCGACAGCGTGTTCGCGGCGTGCGCCAAAGCTTTCATCTTTTCCGCATCGATCACGTGCTTGGGTTTTACCGGATCTATTCGTTTCCGTGGCGGCCTCGGCTGAACAAGCAATTCCTGCCGCTCGAGTGGAACGAGATGTTACTACGAACTGGCGGCCGTGCGCCGCATTTCGCACCGCGCGATGATTTATCGCCCCAAAGTTGCGAAGCGAATCGACACGAAGGCGAAGAATATCTCCGCGTCGTTCTGGAAGAAGCTGGCGAGGGACGCCTTATCGGCGAAGACCTCGGCACGGTTCCGGATTACGTCCGGCCGAGCTTGAATTCGTTAGGCATCGCTGGATTTAAAATTCCACAGTGGGAAGTTTATCACGGTCGCGTGACTCCAGGCAGTGAATACCAGCGGCTCTCAGTCGCGACTTATGCCACTCACGATCACAAACCGATCCGCGCGCTTTGGGAAGAAGGTTTCGCCGAACAAACATCAGGTTCGGATCAGGCGCGCAGTGAATTGGAAAAAATCGCGAGCTTCGCAAATTTCAAACCGAGCGCCGGACAAATCGATTTCGAAAAAGATTTCTACCCAAGCATGATGGAAGCGCTTTTCCAATGTGATTCCTGGATCGCAATCGTCATGATTACCGATCTCCTCGTGCGCAAATATCGCTTCAACGTTCCAGGCACGGCTGCGAGCTCGAATTGGACGAGGCGAATGCAACGCACTGTTTCGCAATTACGTTCCAGCCCAACGGAAAAGCGACGAATGAAGCTGATCCGAGAGATGATCGAGAAGAGCGGCCGGATTTAACAAAATCTGAGTTTCATCCGCGTCCATTCGTGGCTAATTGAATCATGAAATCTCCGATAAAAGTCGCTGTCACCGGCGCGGCCGGGCAGATCGGTTACGCGCTTCTCTTTCGCATTGCCTCGGGCGAGATGTTCGGCCCGGATCAGCCAGTCGCGTTGCATCTGATCGAAATTCCGGTAGCGCTCGGCGCTCTCGAGGGCGTGGTAATGGAATTGCACGACTGCGCGTTTCCGCTTTTGCAATCGATCGTGCCAACGGCCGATCTTGATGAAGGATTTCGCGAAATCAACTGGGCCCTGCTGGTCGGCAGCGTGCCGCGCAAAGCCGGGATGGAGCGCAAAGATTTGTTAGGCATCAATGGGAAAATCTTCATCGGACAAGGCAAGGCGATCGAAAAAAATGCCGCGGCTGACGTTCGCACTCTCGTTATCGGAAATCCCTGTAACACGAATTGTCTGATCGCGATGAACAACGCGAAAGAAATTCCGCGCGACCGGTGGTTCGCGATGACGCGGCTCGACGAGAACCGCGCCCGCGCGCAATTGGCGCATAAAGCCGGCGTCGAAATTACGCGGGTAACGAACATGACGATCTGGGGAAACCATTCCTCGACGCAATATCCCGACTTTTATAACGCCAAGATCGACAATCGACCGGCCAACGAAGTCATCGGCGATGAAAAGTGGTTGCAGGGCGAATTTATTGCGAACGTACAACAGCGCGGCGCAGCGATCATCAAAGCGCGTGGAGTCTCGTCTGCGGCATCCGCGGCGAACGCCGTTATCGATACGGTTCGCTTCCTCACTAACGACACGCCAGCAAGCAGCTGGCACAGTGTCGCGCTCTGTTCGGACGGAAGTTACGATGTCGAAAAAGATTTGATCTCGTCGTTTCCGACCCGAGTGAAAGGCGGAAAACTGGAAATCGAGCAGAAATTGCCTCTCAAAGCTTTCGGCCGTGATAAGATCGATAAGTCGGTCGCGGAACTGAAAGAGGAGAAATCTCTCGTTGCGGATTTGTTGAGGTAGGGGCGGTTCACCGAACCGCCCGCCGGCGATTGAGTCAATCGCCCCTACCTTAATCTTTCCCCGGTCAATCGCTCGAAAGCTTCAATGTATTTCGCCGCCGTGCGTGCGATCACGTCTCCGGGCAATTTCGGTCCCGGCGGAGTCTTGTCCCAATCGAGCGTTTCCAAATAATCGCGCACGAATTGTTTGTCGAAACTCGGCGGACTTTTGCCGACCACATATTGATCGGCCGGCCAGAAACGTGACGAATCGGGAGTTAACACTTCGTCGATCAACAGAAGTCGCCCATCAACCGCTCCGAATTCGAATTTGGTGTCGGCAACAATAATTCCGCACTGTTTCGCGTGATCGCGGCCCGCGGAATAAATTTGCAGGCTCAGGTCTTGGACTTTCTGCGCAATTTCATCGCCGAGAATTTGAGCACATTTTGTCATGTCGATGTTCTCGTCATGCCCCGATTCGGCCTTCGTTGCCGGAGTGAAAATTGGTTCCGGCAATTGCGAACCGAGTTTTAATCCGCCCGGCAATTTGTTGCCGCAAACGCTTTGCGACTCCTGATATTCCTTCCAACCGGAGCCGGCGAGATAACCGCGCACGACGCATTCCACCGCCAGCGGTTTTGTTTTCTTCACGATCATCGATCGTCCGGAAAGCTGGTCGCCAAACGCCTGCAATTCTTTCGGAAACTCATCGGCATCCGCCGTGATGAAGTGATTGTCGATATCCTCAAAACGCTTGAACCAAAACGCCGAAAGCTGATTGAGCACCGCGCCTTTCTTCGGAATCGGATCGGGCAGGATGACGTCGAACGCCGAAAGACGATCGGTCGCGACAAAGAGCAGCGTGTCGCCGAGGTCGAAAACTTCGCGGACTTTGCCGCTGCGTAATTTTTTGATTCCAGGAAGATCGAGAATCGATTGTGCCGATGTTTGCATTGCTATTCACCATGTCGATTTGCTGCCGGAGAGCAAGCGCTTCGCTCGCCGAAAAATTCGTTCTAGCTGCCGCCGTCTTAGCGGCAGTTTGAAAAGGTTCGACCGCCAGAGACCGCGGCCGCTACGATCTGATAGTGGGATTGGACGTTAAGCCTTGAGCGTTGAACGTTGCCGCAACATGGCTGGAATCGTCGTCAAACCGCGTTCGCGGATTTTACACGGACACGACTGGGTTTTTTCGAGCGAGGTTTTAAAAGTTTTCGGAAATCCGACCGACGGCGACGTGGTTTCGCTAAAAGACGGCCGTGATCGTTTGATCGGTAGCGCGATTTACAATTCCAAATCTCAAATCGTCGCGCGCCGGTTTTCGCGGCAGCGGCAGGACCTCAATCTTGATTTTTTCAAGCGTCGCATCGCGCAGGCGTCTGAATATCGCGATCGCCGAAAGGTCGACCCAAAACTGCGGCGCGTGGTTTGGAGCGAGAGCGACGGATTGCCCGGGGTAATCATCGATCGTTACGGCGACAATTTCGTTCTGCAAACACTGACGCTCGCAATGGACGCGCGGAAGGATTTGATCGTAGAAGCGATCATTAATGTTTTTGGTAGGGACGCTTCTCCGAAGCGTCCGACGAGTTCATCTCTTGATTCCACGGACGGCTCGGAGAGCCGTCCCTGCCTGACAATCATCGAGCGGAATGACTCGCCGGTCCGAAAAGCGGAAGGACTTGAATTGCAATCTGGAATCTTGGAGGGCCCGGCTCCGTCCGGGCCAGTTTTGGTTGAAATTAATGGGACGCGACAGAGCGCGTCCCTCCAATTTGAAATAGATCTTTTGCAGGGACAAAAGACCGGCTTCTATTTAGATCAAACGCAAAATTATTCGATCGTTGCCGAATACGCGTCAGGGCGCCGCGTTCTTGATTGCTTTGCCAACCAGGGCGCGTTCGCGCTCTCATGCGCACGGGCGGGCGCGGCTGATGTCGCCGCGGTTGAAGAAAATCCGGAGAACGTCGCGGCTGGAAAACACAATGCGGCGCGAAATGAATTGAAGCTGCGCTGGATTGAACAGGATGTGTTCGCGTTTTTGCGTGGCGCCGAGAAAGCAGAGGCAGAATACGACCTGATTATTCTCGATCCTCCGTCGTTCACCAAAACGAAGAGCGGATTGCACGACGCGCTGCGCGGTTATCGCGAATTGCACGTGCGGGCATTCAAACTTTTGTCCAAAGATGGGTTGCTTGCGACGTTTTCATGCTCGCATCACGTGACGGAAGCAGCCTTTTCGCAAACCATCGCCGACGCACTGGTTGATGCGCGGCGCTCGGCGCGAAAATTGAGAAAATTCGAACAAGCCCTCGATCATCCGGTGCTTCCGACAATTCCCGAGACCGAATATTTCAAGGGCGTTTTTCTGGAAATGATGCCGGGCCGCTAACCGCGGAAGGTTTGTCAATAAAACATGGCTGAAAAATTTCGTGATTTCGCAGCGGAAATCTCTGGAATTCTCCAACACTCTTATTAATGTGCGGCCAGCGGCGAGCACACGCGCAGGAGAGTAGAATTGAAGAAGTTTGACATGCCGGAAAAGATTCGACCGATCGAGCAAATGCTGGAACTAAGTGAAGAGGAGCCGCTTTCGCCGGAGCACCTCGATTCGCAAGTTCAAAAAGCGCAGGAGCAATTGCTCCAGCTGAAGCGCCAGCAGGAGCAGATCGAGAAGCAAAAACGCGAGCTGGAAGAGTTAAGCCGGCGTCAGGAGGAGTTGGAACGCGGGCGCGCCGAAATGAGCGACAAACTCACCCGTTCGCTGGTTGTTTTGGAGCGCGAAGCCTATGACGCGCAGCGACGACTCGAACAATTGCGCGCAATGCGGGAAAGTTTTGGTCAACATTTGGAGTTGATCGAAGGAATCGATCCGAAGAGTTGGAACCCGACGGATTTGCACAAGGAACTGAGCCGGGCGCTGAGCACGGTGGAGAGCGCGCGCGTTGAATTCAGTCAGCAACGCAGCCGTTTGCAGGCAACCGCTGAAAGCGGCGGCGGCGATGAAGTGTTGCCCGAGGTCGGTTCTGACGAACCATCACTCGCAGGCGGCCGCGGGTTCGGAGAATGGATACAGATTGGATTCGCGTTCAGTTTGCCGCTAATCATTTTTGGCTCGATCGCGCTGTTCATTTTCTTTTGGATAGCTTCGCGGACACGGTGATGCTGCATGCTTCGACGTCCTAGATCGACAACCACGCTCGATCAAACCAAGCAACAATTGGCGCAACAGGAATCGGAGTTGCGCGATCAAGTTCAAAAGCTGGAAAAAATGATCGCCGATGCGCCGCGGGTGGCTGAGGAAGTCGGGCGACGCCAGCGCGAAGAGTTGCTCGAGCGCGCAAGCGAAGGCCGCAACCGTCTCGACGTCTCGATTGCGTTACAGGACAAACGCTACGGCGATGCTGACAGCGGGCGACCACGCGGTTCGTTGCGAAAAGAAAAACGCGAAGGACGAATCGTATTTCTCCTTTTGCTGGTGGCGCTGGCCGGCGCGGTCATCTGGTTGCTAAGTCACCTCCATTTTTAAAATGGCGGAAAAATCTGAGATCGACGTCGGCTACGTGGCGAAACTGGCGCGCTTAAATTTGAGCGATGAAGAAACGCAGTTGTTTCAAAAACAGCTCGGCGACGTTTTGAAATACGCTGAGAAACTCGGTTCGGTTGATCTCAGTCACGTGGAAGCCGCGGCGCACGCCATTCCAGTATTCAATGTGTTTCGCGAAGACGAGCCACGCGATTGGTTCACGGCCGAACAGGCGCTGAGCAACGCGCCGCGCAATATGCCAGTCCGGCCCGGACCGAACAATCTCTTTATCGTCACCAAAGTCGTCGAATGAGCCCGGCCGATCTGCCGGCGCTGACGGTCGCCGATTTACAAGCGTTGCTGCGCCGTCGCAACGTTTCTCCGCGGGACGCGCTCGAAGCGTTGCGGGCGCGAATCGAAAAGATCGACCCTAAAATCGACGCCTATCTGTCGTTTGATTTTGATGCGGCGCTGAAAGAAGCCGAAAGCGCAGACGTCAATCTTCCGCTCGGCGGCGTGCCGATTGCGATCAAAGACATCATCAATGTGATGGGACAACCGTGCACCTGCGCGTCGAAAATCTTAGGCAATTATCGATCGACCTACGACGCAACGGTTATTCGAAATTTGCGCGCTGCCGGCGCAATTCCCTTCGGCAAAATGAACATGGACGAATTCGCAATGGGCTCGTCGACCGAGAACTCAGGTTTCAAACCCGCGCGCAATCCGTGGGATTTATCGCGCGTGCCCGGCGGATCGAGCGGAGGATCGGCCGCAGCGGTCTCAGCCGATGCGGCGTTCGGCGCGCTCGGCACCGATACCGGAGGATCAATTCGTCAACCGGCATCGCTCAGTGGTTTGGTGGGCGTGAAACCAACTTATGGTCGCGTCTCACGTTTTGGCGTGACCGCATTCGCGTCGTCGCTCGATCAAGTCGGGTCGTTATCGAAAACGGTTCGCGACGCAGCGATGATCATGCAGGCCGTCGCCGGGCACGATCCGCAAGACAGCACCTCGCTCAACGAGCCGGTCGCGGATTATGTGGCTGCATTAGATGTCGATCTTGGCGGCGTGCGGCTCGGTCTGCCGAAGGAATACATGATCGAAGGAATCGATCCGCAGGTAAAAAGTGCGATCGACGCTGCGGTCAAGCATTTCGCCTCGTTAGGCGCGGAGATTGTGGATGTCAGTTTGCCGCACACGGAATACGGCGTCGCGGTTTATTATTTCCTGGCGACCGCCGAAGCATCGGCGAATCTCGCGCGGTTCGATGGCGTTCGGTACGGCCATCGCGCGAAAGATCCAAAAGATTTGCTCGATCATTATGGTCGGACACGCGAGGAAGGTTTCGGGCCGGAAGTGAAACGCCGGATCATTCTTGGCACTTATGTTCTCAGCTCCGGTTATTACGAT